>ERZ1292642.1478-Hain-H14-01um-R1-1478-length-11026-cov-43_pt1 | contig 11026 bp, 17 predicted proteins | sample MGYA00564403_ERZ1292642 | MGnify/ENA primary metagenome ERZ1292642 (study PRJEB36523, sample SAMEA6512643) | groundwater metagenome | collected 2019-01-09 | study: AquaDiva: Metagenomics assemblies of 32 groundwater samples | reverse complement strand
GGGTAGGTCAATATGGCACGAGCGCCAAAGCTGTGTTGGGTATGCCAGGAATTGAGAGCTTGGGGCTTGACCGTGCGATGCTCCTTCAGCGAGCCCAACGGTTCTTGGATACCCGCCCCAAAGCCCAAGCGTGGAAAGAGATGATCTGGGAGCGGTGCCGAACTGACAAAGAAGCCCGCACCTTTATGGGTCGGCGGCGCAAGCTCTTCGGGCCAGAGGAGGACCGAGCCAAGGATGGGCTCAATCATATGATTCAGGGCTCCGTGGCCGACCTCATGGACTGGGTGTTGATTGAGGTGGAACGGGCATGGCCCCAGGGGCACCTGATCCTGAATAAGCATGATGGCGCGATTCTTGCGTTCCCCGATAGCTGCCCCGTGGAACCTACTCAGGCTGCCGTGCGTCTCATAGTTGAACGAGAGTGGGAAATCGGGCAGGGGATAAAGATGACATTTCCCGCAACTTGGTGTATAGTTGATTCTGATGGCACTTCAACCGAAGATATATAGAAGGAACTCGGCAGAAATCCTCTGGCTTGCGGGGCTCTGGGAAGGAGAGGGAAGTTTTCTTATTACGGGGAAGCGATACAAATCCCCTCGGATGCAACTCAAGATGTGCGACAAGGATGTTATATGTCGTGCCGCAGACCTCATGGGATACACCGGCAAAATCTACAGTTACCAACCCGAACCAAAGGGTTGGTCACGTAATTATATGTTGGTCCTGGAAGGAAGTGATGCAGTGATCTGGATGCTCCGCCTTCTTCCGTTTATGGGAAAACGACGAACACGGCAGATTTGGGCTACATTAACCGCGTACGGGAAGAAGCCACCAGGAGGGCACATGCTGCGGCCGGGAATCCGACGCTTTCACCGAATGTGGTATAGTCGGGAAACCACCCTGGCCCCCGGAGCATCTAACTAGTGATGCTTGAGTGCCCCTACGGTTACGCACGCTACGACCAGTGTCAGAAGTGTCAAGAGAATGGAGACGTGTACTAATGGGCACAAGTAAACCCCTCGTGATCTGCCTCCATTCCTCCCTGGCGAACGCCCCATGGGTTGCAGACCTCCGAGCCAAGGGGCATACGATCCTCGTGAACGTTGACCCCGCCTGGGAAACGGCTGACCTGATCCTCGGACCTCAGTGTGCCCGCTTCGTGCCTGGGATGGAGAAGTGTCTTGCCTCTTTTCTCAAGGGGGCACGGGCAATCAAGTTTCCTGCTAAGATAAAGCGAGGAGAAAATGACTGAGAAAGTGTGTATCTTATGGGATGTTACATGTCCTGATTGTGGGCTACACTACAAAATCGCGATTGTCGGCGATAGTGACGGGAATCGGGAGGACCTCAGTGATCGCACATGTCCAGGCTGCCATCGAAGGACATTTGACCGCCTAGGATGAATAGCTAATGAAGCAACTCCTGATCCCCATGCCATGGAAGCCGCTAGATGTATGGTTTCTAGGAGATTTGCAGTGGGCGGGCCACAAGCAGGGAGGTACCGCACTCTCCCATCTCCAACAGACGATCAAAGGGGCGCTGGAGGCTGAGGCCAAGGGGCATCTGGTGCGCTTCATCGGGATGGGGGACTACACGGACTTCGCCTCCCCCTCGAACCGAGCCCGCCTCAAGAGTGCCAACCTCTACGACACTGCCACAGACATCATTGACCACAAGGCCGAGGAACTCACCGAGGAGATCGGGGAGTATCTCAAGCCAACCCGGGGCAAGTGGCTGGGGCTGGTCGAGGGGCATCACCTCCATGAACTCAAGAACGGGACCACCACGGATATGCTGCTGTGTGACATCTTGGAGGCACAGTTCTTGGGGACTACGGGGCTATTGAACCTCACGTTCTGTCGCGGGTCAGCTCACATCCCTGTGGTGATCTGGTTCCACCATGGCGTGGGGAATGGGCAGACGGGCTACTACCCCTTGCAACGCCTGGAAAAAGTGGCAGCGGTGTGGGAGGGGGTAGACATCTTCGCCATGGGGCACACGACCAAGAAAGCAGTGGAGTGGGTCAACAAGCCATTCCCTCGATGGAATGTGAAGAGTAAGAGTGCCGACCATGACATCAGCCACCGGAAGGTCACACTCGTTGGGACTGGAGGCTACTCCAAGTATTATGTGGAAGGGGCCATGCAGGGGCGCATCCCTCGTGGGGGCTATGCCGAGCAACGCATGTTGGCCCCAGCCATCATTGGCTCTCCGGTGGTCCACATCCGTCCTCGCCGTTCCTGTGCGGGAGGCGAGGACCGGATTAGTGTGGACATTACTGCCGAAGGATAGGGTGAGGTGACACTTCGCACACGCGTCTACGTCGCAGGCCCCATTTCAGACGGGGATCCCGTGGCCAACTGCCAGCGAGCCATCCAAGTAGGGTTCGAGTTGATGGACCTGGGCTACGCCCCCTTCGTCCCCCACTACACCTACTTCGTGGACATGGACTCAACGATTGGCAAGGGGCGCTACGAACAATGGATCGCCATTGACTTCTCCTACATCTCCACATGCCATGCCCTGTTGCGGCTCTCCGGTCGTTCTAAGGGGGCAGACCGAGAAGTGGCCTTCGCGCACGACCGTGGCATCCCGGTCTTTTATCGGATTGATGCTCTCTGCCGCGCCATTCCAACCCCTCCCCATGAACCCCGTTGAAGCTCGATTGCGCGATCTGGTGACGACCATGCAGGCCGCATGGCAGAAGGGGCCATGTGGACCCGAATGTGCGCTTGGAGAAATGGCCGCCCTTGCAGCAGCCGTCCTCGCGTTCTACCACGAGCATACCAAGAACTCTCACGACCACTGGTCCAACTATCGAAAGGTGACATGATGCGCTTCACCGACTCTAGCGCGTCGTTTAAACGGTTCTTCGCCCTGATCCCCCACCAGTGCTGGGTGTGTGGAGCCACATATTGGCTTGAGCGGGGCTATCGCCGGGGGCGCTCACCTTACTCTCCGTTTGATTACAGATGTCACTTGTGCTATCCCATCGTCCAATCGCCAGAGCCAGGCGTATGAGTGCCTACATGGCCTCGCTCCTCTTGGCGATGATGGTATGCCTCGAAGCCGCGGGGGAGCCATTCCAAGGCCAGGTGGGGGTGGCCTATGTGGCCGTGAACCGCTCCGAGCAGTGGGGCCAGCCACTCACCCAAGTCATCATGGCCCCCAACCAGTTCGGGGGATGGCGACAGGCCCAGCGACTGGAGCGCTTGGACCCTCGAACATGGGTGAGCTGTCAGCGAGCGGCTCAAGCGGCGATGAGTCGGATGAGGCCTGACCCAACCTTTGGGGCGGTCCATGTCCTCAGCGAACAGGATCTCCGACACCCACCTCCTTGGGTCCGCCACATGAGGATCACCACAAAGATCGGGAGGCAGACGTTTTTCAAATGAGCCCCATGCTCCGGCAAGTCATACTCTTTTTCTCAAAAGAGGAATATGCCCTCTTTGAACAGCTCCACGCGGCAGGATTGTCCGTGTTCTCGCGCCCGGATCAGCCTGCCACCGCCATGCCCGAGTTTGTGATCAACTGTGCCCGCATTGGATTCAAAGTGCTCGCCGAGCAGATCAAGCAGGTCAAGCGGGCGGAGCGACGAATCGTGCTCCCAGGGGAGAAACACTAACCCATGGATGCGTGGCCCATGGTAGAAGCCTGCTGGTGGGCTCAGTGGCGGGGATTCACCTTCGAGGAGCAAGCCTACATGATCCAAGAGTCGGATCACGGGCACCCCACGTACATCGTATTGGGGCATCACCAGTTCAACATTTGGAGTGTGGAGTACTGCCCGAGCTTGAGTGTAAATCGGCGGGATGTTGCTGGGGACCAACTCATGTCAGTCAAGATTGACTCCTGGCCGGGAGAGATGTCTCCGTGAACATCTGTATCACGGGCGGCACTGGCAGCCTCGGGACCGCGTTGGTCGAGGCGTTCCTACCTGATTCAACTGTGGAGCGGATCGTCGTCCTGTCCAGGGATGAAGTGAAGCAGCACGCGATGCGCCAGCGGTTTGAACACCGCAAGCTCAACCTGTTCCTGGGAGATGTCCGGGATGAGGAACGCTGTGTGCTGGCCTTCTGGGGCTGTGATACGGTCATCCATACAGCAGCCTTGAAGCAGGTCCCACGGGGGGCCTCGGACAGCTTGGAGTTCATCAAAACGAACATCCAGGGGACCATCGCCGTGGTCTTGGCAGCCATTGCCACTGGGGTCTCGCGGGTTCTTGTCATCTCCTCTGATAAGGCGGTGGAGGCAACGAATCTCTACGGAAAGACCAAGGCGGTCGCGGAGGACTTCGCGGTCAATTCGAACAGTTATGGCTACCCACGCGGCACCCGGATCAGCGTCCTGCGCTACGGCAATGTGCTCGGGAGCCGGGGGAGTGTGCTGGAGGTCTGGCAGGAGCAACATGCTGCCGCCCGCCCCTTGACCCTTACCAGTGGTCATATGACCCGATTTCTCATTACCCTCTCGCAGGCCGTCAAACTCGTGAACATCTGTCTGCGCGAGATGGCAGGCGGAGAGATCTTTGTGCCGGTGCTTCCTTGTTGCCGAATCGAACACCTCCTCCGCGTGCTCTATCCCGACGATGTGATCCAACGGACAGGGATTCGCCCGGGTGGAGAGAAACTCCACGAGGTCCTGCTGTCCCAGGAGGAAGTCTCCCGGACTCAGATCGTGGAGCCCGACCGCCTCTACCGGATCATCCCATCGTTCCATTCCTGGCGGGGGCCGTGGAGCGGCCCGTCACTTCCTCGAGAGACCCTTCCTCTCACCAGTGCGGGCCCCCTAATGGCAGAATGGGAGATACACAAATGGATCAACGCGCACACCGCGCTCCTCGCATCTTGATCCAGGCTCGGTTAGGGTCCACCCGGCTCCCTCACAAGGTCCTAGCTGATATTGGGGGGAAGCGCATGGTCGAGCGGGTATATGACCGGGCTCGGTTGATCTGGCCCGGTGCGTGGGTCGTCGTGATTTGTCCAGCCAATGATTGCCCACCCCTGGCCTCCGTGCCTATTTGGCCCTATGCGGGGGTGCCCTCGGAGGATGTCCTGGGCCGCTACGCCCAGTGGATCACGGCGGGGGCCCCCATCGTCCGGTTGACCGCAGATTGCCCGTTATTGGACCCGGCAGTCTCTCGTCTCGTGTTGACACAATTCTATGACCAAGAGACGCCATGGTATGCGGGAGCGACTGGGGCAGAAGGCCTTGATGGATTAGACACTGAAATCTTCTCTCCAGAAGCCCTCGAATGGGCCGACCAGCACACGTCTGGGAAGGAGCGTGAGCATGTCACTCCAGCCATGCGGCGAGACCCGCGTGCACAATTCATCCGTTTGCCAGGCACCCCATATCTGGATTGGTCAATCGACACCCAAGAGGATCTGGATTGGGTGCGTGAAGTGTATGCCTGTTGCTCAGATTGCGCGGAAGGGACCCCGCATCACACCAATGCTCATGGTAGTATCGGGGGGACGCGCTGGCAACTCTGCCTCGACCTTCATCACCGGCCCGAGGGAGACCTCGTAGAATGTCAGGCTGCCGACCTGTTACAGGCCCGGAGCGGGCAACTCTGCCTCGACCCGATAGGCGAGCGATAGGAGACCACCCGATGTCTCGTGCCGAGATGTGGAAATGGCGTAAGAAAGATTCATTGAAACATAAGCCACGGAAGCGGGGGAAATAAATATGAAATGGCCCTGGTACTCAGAGGAGTGTCGAGCCGCTGTGGATCAACTCCTCCGAGATGGGGGAGGGCTGAGTGCCTATCGGAGCAATCCGCAGCACCCAGTCGGCCCCCGAGAAGGCTCCTGGGTACGGAGACTAGAGCAACGAGCTGAAGACCTCACGCAGATCCATCATGCCGTCGCCTGTAACTCTGGCACGATGGCACTGATGGCAGGATTGCAGGCTCTTGGTCAAGCGCCGGGGAGTGAGGTAGTCACGAGCCCCTATACATTCTCCGCAACGGTTGCAGCGATTCAGCATACGAATCTCCGCCCTGTGTTCGGAGACGTGGACCCAGAAACCTACACACTTGATCCCGCTGTTGCCCCACGGAGTGCATGCTATCTCCCTGTAGACCTGTTTGGGCTCCGGGCGAGCCGGGACTTCCCCGGATTGGTGGTCGCAGATTCCTGTCAAGCCGCTGACCCAGGCTTCACGCTCTCTCCAGTTCTCTGGGCTGCATGGTCATTTAATGGGCACAAACAAATCCCAGCGGGAGAAGCTGGAATGCTCCTGACGAATCGGAATGACATTGCCGAGCGGGCACGCCGGTTTATTTCTCATGGAGAGAACTGGCAGGGAATCCATGTCGGAATGAATGGAAGGATCAATGAACTTACTGCGTGTGTGGCCTATTATGGCCTGCAAGAATTAGGCAAACGGAATGCCGAACGTCGATGTATGGCTCTTAACCTGTGGCAGAATCTTCTCAACCAGTATGATCCCCGGATTCTCCCGCTCACGGAAGAACATATTGATGGTCATGCGCTCTATGTCTATCCTTTTCGCGTCCGTATGGATGTGGATCGGGCTGCCTATGTCGCCCGTCTCAACGCCGCAGGACTCACCGCGACAGAAGGGTATCTCATCCCCCCACTCCATCACTATCCAGCATTCCGACACTTCCAAGTTGGCCCACTCCCGGTCGTGGAAGAGTTGTCCAGCCGTACGCTGGTGCTGCTCCCTGATCTCCAACCGGGGTATCCGACACCCATGCCAGCAGTAGCCCAAATTATGGTCGAGGCACTTGATGGGACGCCGTCCCTCAGACTGGAACCAGGGGGAGATGTCACATGGGTGTGACCCTCATCGGCGATCCGGGTTCGTGCCATATGGGCAACTGGAACCGGGCGGCTCGGTTAGTGGCTCTTGGTGCCGAAGCGGGCCTTGATGCTGTGAAATTCCAACTCCTGAAGCCCCAGCGGAGGCCTGATCCGGCGGGGAACGTCCACTTACCCTGGTCCTGGTTGGAGCGTCTCGTGCGGCTCGGGGAACGGTACCAGATCGAGGTGTTTGCCTCAGTCTTCATACCTGCGGCGATTGGCGCAGTCTGGGAGGCAGGGTGCCAGTCCATTAAGTTTGCCTATAGCCAATCCTCCACCCTGTGGCGGGTGGGGATTCAAGATCAAGTAAAGGCATTTCGCACCATTTATGCGTCCACAGATGTCATGCATCCGCTGCCGACCCTCCCGAATCTCAAACAACTCTACTGTATCCCCGAATACCCGGTTCGCTGGCTCGTTGACTTTGAGGAACTCTTCCCACGATTTGATGGGTTTTCCTCCCATTGTCTGGGCATCCGACAAGATGTGCTCGCCGTCCGGTCTGGGGCCAAGATCTTGGAAAAGCACTTTACCCTCGACGAGCCAGGAATCACGTGCCCCGATCATCAGTTTGCGCTCCGGCCCACTGCCTTACGTCGGCTAGTGCGAGAAGTGCGTGCATGTGGCGATAATGACCTCTAGCCGTCGAGACGTGATGGGGGTCTTGATTCGCATGGCTCGCAAAGAGGATGAAGCGGCGTGGCTGGCCATTCGGAATGACCCGGAAGCCTGTTTCTGGTCTCACGCTCAGGCGCCCATTGACCCATTGGTCCATACGACATGGTTTGCCCACACCTTGAACAACCCAGCGGATATCCTACACGTCGCAGAAGTAGAGGGGACCGTCGTTGGATATGGTCGGGTGGCCGTTGCCCGTACTGGTACTGTCTCATTCGGTGTGACGGCCACGCAACGAGGGCGCGGCATTGGACAGGGGTTGCTTGCTACCCTTGATGCCGCCGCTCAGGGTGCTCACATCACTCAGCAGGCCTGGGTGCATCCAAGCAACATTCCGTCGATGCTGGCGTTCCTGCGAGCAGGCTACCAGTTGGGCGGGAAGCTAGGGTATCAACACTTGGTTAAACCGTAATCGTGGCATGGACATATGACCCCCACGGTGCGAGTCCTTGGACAACGAATCCTCATCCGTCGAGAATCGGTGGATGAGACCGTTGGGCGAATTGTGATCCCGGCCAAGTACCGCCCCATGTCCCAGATCGGAATTGTCGTAGCTGTTGGAGCCGATGTGGACACCGTGTCCCCTGGAGATAAGGTCTTATTTGGTCGATATGCCGGAACAGCCATCCAAGTAGAAGGCGAGGAGTGTGTGCTGCTTTGGGCGCGAGATGTGATGGGAGTGATTGAATAATGGCGGCAACCTTTGGACTAGTAGGTTCCTGGGCCCCATGAGACATGTCACGATCCTGGGTCGCGCCTCCATCTACACCCCACTCCCACCTGGCGAGGTCTGGGGGATTAACTTCCTTCCCCGGACAGTGGAAGAGTGGGACCGAATCACCCGGCAATTCCAGATTCACCCGTATCGGTGGCTCAACAAACGGGAGTTGACCGCCCTGACCGGCCTCCGAGTCCCGACCTATGTCATCACTCCCGATGCCAAGTACCCTCATGCCATCGCCTATCCAGCCCACTTGGCGCGGACCGGGCCATTCGCCTCCTCGTTTGATTACATGATGGCCTTGGCCATCTGGGAAGGCTTCCAATCCATCCTTATCACGGGAGTGGACTACCGCAAAGGGACCCTTCGAGAGCAGCTCTGCGAACATGTCAGCTTAGCTTATTGGGTGGGGAAGGCTCGGGGATGGGGCATCAAAGTGGAGATCGGACCAGGGTCGCTGCTCCAGTTCCCGTATCGGTATGGCTGGGACTATGTGCGAGAGCGTCGGTGGGGACAGCAGCAGTGTCAGCGGGCTCTGGCCGCGCAGGAGTACGACGATGGGCAGGCGAAACGACGGCGGGTGAAGGGGATTATCGGATCAGGGAAGCGGCCTATGCGTCGAGGTCGTCCTTCGTGAGCGGGTCGAATCCTAGATGGTGCTCTATACGCTGGATACGATGAACGAGATGATTTGAGATGATTCGATACAGGAATGCCAACACGGCAGTCGTGTAGAGGTAGCTACCCACGACGAGATATTCAAGGAAGTTCATTCGGCTCGCTCCATTTGAGGCATCAATGGGCCGATCCCCTTCCCACCCCCAATCCCGAGGAGTGACTCAGGGAGTGGTTTGAGCGTGAAGGGCTGGGGCCGGGTCCCGCCGAGGTTGAGCGGTTCCATGCCGACATGTTTCAGGAGCGACCGTGTAATGACGATGGACCGCTCCAAGATGCCAGGCACCATTTCTTTCATCCCTAAATCGTGCCGTTCTCCGAGCTGACCCCCTCGGGACAAAGCCCCGTGTAGCACGGCAAAGACATCTGCCCCGAACCGTCGAGAGAGCGGTTCGGCATTCTTTTCCATGAAGGCCAGGGCGGCATTGGGATCGAGCGTGGGTCCCCCGACCCCAGGCTTGAAGGCCTGGCTCTCTTTCAGAAGGGCCGCAAGGCCAAGATTGACTCCATGAAGAATTCGAGTCTGTTCCCATATCTGCCGCGCTTGAACGGGAAGGGATTGGTAGGCTTCGATGCGAGCCTGCTGATAGGTTTGCTCCGCTGCTCGCTGAGTGGCCTTTTCTGTCATCAAGCGAGTTCCCCGGTAGGCTCCGGCACGAGCGATCTGGAGGAGTTCTTGAGCTTGTGTCACCGTGAACTTATCCCCCGCTGGAGTGAGCGCTGTCCTGATCTGTTGTTCCATCGGAGAGCGCTTGGGGAGCCGATTCCAAATGTCGAGCAGATGAGGTGACACCACGACCGGACCGGGCGCTTGTTGTTCAGTCTGCTTTAGCCCCGCGTCAAATAGTTGACTGAACTTCGTTTGAAGCGTGTGGGGAAAGACGACATGTCGATAGGCTTCACCTGGCGTGATCCCTTTGAAGGCAGGCGAGGCTTTCCCCAGCTCATCGAGCACTTCACGTTCCATGCTACGCAAGACGGCTTGGCGGCCCCAGGGCGTGGCCCGACCGAGATACCCACCCACACTTGGGATCGCCCCGAGCACGGACCCCGCCGCGCCTTGGAGTGCGCCTGGAAGCGCCTCGCCCGTTTCGAGCTTTGACGCGACCCCCCCAGCCCCCGTGACCAATCCCCCCGCGATGAGGCGTTGAGCGAGCGGCCCAACTGCCTTGGGCAATGCCTGCGAGACCCCCCGAGCCGCTGGAAACGCCCCTGAGAGGGCAATTTGGGTCTTGGACGGCTCCGTGATCCCCACGTTGAGAGGGTCGAAATACTGGGTGATGGCTTCACCCCCTGCGGCCCCCAAGGCGGCTCCACCCAACGTCCCGGGTCCTGGGGCGAGGAGGCTTCCGAGGGCTCCCCCCAGTGCTCCGCCAGCGATGGCCGGGAAACTCCCCCGAACAAGTTTCTGGCCAAATGTCTGAGCGGGAGTCCCAAATCCCGGCACTTTCGGTTGTTGGGTCGGGGGCGCGAGGGGTCCCGCTTGTGCGGTCGGGGATTCGATGGATTGACGAGCCGCGTCTGCCGTGGGGGCCTCGACCTCCTCTGTCGTCCCGTCGCTATAGGTGATGGTCCACTTGGGCATCACTTCACCTTCGATGGGGTGATGGATCGGATAGCTCTCTGTGGTTTGGACTGGGGCGCCAGCGGCCCCAGAGGCAGGAGGAGGGGGGTAATGTCAAACTTCTGCCGATAGGGCCCAATCACATCTAGGACAGCTTCGGAGACGGGATACCCCCGATCCGTGGCGATTTTAGTCATCTGCTGCTCTGCCGCGAGTTGGGCGGGAATCAACCCTGTAAAGGATGCCGTCGAGGCTGTGAGCAGTTTATTGATCTGCGCGGGACTCATCACACCACCCACAACATTCGACTGCATCCACTGCCGGGCTCGTTCTTCGAACGGCATGCCCCGGAACGCCCGCCCTTCCTCTGCCTCTCGGATTACGGATTCAGGGTCTTTAATCTTCACCCACGAGATTACGAGGTCAAACTGAGCAAATTGGTTTGTCGGCTCCTTACGAACTACGTCCAGGCTACTCAGAAGCGATGTGAATGCGTCCCTGGCGATCACGAAAGACTTCGTGCGGGCATCCGTCTGATAATTCTGCCGCAGACGA
>ERZ1292642.1475-Hain-H14-01um-R1-1475-length-11037-cov-3_pt1 | contig 11037 bp, 25 predicted proteins | sample MGYA00564403_ERZ1292642 | MGnify/ENA primary metagenome ERZ1292642 (study PRJEB36523, sample SAMEA6512643) | groundwater metagenome | collected 2019-01-09 | study: AquaDiva: Metagenomics assemblies of 32 groundwater samples | reverse complement strand
ACCAAAATATTTCTTTTGGGTGTGCCTAATAAGTAGGTAGCCATCGTTATTGAGCACGAATATTCTAATATCTAGTTTGTTTTTAACTACTGTTGCCAGTTCTTGAATGTTCATTTGTAAGCATCCATCCCCTGTGATACAAATAACCCGTTTACCCGATGCTAAAGATGCGCCTATTGAGGCTGGCCAGTAACCCATTGTTGATATCCCTCCTGTTGTTAGGTATCGTTGCCCTTTTTTTATTTGCCACACTTGCGCTGCTGTGTGAAAACTACTGCTTGTATCCACCACGATAACGTCATCTTTGTGGGCCTGATCGGATATCTCTCTAATTACTTTGTAAGAACCCGTTAGTTTAAGAGGGTATTTCTTCTGCCAAGCGTGGATTTGATCTAGCCATTTATCATAAGTATAAGGGGTTATATCGAGGTCTTTGTTTTTTCCATAAAATTCTTTAGCAGACATACAGAGTTTTTTAGTGGCCTTTATCTTATCTAGTTCTTTTCGGTCAATGTCTATAATCCATTTAGTCGCTTGTGGTGCAAAATCCTCAAACTTATACCCTGCAAATCCAGGGTCGAGTCTTGCACCCACGGAAATTATTAAATCCGCATTTTTAACCGCTAGATATGAGGGTTTATCGGTAAAGAGTCCATAACGTCCTGCAAATAACGGGTTGTCTGACTCAATTAAGTCTATCCCCAAGCGTGTTGTGATAATGGGGATACCAAACTTAGTCCAATCTAAGCCTCGTGCGCCGTTACCGATTATAAGTAGGGGTTTACTATAGTTTTTCATGTAAGTCTTTTAAAACACCAATATCTCCTTCAAAAGTCTTCAGATACTCAGTCACTTCTTCAACTGGTCGTTTACCTTTCAACCACTCCTCTAGGATTATGTTTAGGATCAACTCTTTCGGGGATAAGGTATCAGGGTTAATCATATTTCTTTAGATTGGATATTAAGGGGGATTTCTAACCAACAAGGCCCCTTTCTGTCTGTTGTGGCTATATTATATGCCTCTTCAATCTCACTACCGTCTTTGACCTGATAGTATTTCTTGACTATTGAGGAGACTAGCGCCTCGGTATTAACACCTTGTAGCCCCACTTGCCTCATGTTATGCTTTTTAAGATATGACACTTCGTTTTCGTAATTCGCTCCTGATAGAACTATCATTGGCGAAGAATCGACAAATCCTCCTAGAACTCCATTTAAAACATTTATCACTCCTGGCCCTGCTGTCACCATCACGACACCCAATCCGGATATTCTGGAGTAAGCCTCTGCTGCCATCCCTGCTGCTTGCTCGTGATGGTGAAAAATAGGTTTGATTTTAGAATTAAAGAGGGAGTTATTGAGTTCCATGCTGTGTCCCCCACAGATCACAAAACAATGTCTCACACCTTTCCTCTCCAAAAATCGTATGATTTTATCACTTACATTCATGTCAATTTTAAGCCATAGTTCCACGGCTTCATCCCTGTTTATGGGATATCCATTGGTGTAGCGCCCTGTACTTAACCTTAGCACCTTTCCACGCCCAATGTTTCTCGTCTGCAATCTTCAAATTCTTCTTACCTTTTGTGGCAGGAGTGTGGCCCTTCTTAAAAGCAGAGCGGGGAACAAGCCCTGTTTTTAATCCCTTGTTCCAAGGTATATGCCCAATTGGATGTGCCATTAAGTTTTGCTTAACTCCTTTGCGATTTCAATAACCATGTCTTCCTGCCCAGCCACAGTTTTTTGCCTACCTAGTTCCCTGAATATATCATAGCTTGAGGCTCCATATTCCTTAGAAGCTTTTAAGACTAAGGGTTTAAATCCGCTAAACACCCCTGATAATCCTGAAACGATAGATATGGGGTCAACTTTAGGGAGGGGGAACTCTGATCTGATATAGTCGGCACACTCAAAAAGAGCGTCTTCGTTGATTCCTGTTTTGTAGCCTAATTTATGGAGTAAGGGGACAATTACTTCTAAAGGTAGATTACCAGCGCCAGCACCTAGACCACAAGTTGTACCATCAAGCATAGTTGCACCTGCTTCAACAGCGATTAGGGCATTAGCTACTGCTAGCCCTAAGTTGTTATGTGGATGATGTCCAACTTTAATATCTACACTTTTAATAGCATAAACCCTCTCACTCACATTTTGTGGTAATAATGCTCCTGCTGAATCCATAAACAATACCCCTTGTACGCCATAATCTTGCATTAATATTGCTTGTTCCATTAATATTTCGCTATCAACCATGTGGCTCATCATTAAAACACCATAAACTTCTTTGCCTTTTTTCTTGGCATATTCTATGTATTGCTTGGTAACTGTAGCTTCAGTACAATGGCTAGCTACTTGGAAAACATCGACACCCTCGGAAATTGCCATGTCCATATCTTTTAAGGTAGCGAAGCCAGGTAAGACAAATGTTCCGAGCCTTGTCTTATTAAGTTCTTGTCTAGCGGTTCGGAGCATAATTTTATCAGTAAGCTTGGCCGTTCCAAGATGTATTGACGAAGCTCCAAGTCCATTACCATGCCCAACCACAATAATTGGTATTCCTGATTTTTCAGCAAGTACTGAGTAGTTTTTAATTTGTGTTTTAGTAAATTGGTGTCGGATGCCATGTGACCCATCCCTAAGCGTTGAGTCGAAGATTGTAATTTTTGGCATAGTTCTCGGCTACCAAAATGGCGCTAATAGTCATAGTATCAAGGTTGCCAAAACGCTTGTCAAGATAGTCACCTTTCCCTTGCATTTCAAACTGAATTATCTTAACTTTATCCAAGCCTTTAGTTTGGTAATAGATTGTGTTGTGCATCGCTTGAATGGTGGGGTTGATGATTAAGATAGCTTTAGCTCTTGCACCTGTAAAGTCTTTGATGATCTTGGCGGTGGTTTCTAAATACTCTGATATGTTCTCACGGGTTCCCATACCGGCTGAATCCGAAGCGATGGTTGTAACAACTTCCACGTAAGATAGGTGTTTAATTCCTATGAGTTTAGGTAAGACGGCCTGAACTGTACACGTCCCCAAGTTAACGCCTTTTCCCTTGATTTGTGAGGCTGACTTTATGGTAGGAACGCAAATTGGGAGGACTTTAGCCGGAGTTAAATCAATTAAGAAGCGATCTTTTAAGAGTGGCGCATGTTTGAGGTGAGAACTAGCCGTGGTGCAGTCAAAAATAATTCTGGCATCGGTTTTAAGAATTGCCTCGATGCTTTTATCAGATGTCGGGACACCTAGTTTATGAGCAAATGCCAGCCCCTCTGATTCCTTGCGCTGTCCGGCTACAAGAATCGGTTTAAGATAAGGGGATTTTTTGAGTTTAACTAAAAGGTCAAGAGCGATTTTGCCCGAACCTATTACGGCGCAGTGAATCTCGGATTTCATTTCTTTAGCATATCATTAATATATCCAAAACGAAATCTTTAATCTCCATATCCTAAGAGCAAATATTTTCTTCCATCCACCATACATAGGCCACCAGAATACCAATCTTGCTCCGCCAAAACTATAGTAGTTTCTTTCATACGTAATCTTTGGCAACTTCAAGCTTCCCCGAAGCTTAATCAGAAATATCTCCCATTCAAATTTAGTCTTTGGTATTCTCATTGAGTTTATCTTCTAACAATAATCTTTCTAAATTGCCGGTTCCCTACTTTTAGGATAAATTCACCTCTGCCTGTTACTTTAGTTTTAGGGTCGGTGAAGATGAACCATTTACCTTTTTTAATCATCGGGGTTTTCGTCTCAAATGTAATCATATCTGCTAAGAGCTAAAGGGGTTTGCTCATAAGTTATCCTCTTACGTAACTTGTCTTCTGGGGTCATGATTTTTTAGTTTCTCTAATGCCTACAAATTTAAATACCCGCCCCTCTTTAGTATCCTTGTGGTAAACATCTGCTAGAAAATCTATATAAGTGGTTGGGCCTATCTGTAAGTAATAAAGACCTGCCCGAACTTTTGCCCTTATATACAAATCGTTGCCCTCATACCACAATTTACCTGCCTCTCTTATTATCTTCTCTTTTTTACTATCTTTAGGTTTCATAAAAATACTCCTAGTGCTAAAATTACTATCAAGACTAATTCTATAAATAACAAAACCCCTATTATGTCAGGGCCATCTTGACTTAACATTGGTATCATTCTCTATTCCCCCACTCCCTCTTGTAAGGTTTCATTTAAGTTCTTTGTTTTTCGTCATCCTCTTCGATTACTTTTAATACAGCATAGACAATAGAATCAATATAACCATCCCCTAAGTTTGACTTACCTAGTAAATATAAAAACTTCATTATTGTTTTATCTTTCATTTATCTAAGGATTTGAGTTTAGAGCGGGTGTCTTTAAGAGCCTTGTTGTACCCTTGCCTAGCGTAAGCGGATCTACTATCGAAGTCGTCATAGGTCTTAAATTGTTTCGGTAATATCCTCAAGACTTCCTGAATCGCCTCCCGCTTCCCTGCTGTTACTTCAGAGGATATTAAAGCTAAAACATCTTTTTTTAACTCATAAATGTCTACTAAAATAACATCAAAGTCGGTTATCCCGTCTTTTTTCGTTACGGCTTTGGTGTGCTTATCGGCTATTTTGTCTAAACGATCTTGTACTTTCATTAGTCAGTCCCCTTTAAATTGGTGCGGTCAGTGCTATTCTCCATACTATTACAATCATACTTGCTATGGTCCCTATTATAGCCACCAAGAAAGCAATTTCTAGTAATTGCCAAACCTGTTCCGTGATTTTTTTAAGCATTTTTATCCTCCATCGCTCCCTCAGCCCAGTATATTAGAAGTAATGCAGTTAGGATGCCAAGTAAAATATTCATTGGGCTGGATTCTTTTGTATCCACGTTGGTTGCATATTTTTAGGATCATCTTTCTGGTGTAACTCGGTATGGCAACGCCTGCAAAGAGTAATTAAATTATCTAAGTTGTTTTTCATACCTTTAAAATCAGGGTTATTTTTAAACCAAATCTGCGGTTTAATATGATGAACCGTTAAATTTTCACTCCCTCCACATCTTTGGCACTTCTTTCTGTCTCGCCATTTAGTCTTTTTGTACGCTTTTAAGGTCATGCTCATCTCCTGCTCCTATCTGGTATTTGATTCATCTCTATTTGTTAAATGTTTTAATATTTACCAACTATTTCGATCTCCATACCAAATTATCAATAAAACAATAACCGTTGGTAATAATGCCAATAGCGGATTTATTGCCAGAAGTACCAGAGATATTGCTATAAATATAATCCAACCGATCATTTGTTAAATGTTTTAATTAGCTTCTAAATAGTTATTGATTCTCCGAAATTACCAAAATCTGTGTTGTTGGGCATGATCTTGAAATTAACATCGTTAGACCAGCCCATATCATCTCTTTCGATTAACCAATCAATTGCTCCTTGTTTAGTCCAGCTTCTGATTCGCTTCCAGCCCATTAGTTTGCCAGAATTCTTGCTATAATATGCAACTGTTCTTAGTATCATTTATCTAATTTAGCCAGGTATGCCCCATTACTGTGGGCCACCCAGACTCCCCAACCCGAATCCTGCCATATTTTGTAAGCACAATCAGTATTGCCATATTGACTAACAATTAACTTTAAAGAACACTCAGGCTTATTAAAGTGAACACTGTTAATCTGGAAGACACCTAAATCAATCGTATTATTAGTGTTTATGTTAATGGCATCTTCTCGTAACCCTGATTCGGCTTTGGCAACTGCCAAGGCTGTCTTGCATTCATATACTCCGAATCTATCACAGATATACTTTTCAAGGTCAGTGTCGATCTCTTCAGGGTAATCTAGGATTAAAGGCTTCTCGACTACTTTGGGTTCTTCTTTCTGTTTTATAGGCAAAGGATTTCTAATCTCAAATACTAATGGTGATTGAGGCTCAAAATAATGCCGACTATACCAATCGTTCGCTCTTAAAAACCCCATAATCACAGCTGGGGTAAAGATAACAATAGCTAGTAGAGTAAGCCAGATTCGTGGGTGTGATATTGATGGTCTTTCTTGTTTTATAGTTTGCATATTATTTGTCTTCGGGCCGAGTCTGCCCAGTAATTTGTATCGCAACGCATTACTACTTTACTCGGCCCCCAGACTTTGTTCTCCTGCTTGAAACTCGTATTCGGACGATTACTCCTCCGAGTCGTTGGTTTCTTGGGCAGATTCCCCTATTAAGTCTTTCATAAACCAATCGGTCATATATCTAACTTTTTCTGCTAAATCTAATTTTGAGTCCTTTGCGGGCGAGTCGTATTTATACTTTAATTCCAGAAATCTGATAGCCATTTCCTGCGAGTGCTGGCGTTGTATCCTTAAATCTTTGTCAACTTGATCCTGTTTGAATTTATCCCCATTAATACTAATCTGGTCTGATTGTGCCTCTTGATAAACTTCGTGTTTAGCGTCACCTAAGGGCTTCTCACGGCATCCGTATGTAGGGCAAGCCCAAAACGCCTCATAGGGTCTTCCAGTCTTTTTAGAAACACCTGCGGGTCTTAAAACAAACTCAATTTTATGCGTGGGGCAAATATAATTAGCCATTCTTCCTCGCTTTCTCTACTTCTTCCAGGACAATCTCAAACATTTTCTTCTCATCGTAATATTCAAGGAAGTGAGTTACGGCAAACCTTAACTGAATTTCGGCCATAGTATCTACCTGTTCCTGCATCTGCTCGTTAAAAATATCATTCTGCTTGTTACTCATATGTTCTCTCCATAAACCTGATAGCCGTAGTAGGCATCGTTAAACACGGCATCATCTTGAGAGTTAATGGCATCAATCAACATCGAGGCAGTCCAGCGGTCTAATTCTTCTAAATGGGGGAGTGAGCCTTCTTTCTTTAAGACTTCAACCATGTGAGGTGTACCAACTACTTGGACACGATCCATGATGAAATTTATTTGCTTACTTGTAGATTTATCCATTTATGATCTCTAGTCCCCTTGCTTTTTTAGGATAGTTTTTAATGTACCCTTTAACAGTCAATTGTCCAATCATATATTGGGCGGTGGCAGATTTGAATTTAAAAGAATCGGCAATTTCCCTAAGTGTGGGGGCAACCCCCCATTTGGTTTGATAAACAACAAGAAAATCGAAGATTTGTTTCTGTCGTTTTGTAAGTGGTTCGCTCATATTATTAACTTAATTACATAATACACCCATATTACATATATGTCAATACCCCAGTTTATAGCTTCTTCTCAACCACACAAATCGTATCATTCCTGCTGGAGCCATGAGGAACCAAAAGTATTTCAAGAATTTCACTCTTGCTTTCTTTTCCAATAGAATTACTATGCCAACCAAAACTAATCATTTCCCCTCCCTTTTTTGTAATTCTTAAAATCTCACTTTTAATATCAACCCAATACTTTTTATTTATCGGTTGATCGCCTCTCCCCACCTTTAATTTTTCCTTACCAAAGTTTTTATATTGTTTTGAGGCTTGCGTAAATGAATAGGGGGGGGTCAAAGAGAACCCCATCGTATTTCTCGTCTTCTTGGGCTTTCAAAAACTCCAAGGCATCCATGTGATATTTAGTCGGCATTTCAGGGTTAATGTCATTTGTTACTTGTGCAGGGCTGCACATTCCAGCAAACGGATCGCACCACAACCCATTCGTAAGAAACCCCCCGCCAACTTCTCTACTAATTAGATTTTTGATTGGGGCAATCTTAAATGTCCACTTATTCGGAATTGCCCAAATCCGAGTAATTTTCACTTCTTCTCCTCACAGTAGAGACATTTCCTGAAAACCTTAACTAACCAGCGATAGGTTGGGGAATATCGGTAGTTTACGCAAAGGCGGTATCTATGTAAGTGAGACAAGTTCAACACCTCCTCCTCTAATAGTAACTAATTTGAATTTCCCTTTCATCCCCCCGGTTAACTCACAAAGTGCATCCCCATAACAATCAGAAGAACAATACTCCCCCTGTATAACCGAAGACTTGTAGGTGATAAGGCCAATACCATTACCGCAGTTAGTACATTCTCGTAGTGGTGAAATCTTAGGTTGTCTCATGATGCTACGTCCCATCCGTCATACTTCCCGTCCTTGGTGAAGTAAAAGGTCGTATTGCCTAGTTTCAGAAGATAGTAAGGGCCGTGATCTTTGATGTAGGCGTTTCTCTCCCTAAAAGCCAGATTCAGCATATCAAGGTCAATGTCGGCATTCCCTGCAATATCACTGGGTTTTAGTTTCTTCATTTGAACACTTTATTTTTGTCGAGAGGACAAGTTTCTGGTACTTCTGCCTGCGTTTTTTTTAATAAAAGTTGGGGGTCTCCTAACGACATCCAATCAACACCTGCTACACAACCATTATTTTTACATCTAATAAAAATATTCATAGGACCACCCATTCTTATTTTCTCTTTTGGTATTAGTTGAAAATTATGTTTCATTGTATGGCACCGCACCAACACCTCGTGGACCATTTATGTTCGTGAGGTCTACTTGAAAGGTGGTTCTGGACAACGTCGTGCCATGATTCGTGCTTTTCTAGTTTATCGGCTATTTCAGGCTTTTTGGCAAACTTAACCATATAGTAGATTGATCTGGTGGACTTCCCTAGGTATTGTGCAACCGTTGCAATTTCAAGGTTGTTCTCTAAAATCATCGTACCTACTCTCAAATATGTGCTGATTAACATTCCTCTGGCCGCTGCCTCCCCCTCGGTGATTAAGTCCTTAATTTCTTCTAAAATGGGTTTGGTTAAGGCGTTCATTTTTTCATTCCGTTGGGGAAATACTTTTCGGGATCAGCAACCCAATGAAACGACTTTGCGTGCATCGACCCATACCAATTACATTTTTCTTTGCAGACGGTAGGGTCTACTTCCATTACACTCCTAATTGCATTGTTCTTTAACTTTCTTTTAATTTCTTTCTTCATTCTAAATCTAAATAATTCCCAATCATTATTTTCATTCCAGCAAATTGCCCTTGCTTGTTCCTAGCTTGGGCATAGGTATCTGTCTTTATATGACAGGGTCGGCATAAGGTTCTACCGTTATCTAAGTTGAAACGTAGTTCTGGGAAAAATGCGAACGGTTTAATGTGATCTGCTTCGATGTATGCCCCTCTAACTCCACACCAAACGCAAGTGTAGTCATCACGTTCAAAAACCGCTCTACGCCATACCTTATATTCCAGCGATGTCCTAATCTTCTTGTTCTTCTCTGTGGCCCCGCCCTTCCACTGGGGATGATTAGCACCACGAATTGACAATATTGGTTGTCCTTTTCGTCCGCTCGGCACCCCTTTTTTGAATTCAGTCGCAGGGGAATGCCTCTGCCCCTTGAATCTCAGACTTTGTTCCTTCCGAGATTTCAGGGGCCATCGTGTCTCGGATTGATTACGCATCCTTGTTCTATGTTGAATATGTTTGTGTATGAATGACCACCCAAATCCAGTTTTTTGCCCAATTTTCTCCAAAGTCAATCCGCTCTTATACAAACGGATAAACTCATCGAATGGTGCATTCTTGTAGTCAAGCCTAGAATGAGGTAATTTATATCCTTTCATTCGTCAAGATCGAGATATCGCCCTAACATTTCCATAGGCTGTCCAGCAAACTTAAATTCTTTTTGATACGGTTCTCCCTTTAGCCATTCTTCAGGTTTATGGAGCGCACTCCCATCAGGCCAAGTAAGTCTCATTAATTTCCCCTCTCTAATACATTTCTCAATGAAGCGTTTGTTTAAATTGAACCACGGTCTTGAATTCCGCACCAATGGTTTGTCTACTTGAACGTCTACAATCTTCTGGTCAGGTACTCCAAAAATATCACGGACTCTTTGCTCTAAAATCTTGCTCTGTTCATATTCTGCAAATTCATGCGCCTGTTGTTCTCCAGCTTTGTTTATCTCCCAGTTCATCTTCTTTTGTTCGTCCCCCCGCCTCCGCTCCTTCATCTTAGCTATCCTTGAGGCTATATCGGCTTTAAATTGCGTGTTATCTTGGGGGTCAGTCATAATTCGATATCACTTTCTACTTCATTACCCCAAACGTCCCAGCCTTTTGTTTTTTGTCTTGCAAACAACTCAAGAAATGGCCCATCTACTGCTTTTTCAATTAAAGAATAAATAAAATCTGGTTTTTTGCTATGCCACAGTACGGGTGCTTCAATAACATTACCCAAATCATTTCTTTTAAGACGACCAGGTTTACCTTTAGTAGCAAATATAATATGTTCCGTACGGGATCGGAAATAATAACCTAATCTAATTGATGGTTTTAGCCAAGTGAGAAGTGTTTTATAGGTGAATCCCCAAGCCTTTGTTAAATCTAATCCTTCCCGCAAAAAAGGATTAGTTACCCAAAGAAATAAATACGCATTATCTTCAGCAGGAATCTGAAGCAATTTGAGTTGTTCAATGCTTAATGTCGGATATTGACTTTCAGCACTTGAGGCCCCTGCTCGTCTTTTTTCTCCAAATCTTAAAGTTTTATCTTTATAAGGCCAAGGAGGATCCATTAAAATTGTTCTATACTTCCTATTATCTTGGTGACTCATTTATTGTCTAGGATTTTAATAAATTCTTTGTGTCCTAAAATCTTCTTAGCTTTTTTCAGATACCTAATCATCGCCTTAGCAACTGGCATTGGGTATGTACCCATGTGTATTACTTTTTTTGTCATTTGTTCTTTGACAACTCCCAAGGCCATTTCTCTAGGCCATATTTCCTGATAAGATACCACTGGTTGATCCTCCAAATAGGGTTAAATCTTTTAGTCCAGTGCAATTTAAAAAGAATCCCTGTGTGTTTCTCGATAAAAGGTTTCTTCTGCCAATAATACTCGGTCAGATTCCCTTTATCATCGTAGCCTTCGTAGCTGTTTGGGGCTATATGTTTTCGTTTCTTCACTTCTTCCTCCCAATCCTACTTTTTTTTTGATGATACATGACTTTATGGGAGGGAGAACAAAAAACCCTACGTTCTATCTTCTTACCACAATAACTACATTTAACCATATACCATAGGTTAACATAATAATTTACCTTTAGTC
>ERZ1292642.1473-Hain-H14-01um-R1-1473-length-11040-cov-5_pt1 | contig 11040 bp, 18 predicted proteins | sample MGYA00564403_ERZ1292642 | MGnify/ENA primary metagenome ERZ1292642 (study PRJEB36523, sample SAMEA6512643) | groundwater metagenome | collected 2019-01-09 | study: AquaDiva: Metagenomics assemblies of 32 groundwater samples | reverse complement strand
CGTCGAGCATGCCGCCGCGACGGGGCAGGACGTGAAGGTCGTCGCCAAGCAGGCGATTGTGACGGGCGCGGCTGCTAATCTCACGCCGCCGACGCCGCCAACCGAGGGGGGCTGATGCTCATCTCGCTTATCTGGATTGTTGTTGCGGTGCTCGTGGTCGGGTTTCTCGTCTGGCTGGTGGACCAAATCCCGGTGATTGCCGAGCCCTACAAGACGATTGCGAAGGGCACGCTCGTGTTCGTGCTCGTGCTCTACATCATTTTCATCGTCATTGGTCTCTTCGGCGGGGGCAGCATGCCACGTCTGCCAGGTCCGTGACCGTCGACATCGACTTCTGCATCCGTCTGGCGACCCTCGCCGCGCTGGCGTGGGTCATTGTCAGCATGGAGGTGCTGCACATGGCAACCAAGGAAAACTTCGCCGCTGTCTTCGCCCGCATCGACGTGTCGCTCGCGACCATCGCTGCGACGCTCGCGGAGCTGCGCTCGGGCACCGTCGGCGATGACGAACTCGTGAAACTCACGGCGGTGGCCGACACGCTCGACCAACTGGCCGCGCCCGTCGTGCCGCCACCGCCCACGTGAGCGTGATGGTCCACCGTACACTCAACGCGCGCGACGCATGCCATAGCTGCAACCTCGCCCTCGGCCGCTTCCGTGATGACCCGCGCATTCTGCGTCGCGCGGTTGAATACCTCACCCCCACAACCCCATTGCCGAATTTGGAGGAAGACCATGTTTGACGTAGCGTGTAACAACGAGCAGCAGATTCCCGTCAACAGCTCACCCAGCACCGACACCGGGCGTCCCGCGCAGGTGGACGGTGCGCTCATCATCAGCGTGCAGTCGGGCGACGGCACCTTCTCGCAAGATCCGGCCACGCCGCTGGTATTCAAGGCGGTCAGCGGTCCATCCGCCGGGCAGACCGTCTACCTCGTCGAGGCCGATGCCGACCTGGGCGCGGGCGTGCGGCGCATCTCCGACACGGTGACACTGACGGTCACGAGCGCGGAAGCGGCCAGTTTCGGCTTCAGCGCGGGCGTGCCTGAGCCCAAGCCGTAACGACGCATGGCGGACCCCACGGCGGCAGAAGCGGCGCGCGCGGAAATCGTTGTCGCGCTCAAGCAGCACAAGCCCATTCTGGAGGGGCTGCGGGACTTCGCCCGACTCAACCTGCGGCCCGAAACGGCGGCGAAGGTCGCCAATGCCATCACCGACTACGAGCGTCGCCAGGCGCATTTGGAGGAGACGGAGCGCGCCTTGACAGCCCTGCTGCAAGACGGCTACCCCGACCTGCCGGTGCGCGAGGTGGAGCAGGATGTGTTTGACGACCTGCAAGACCAGGCAGAGTCGATTGACGCCGCCCTGGCGAAGTTCACGCCCGAGATGGCCGCGCGTCTCAACCTGACGCGCGGCGCCACGGAGCCCAAACCACTCTGACGAAAGGACGGGCGACCGATGACGCGCCGACGACCAGCGCCCATGCCCCGCGAACCGGACCCCGTACCGCAACCCGAACCCGCTCCCGCCCCCGCTCCCGCCCCCGAACCCGTCCCCGAGGAGCCAGGCGGACCGGGGCACTGACACCTTGTGCGGGGGCGGCGTCCACCTGGATTTGACGCCGCCCCTTTCCCGACGGGAATGACCCGGCGCTCACGGACACCACCACGGCGCACCGCATCCGTCCGGCGGGGACCGACGCGGTGGCCCAACATCGAATGGGTGCAGGTCGGCTTGACGATGGTGGGGATGGCCGGCACCGGGTTCGCTTCCTATTACGCCATCCGCGAGCGCACCATTGAGATTCACGCCGACGTGGAAACCACCAAGCGGGACATTAGCTCGCTGGTCGAGGATTCCAAACGCAGGGAGGCGACGATTCAGGACTTGAACCGGCAGATGGGCGAAGCCGGGGGGCGCGCGGCGGCGACGGAAAAAGCGGTCGACAATCTCACCGACATTATGAACCGCCGCATCGCCGACATTCTCCAGGAAGATGAGCACCGCCGCTCGCTGCGGGAAGATCGGGACGCGCAGCAGCGACGGCGCTGAGCCTCATTCCTCCAGGGTCCACACGGTCAACTCCACGCGCGGCGCGACGCCCTGCGCGGCGATGCGCTTGACGATGTGCGCGTCGGCAATCTGGGCATCGTCCCCCCACAAAATTCCCGTCCCTGCGTCGCAAATCGCTTTGCCGATGTTGTCGTAATCCGGCTTCTTCGCGCAGGGACGCTCGCCACGCGGTGCGCGCATGCGGAAGTCGGACTTGGGGCAGGTGAAGTAGGCGCGCACGACTATCGCGACGGGTCCGGTGAACATCGGGATGTCGCCGAGCCCGGCATTGCGCGCCGCGAGCATGTGTACTTGGGCCGCGCCTTTCCAGCTCGCCGCTTCCTTCGGCTGGTAGTTGTGGACGAACTGCCGCCCGCTCTTCGTCGTGACGAGCCGATGGCGCTGGCGCGGTTGCGCGAACGGCTCCCCAGGCACGACGACCTTCAGCATCATGGGTAAGGGATGAGAGGAAGGACGTGCGGGCTAGCGACCCGAGTGTTGCCCCCCGCACGCCTTCCCCATCCTCGCCGTCCCTCGTGGCGCGTGCCAATCGGGGTGAGGCGAAGACTTCGGATCACCCGAGTCCTGGGAGTCCGCCCTCCGGGTCGCGCCGCGTGCGGCGAGCCGAGCCGGTGCCGCTGACCGTCAGCGGCGGCTGTGGTGGTGCTGCCGCCCCTTCGGTCGGGGCGGCAGGTGGGGTGGGAGCCGGTGTGGGAGTCGGGGACGGCGGTGGGGTGCCCCTGGTGGCGAGCACCTGCGCTAGGTGGTCTGTGCGCGAGCCCATCGGCGTGGCCGTCAACGGCGGGAACGCGGAGTCGACCGTCAGTTCCTGCTCTTTGATGGCTTGTGCCGCCGCGCGCAGCGTCAGGATGTCCCCCTCGCCCAGGTCATGGATGGAGGGCTTGCCCACCGCCGCCAGGATGCGCTCGACCGCTACGCCCATCTCGGCGTAGTAGGCGAGCATGGTCTGTCGGCGCATCTCCAACGGCACGTGCTTGCCCCGTGCCGTCTCGCGCGCCGCTTCATAGACGGGCCCCCAGAACGCCTTGGGGATGCCCTTGAAGACGGCATTGCGGAGCGCAATGGAGCACGCCGCATTGCCGGTCATCGCAATCATGTCGTCATCGTAGCGCCGGTTGTTGCGGTCGGTGATACGACGGCGCACCTCGAAGGCGACGGCGACGTTGCGCTCCAGGTCGTAAAAGCCGCCGTTGGCGACCACGAAGCGGTCCTCCTCGGCAATGACGCGGGCGCCGGCCCGGCAATTGCCCCAGGCGCTGGCGCAAATCTCCGCCAGGCGGGCCGAGGGGCCCTCGATGGTCTTGCCGGCGCGCGGCAGGGCGTAGAGGCACGCCGTGGCGACTTCTTCGTTGAGGCACGCCATCGACGCGGCGTCCTCCATGAACGCCTTAATCGAGCGCGGGAAGGCGCGCGCCGTCCGAATCTGCATGTCGATTTCGCCGCGTGCGAGCGACCCGGCAATGTCCAGGCCGCCGCCCTGGGTGAGTTCGCGGCCCTCGTCGTGCTCACTGCTCTCGATTTTGACCGCCATCGGGCGCCTCCTCTATCAGCTCACGGGACAAGGTGTCAAGCACGACGCCATCGAAGAGCGGCAACTGCACGGCGCCCCGGCGGCGCGAGGCGGGGGCGAGGGTGCCGTGGTAGAGGCCCGCGCAGATGCAGCGACAGGTGGGTCCGCGTGCCTGGTGGCACACCCGGTCGCACCGTCGGCGCCCCCGCCGTCGCAGGATCATTCCGGGGCAGCTTTGGCGCGCCGTCGCTTCGGGGTCAAGGCGACTTCCTCGCCGGGCCCGAGGCGCAAGGTGTAGATGGGCTCGCCGCGCTTCAGCCAGGCTTTGATGACCAAGTCGCGCAGGCGCAGGCGGGTGAGCCGTTCGGTGCGGCTCAGCTTGGAGGCAAGGGCCCGCTCGCGGAGAAAGTAGACGGCGGAGCGTTTGGACAGGTCGGCCCCGCTCCCCAACTGCTCGAAGAACGTGTCCGCCTCGGCGCGCGAGCCCACCTCCGAGAAGATGTAGTGGAGCGCGCCCGCGATGCCCCAGCCGACGAGCGTGGCGGCGCGGTCGGTGGCGGCGACCGACTCGACGATCCGGGGATGCTCGCGCAGCGTGGTGAGCGCCTGGGTATTGGTCACGACGCCCGCGCCGTATCCGCTGAACACGCCCGCCGCCCAATCGTACCGGGCCAGCAGCGCCAGCGCTGGGGCGAGGCGGTTGGGGCGGTCCATGCCGACGATGGACAGCACATCGGCCACCCGCCGGCCCTTGCCGGTGTCGAGCGTTTCAAACGACTCGGGCGGGACATTGGTCGCCACGACGGTGAGCATCGAGCGCGCGGCGGCGACGATGGCGGCGAGGCGGTGCTGCCCATCGAGGATGCGCCCGTCCGGGGCGAATTTGATCGACTCGCCGTTGAGCTGCCAGGTGCCGTCGGTGATGGCGGCGGCGTACTTGTCCACGACCGACGGCATGACGCGCCGGTTCTGGAAGGTGTCGGCCGCCTCGCTGCCGCGTAGCTCCGCGTCGCGGGCAAGCCAGCGCGCGGCGAGTTCTGGGGTCACGTCCTGAATCTCGAAGGTGATGCCGTAGGGGGTACTGATTGCACGGGCGGGTCGCATCGTCGGTCTCCTCTCTTGGGGTATCACGGGACGTTAGCCCCTCACGGGACGCACTGTCAAGCGTCGCGCGGCAATAGGGCAAACTGCGTGGGGCGCGGGTCGGGAACCGCCGGGAGGGCAAAGCCGAGCCGTTCGGCGAGTTGCGCGGTGGCGCGCACGTCGCCGCAGACGTAACGAAGTACCGCCCCGGGCTCCTCTAGGATGAGGCGCTCGATGTCGGCGCCCGTGCCCTCGGCCTTGGGGTCATCGAGCCCGTAGGCGAGCGCGTAGGTGCGCAGGCTGTAATTGTCGCGCAGGCTCGCGGCGGCCAGGTCGATGTGGTGGCGCGCGTCCCACGGCTTTTGCGCGAAGGCGTCGGCGAGATGCAGCGCCGTGGTGACGCCGTGGATGCGGGCGCGGTGCCAGAGCAGCGGCAGGTCGTAGCGCAGCGAATTGAAGCCGCACGACACCATGACGCGGCCGAACGCGTCGAGGGTCTGGTGCGCCCATTCGAGCAGCGGGCGCTCCCCGCCCCACGGCACCCCGGCCCACCCCTCGGGCACGGGCAGGCCGGCGCCGAGCAGCGTCACATCGTAGGCCACTTGCCCGCGCTCGGTCGCGGTGCTCCACATGGCAATCGCCACCGGGCGAGCGAGCAGCGGGCAGAGCGCCTGGAACTCCTCGCACGACTGCGGGCCGCCCTTGCGCGACTGGCGCCGAGCCGCCTCGGTGGCGAGCGCCGCGTAGCGCGGGTCGTCGCGGGTCACTGAGACCGTCGATTCGATGTCTAGAATTATCATTCGGGGTCCTTGATACGGAGCACGCGGTGCGTGGCATCAGTGACGAAGGTGGCATACGCCTCTTTGAGGTGGGCGCGGAGCGCGATGTGGTCCGTGGCCGGGGCGCCGCGCTGGGCGAGATACGTGATGGTCCGCCCGTCGGGCAGCACTCCCGCTTCCGCCTCGCCGAGGAGGGCGAGCACGGTGGCGGTGGCGTCGGCCTTGACCTGTTCGGCCTCGCGGGCGACGGCGCGCGCCTGCTCCAGGGTCGTCCAGGCACGGACGGCGTAGTCGGGGAGCGCCACCGTACTGGTCGGCTCGCGGATGATGCGCCGGAGCAAGTCGAGCGGGGGGATGAGGACGTTGTCGGGCGGCACGCGCGGGACGACGTGATGGTCCCAAAAGGCGAGGGCTTCCCGCTCGATGACATCTTGCAAGCCCGCGTGCGGCTCGACGCAGTAGAGGCGAAACTCCGCCCGATAGCCGAGCACGAGCGCCGGCACCCAGACGCGCTCAAGGCGAGCGGCGAAGATTTGCGCCTGGCATTGGATGAGTACGCGGGCGGGCACTTCGTCGGTGCCCTCCTGGCCCCATTCGGCGGCAGTGGCGGCGTCGTATTTCGCTTCGACCCCTTCGGGCTTGCCGATGACGCGCGCGTCTAAATTGGCCGCCATCACCTCGTTGGGGTGCACCACCATCACCGAGCGCTCGCAGGGACCGAGGGTGTCCTCGGCGAAGCGGATGCAGGCGTCCTCCAAGTAGTTGCCGGCGGTGGTCGAGCGGGTCGGCGGCTCGTCCTCGACCGCGAGCACTTTGCTGTAGTAGGTGTCGGACCGCGTGCGGTACGGGTCGAGCCCGAAGAGACTCGGGATGTCCGAGGCGCCGAGCCAATTGCGGCGGCGGCGTCTCTGGTCCGGCGTCAACGCCATTTCAGTGCACCACTTCCCAGCGGGCGCAGGTGAGCCCGCCATCGGGGCCGAGGCGGATATAGGTGTGCGGGTCCTGGAGCAGCATATCGAGGATGGTCGCGTCGGCCACTGCGGTGGCGCACTGCTCGGCGTCGAGTGTGGCGGCATGGTCGGGGTGGGCGCGGACGGCCAGCGCGGTGTTCATGCGCAGGAGCGCGAGGCGCACGCCGACCAGGCAGGTGGGCAGGTGGGCGTCGACCTCCTCGCGCGCGACATTGTCCTCTAGTAACTGGCGCACGAACCCCTCGCCGACCGCGAGCGCGATGACGCTGGCGACATACGGGGAGAGGTAGATGTGCTCGGGGAGCGGGGCGAAGCGGGCGGCCAAGAGGGTCGCCACGGCGTTGCGGTTGCCGCCGTGTCCCAAGATGTGCGCGAGCGTCAGGTGCATAAACGTCGCGCTGTCGTGGGCGTCGTCAGGCATGGGGTCTTCATTCCTCCCTTTTCGACGGCGGGCCAAGGGCGACCGTGTCGCCTGGCTCGATGAAACTCCCGGTCTGCCCAGGCGGCGGGCCCCAGCCGATGTCCTCGTCGATTTCCGCCCCACACGCGGGGTCGAACTCCCACGCTCCACACACAATCCGATCCGCCCGCACCTCGGTCACCCGCAGCAGCATGGGCAGCGTTCCAGCCAGCCACCGCGTGACCACATCACCAATCGTCAGCGCCATCATGCCCAATCCCTCCCTGGTCCCGTGAGGCAAGTTGTGCCCCGTGAATAGCGCACCGGCCGCCAGGCGTCAAGGGGGCCCGCCGTTGAACGGCGGTTCATACAGGTAAAACTACGCGCGAAGATACGCAGATTTGACATTTTTGGGCAATGCGTGTACGAGGCGTGCTATGATGAAGCGGAGCGCACCACCTGTCGTCGAAAACAAGGACGCGTGGCTGTCGATGATGCTCACCTCGGAGCGCAAGCAGGTCTATCGGGCGGCGCAAATCGAGGAAGACATGACCTCGCTCACGCTGTGGGTCCTGACCCAACTTGACCGGCGGGTCGAGGAGCTGTTCGGGGCCCGCGCCCGGACGCGGTTGGGGCCGCTGTTGCCGTCGCCACGCGGCCGGCGGCATGGCCAGCGTGCCCTGGTGGAACAGATGGCACGGCGCTTGAAGCGCAACGCACGGCGGGCGGGCATCGGGGGGGCAGACCGGGCGCCAGGTGAGGCGGAGTGGGATTTGACGTAAAGAGGCTAGGGGCGTTCGAGGCGCAAAACGATAATGAGGAGCAACACACGAAACCGCGAGGTGTTGAGCCATGTGGCGGCGACGCGAGCGTGCGGATGCACGCGGGCGGTCGGGGTCGTTCTTTGCTGATGATGGTGAGTCTCGGGTCGTAGACACAGACAACGCTTCTTTGCATCGGTGGGCGGTTGAGCGCGTCGCCAGGCGACTGCGGGCGCGGCGGTGTGCCGTCGATGTGTGGGGCGCGCACGGCGGCATTGATTTGGTCCTACGGGGCCGCCCGACGCATACCATCTGCGTGCGCGTGGCGCACCGCCGGCACAAGCGCCAGACGGTGTACGCGGGGGGCAAGACGTACACCTATGACGTGCAGCAGTACCTGTGGAACCTGCACGTGCACGCCAAGCGCGTCGCGCAGCCGTGGTGCTGGGTGTTGCTGCCCGCCGACGCGCCCGCGCGCGCGCTCATCATTCCGCGCGATGGGCTGAGCCCGACGCGCAAGACGGTGGCGTTGATGGCGCGGCCCCGGCGCGGCACTTCGGGGCTGCGGATCTATACGGGGCGGTGGGACATCTTACTCGATGGCGCCGCAGCGCAGGGGCTCAGCAGGGGAACAGGTGGCCTGAATGCTGTACGCGCTCGATGAGGACGGGCGGTTGGCCGAAGCTCGCCCGGTGAGCCGGGCGGCCTGTCCGTTCTGTCGCACCGCCGTGGTGGCGAAGTGTGGGGAACTGGTGCACTGGCACTGGGCGCACGTCGCGCTGGACGATTGCGATCCGTGGCGGACTGAGGAAACCGAATGGCACCGGGCGTGGAAGCGCTACTTCGTTGCGCGGGGGGCCACCGTCGAGGTGGGTCTTGGGGCCCATCGCGCCGATGTCCGGCTGCCCGATGGGCGGCTGATTGAGCTGCAACACAGCCACCTCTCGCCTGTGGCGATTCGCGAGCGGGAGGCGTTCTACGGCGCCGGGTTGAGCTGGATTTGGCACATTGCGGATGTGCCGGTGGCGATGCCGATTTGGCACCGCCGGCAGTTCAAGTGGCGCCGGCCGAGCCTGCTCGCCGTCACGCGGCCCCTGTGGTTCGACCTGGATGACGAACTCTTGCATGTGTCCCTGCATCGCCACGCCGCCCGCCACGAGGTGTTCGGGCGCGTCAGCGGGCGGGTGCTGGCGGAAGCGCCACATCCCCTCTGGTGGGAGCGGGCCGCGCGCCCCCCGGTGCAACCATTCTTCGGACTCGACCCCTGGACGGGAGGGCCTCATGGCGAAGCGTGAGGCGATTCGACCGAAGGACCGATTCGAGGTGTTCAAACGCGATGCGTTCCGCTGCCAATACTGCGGGCGCACGCCACCGACCATCACGCTGGAGGTGGATCACATCATCGCCGTCACCAATGGCGGCGGTAATGAGTTCGCGAATCTGCTCACATCCTGTCGGGACTGTAACGTCGGCAAAGGGCCGCGCCCCTTGACGGCGATCCAACCTGATGCGGCGGTGCGCCTGGAGGAACGGCGTGAAGCGGCCTTTCAGGTTCAGTCGTACAACGAATTTCTGCTCGAACAACGGCACCGGACTTCGGCCGCCATCGAACGCATCGGCGCCTATTGGTATCGGCAACTGGCGCCGCGCCGGTCGCTGATATTCGGGCTCGATAGGGAGCGCTCAATTCGCCGATTTCTGACCTATCTGACCGAAGTCGAAATCCTTGAAGCTGTTGACATAGCGATGCTGCGCAAACCGCCGTCCGATGTGAAGCATGACGACACGGCTTGGCGCTATTTCTGCGGTATTTGTTGGACGAAAATTCGCGAGGCGGATCGCGTGCGCGAATGAGTGCCAGTGGAGGTGCAAGACTATGGCGGGGGATCGAATCTTCATGCGAACCAATCTGGCGCACGATCCGCGCGTGATTTGGCTCGCTGATACGGTCGGTATGCCGGATGTCGACCTTGCCGTCGGCAAACTTCATTGGCTCTGGTCCCAGGCCGATGAGTTCACCGAGGACGGCGTGTTGACGTACTTGACGGCGAGCATCATCGACCGCCGCTGCGGCGCCGGATTTGCCGCCGCATTGGGCAAAATCGGCTGGCTCGACATTTTCGACTACGGAGTGCGCATCATCAAATTCTCAGAATACAACGGAAATACTGCTAAGCGTCGGCTCAGTGATGCACAGCGTAAGTATGCGAAACGACACGCATGTCCGCAGTCGAGCGGACATTTGTCCGCATCTGATGCGGACAGTTTGCGGACTCTCGGGAGACCTGCTTCTGCTACTGCTACTACTAAGAGTACAGGGGAGCAGGTAGCTTCTGATCTTGTAGTTGAAACACCGGACTTGAAAGAGACAGTGACCGGCGCTGACGCGCCGGCTCGCTCGCCCCGTATGCGACTAGCCGGCTTCGATGCGTTCTGGCTGGCGTATCCACGCAAGGTCGGCAAAGGCGCCGCCGAGCGGGCGTGGAAGCGCATCGGCCCGAGCGCCGAGCTGTGCGTGACCATCACGACCGCCATCGAGCAGCAGAAGACCGGCCGGCAGTGGTCGGAGGGGTTCATCCCCAACCCGGCCACCTGGCTGAACCAGAAACGCTGGGAGGACGAGGTGGAGGTGGACGCTGAGACGAACGGGGGACCGAGGAGTGTCATCGACCGAGCAGCGATTCGTGAGATGTCGGCGCGACTGGCGCAAGCCGATGCCGAAGACGAAAAAGAGCGCGCCCAGTGGCGCAAGGAAGGGCGGCTATGACCGACGTGGAATGGGCGGCAATCGCAGACGAAATCATGGGCCTATGGGGGACATCGCAAAAAGACGTGATGACGCGCCGCCTGGCGCTCTGGCACAAACGCTGGGGAACGTACCCGCGCAGCGTGGTGCGCGCCGCTATCCAGCAGCTCGAACTCACCTGCGATCACTGGCCCGGGGTCGCGCGCATGCACGCCGCCGTGCAAGCCGCCGCTCCCGGGAAGCAGGGCGCCCGTGGTGGACCCCCGGCTAGGGAGCCCGACCGCCCGCTCACCTCGGTCGAGTGGCACCAGGGCGCCGAGATGCTCCGCCAGGCGGCCAAACGCTCCCGCTACAACCGAGCCTACCTCGACGACCTCGCGACGTTCTACGCCGGCAACGCCGACCGGGTGCGCCGCCATGAGGCCCCCGTCTGGCCCCCTCCGCCAGCCTCCGGGTCGTTCGCCGCCCTGCGGTTGGCCCTCGGGGATGGGCCGACCCGCCACGGCGTGATTGCCGGCGATGGGCCCTTCGAGCGCGATGGGCGCGAATGACGGCCGACCCAACCGACGCAATACCACGCTGCGCTGCCAGGCAGCCCTCAGGCTGCGTCGGGCGACGGTGGGACGTACCGTGGCATGTCGAAACGCGCAGACAGGCCCCTAGGCGGTTTACGGGGCACAATGGGAAAATGTGTGGTGGAGGGTGAAAACATGGCAGT
>ERZ1292642.1471-Hain-H14-01um-R1-1471-length-11052-cov-10_pt1 | contig 11052 bp, 15 predicted proteins | sample MGYA00564403_ERZ1292642 | MGnify/ENA primary metagenome ERZ1292642 (study PRJEB36523, sample SAMEA6512643) | groundwater metagenome | collected 2019-01-09 | study: AquaDiva: Metagenomics assemblies of 32 groundwater samples | reverse complement strand
AATTTGTTGTAGAGCTTGAATATCATAATCTTCTACTTTGTAAGGAAAATCATAACAAGGTAGACCAAAATGTTCGATTGCCGAAGTTGAAAAAACCACGTCAAAATTACCTTTGAGAAGTGGAGCTATTTTGACGAAATCTCCTTCGATACGGGTATAGCGATGAGGTAACATGAATTTGTAGGGACGCAAATCTATCCCGGTAACAGAATAACCATTGTCAGTAAGGATACAAGCAGATGCTTCTTCATTAGCCCCTACTTCAAGAATTCTACTACCTTTTAGTTCATCGAAACGAGAAAGAAACATCATTGTTTCAGCATCTTGTTTCCCGTACTCAGTTAACATAACCAAAGGTATTTTCGTTTTATAAACAAAGTTAACTTCTATAGTTTCTTTAGTTTCCTTGACAAAATCACCTAGTTCATTCCACTTGGCCATGATTCTATCATCACCAGTAACATCCATAACAAGAGCATCATTGATTTTACGAATACCTAAATTATAACCACTACCGCTTTCCAATCCCAATATCCTAGATATGTTCCATACAAAAATATGAAACTGTTCTCGCTCCTCCTTACTAGTCATTTCTTTTCCTTTAGCAAAAATCCCACAATGGAAATTCGTAGAGCATCTCCGGCATCAGGATCAACTCTATTGGTGTAATGAAAAACTCCAGGCCCAGTCAATACACAACGATTAGGCTTTGGAGTAATAACCTGCCCTATTCCTACCTCAAGGAACTTGTTCTCCCATGATCTATCCAAACTTTGTGGTGGTTTATCCTGACCTTCGGAGAAAGACGGAACCTCCGGGATTATTAGTTCTCCTCCCCAATTACAATCCCAACGTGGATGAGCATAAAAAGTAAAAGAACCAGCTGAATGGAGATCATAATGACCGTTAATTTTTACCCCCCTGCCAAACATCTGTGTATGAATCCGTAAATCTTGCCAATCCTTGTCTATTATTTCAGGAAGATGTTTGGTTATTTCCAAAAAAACTTGACCCAAAACTTCCTGGTAAGTATTTGGTTCTGCCTGTCTATAAATAACCGCTGAGCTGCTATATCCAGGTTGTCCTTCAAATGACCAGGTTTTTGACCAATCAATAGTAACATTTTTTTGACTAAACCTTTCATCTGCCAGAGTTTTCCAAGTATCTTGAAAAAGAGGTTCTGGTAAAACTTCATCAATCACAGCATACCTGGCAGTTTTAATAACTAATTTCATTTTAGCTTTCTAAAGGTTTGTAGTATTGGGCCATTATCACAATAATATCAACCTTCTCTTCAGAAGTGACAGCCACAGAAGCTCTACCTTCGTCTACTCCATGAATATCTAGCTGTTCCAATAAACGGTCACATTCTTTTGGATCAACATAGAAATTATTTGCTAGTGATCCTGAAACTACTACATCCATGGTAACAAAAGCTAGACCTCCTGGTTTCAAAACTCGTTTTATTTCATTCAAACAATCATCTCTTCCATGCTCTATATGTTCCATAACACTGATCAAGAATATTCTATCGAAATAGTTACCTTGAAAAGGTATCTTCCTACCATCACCGAGGATTTGTTTGATATTCTGAAAACCAAATTTGCGAATAGAAACCTCTGCTTTTTCAATAGAAGGTTTGTCTATCTCTAATGATATTAATTCTTTACAGCGTCGAGCTACTGGATATTTGAAGACAGCCCAACCTCCACCTACATCAAGGCAAACATGATGAGGTTCCAATTCTGCCTGACGAATACACCAAGGCCATTCTCGTTGGCGACTCCAATGAAGAGGGCTCAAAGGAGTAATAGCAAAAACTAATGCTCCATATTTATTCCTTGCAAAAAGACAGGAAGAAGGACATTGCACATCAAAACCAAGTAGTTCCCGAATATATTCCACATCCTCATCAGTAGGAGAACTCATTGGAATGGCAAAAGATCGCATTTATTATCCTATTAGAGGAGCCGCAGAAACGTAAAGACTATGACAAGGAAACATATCAATAGTTTCACTAAGAATTTGCTTATGTCCTTGACGAAAACCAGTATTAGCAGAGTTAAATCCAACTTCACTGAGCATTTGCTGTAAAGTTTCCCAATCATAAAAAGCATTATGTCCAGGACAAAGCAATTCATATAATTTGCCTACCGCTGTAGATCTACTAGCTGCTCCATTACTGATCTCATCAAAGTCTTCTAATCTACCAAAAACTTTATCACTAGAAAGCAAACCAGGACGACAATAAGCAGTTATCAACAACTGAGCATCGGGAACTATAATCCGCATAGCTCCATCTGGTCGAATAGCTCTACGGCATTCCCTCAAAAAACGAATTCCTTCATCGTAATTCAAATGTTCCAAAAAATGACTAGCAAAAATGTAATCAACGGTTCCTGTTCCATAAGGAATACCATTCCTTATGTCATACTGCTGAAAACGATAACCATTCGGTTGAGCAAATCCATTCAGATCAAGAATATCCAAGTTTGTCCAACCATGATGGAACATTTGAGTATATGATCCGATGTTCAATTTAAGCCTACCGTCACCGTTAAGAACCTCTTGAGGAAAATTACCTTGTTCTAATTCTTCTTTGTTGACAATCTCTACAGGCCAACCTTGAGCGTATTTATGAAACAAATCATTCCACCATTTTTTGTCATGAAGACTGATATGAGACTTGTCAAAAGAATCATCCTTCTCACCAAAATCAACTCCATGTAAACCTCTCTGACAAGTTTTAGCCATCTCCCGAACTACAGCTGGAAGAAATTCTTCAGGAATATGTTCCAGGCAAGCACAACTGAAACAAAGGTCAAATAAACCATCATTATGTTCCAGAAAAACTTCATCAGAAGATTTGAACCAAGGAGTTTCACAAATATCTCCTCTTATGAAATTATCAGCAGCTCTTGTCATGTAGCAATGTTTAGAAATCTCCATACCATAAGCAGAGACTCCAGCATCTTGTAACCGCTTAACTATATAATTTCTACCTGCTCCCAGTTCCAGGACACTCTTAGGTTTACGAGCTAAAACATGAAGAGCAGTTACGGCATGAATCGGGTAGTCCCAATAACCCTCCCTTGCGTAACCTCCTCTTAGTTTTCCTCCATTGAAATAATCACTACCAAAAACTTCCTGTCTTCCTTTTGTAGTAGATAACAATTCTTCCATCTCTGTTTTTGGTTTTACTACCAGGATTTTTTCAGTAAGGACGATACTTTGAGGGCGTGGATTTTCTAGATTTTCATAGACAATTTTACCTACAATTGACTCTGTTTTCAAAACAGCAGATTTTCTTTTATCAACAGCTTCAGCTTCTTTTCCTCGATTATGAAGTTTCTCTGATATAACAGCTTCCGATTTTTCTATTACTTCTCCAACTTTTACTGTTTCCTTTTCAATACTCCCAAGAACATTGGTAGTAAAACCAAATTCAGCTATAGGAACAGCTCCTAACTCCTCATTTACTTTACTGTATTCTTCTCTTTTTTTCTCTTGCTGACTTAGAGGTTTAGTTGCCTCAATTAACATATCAGTATTACGTTCTCCATAGAATTGAACAACGATTTTGTCAAATCCTATTTCTCTAAATAACCTGGTAATAATCGACGGAGATAAATAACACTTATGAGAATTCTCTGGATAATCTTGATCCCCATAAAGAACACAAGAAAAAGACTCAAAATCATCTTTTCCATCCCAACCTTCTGGATGATTTTCTATCCAGCGAATTTGAGCTTCCGTATTAGGGACAACTACTATAGCTTTACCTCCATTTTTTAATATCCTGAAAATCTCAGAGATATGAAGTTTGGTTTTTCTCCAGGATATATGCTCTAAACAATACTGAGAAAAAATTCCATCCCATTCTTCTGAGCGAATTGGTAATTCATTATTGAAATCACAAGTAAAATGAACTGTAGAATTTCCTTGAGCGTCATAACAAGGTCTCACATCCACATTGCAATCGCAACTTGGATTTGGATTAGCTCCTCCACCAAGCTCAAGTATTCTGTCACCTTGCTTCTTACGAATGGTAATAGCCACAGAAAACCCTTCCAATTATTTGAGAAATTAAGTTAAAGATTTCAATATATTAACTAATTCTGGTATCAATTCTTTTGGGATTCCAGAAAAATCTCTCCAAAAGTCTTCTCTACTGTTTTTCATACTGACGCTGATTTTATAGTTACCAGGTTCAAAAGGACTCCAATCATATATAATCAAGGAATATATAGGCCATTCACTATCTTCTGGTTTATAATGCTTTTGAGTTAAAGAATAACAACAAGCTTCTTTAGGGTCTAATTTTACTTCTCTCCATTTCATGTTAGATAAACTCCTCGTGAATTGTCTTTTGTAATAACGGAGTCAAAGCCACATTAATCTCATCACCACGACAAGCTACACGACACTGATCGTAGTCTGATCGCCTTTTCTGACGTGACCAGACTTCTCTAAAACTATCCTTGGAAAGATCTCCTATACATGAACCCGGGAAACCTCTTCGATTAACACAGGCCCACATCTTACCATTAGGAGTAACTACACCTGTAAGCAAATTAGCTACACATTCTGGATAGTTACGTTCCCAGTGACGATAGCGATCAAATTTGCTATCAGAAAACTCTATATCTTTCCTTCCTTGTGATCTTAATGTCCACAAATCCTGAATAGCCTTGTTACACCAATCATAAGGATCTTCCACCATCTTAGAAGGATTTTTCAAATCGTAACGAATAGTTGGCCGAAACAAAACATAGTCCGTTTTTAATTGCTCATGAAGTTTAAGCATTTCTGGAATTTTATGGATGTTATTTTCATTAAGTAAAAAAGAAGAACCAACTACTAATTGACTGTCTTCATCTCTGTCTTCTGTTAATGTTAATACTCCATCACAAGCTCTATCAAAAGCATCAACTTTTTTTAACTTCTTATAAGATTCTTGATCCGACTCATCTAGAGAGATAACTACCCAATCACAAAAACATCTAATGGCACAAATAGTCTCTGTTTTCAAACCTACAGCAGATGTATAAACACCACACCGTAAATTATGATCGTCAACTACCCATATAAAATCAGCAAAATCTGGATGAGTAAGAGGATCTCCTCCACCAGTGAAAGTTATTGATTTCACTCCACACTCTTTCATTTCTCCAACGAACCGATCAAATAAACTAACGTCCATTAAATCGCCAGTCTCTTCTACTCCTTCCTGAACTACAGCTAAAGGACCTCTTGTATGAGTATAACCAAAATGGCAAAATTCACATCCTAACCAACATCTTCCCGAAATATCTACTTCCACATTAACAGGAAACGGAATCTCATTAACCTGAAGCAAGGCTATTCTATCAGCATGCCTTAAAACCTTGGCTGGAGGATTAATATATGTCATAGACAACCTCGCTCCTCTAGATACTTCAAATGTTCCTTACGAAAATCGAAAGGATTCGGAGAACGTCGTAACCAACCAGGCTCCAGCTCATCTCGTTTATCGGGTTCAAGAATACCTAACGAACCGGTATTCCATAGATGTTCCTCACCTTCCCATTTCCTATGATTACACATATAAATTTCTAAACGACGATCTACAACCAACCGATAATCGTGCATGTTAGATTGAGCAACTACACTCTCCAACGGCCAAGATATACAACCATCTCCCCTCTCATCAAAACCATTAACTTCATCAAAATAACTAACATGAAAACCACAATAGAAAATCTCCCACTTTTGAGGAATCCAATCCAAAGTACGACTAATTAATCTAGTTCGTGGATCTTCACAAGCTTTCCAAACAGTGATATCATCCTCAATTTCAGGCGGATCAAAATTATAAACATAAGCCATACCAGATATTATAGCTTTACGACCGTTATCTGAAAAAGACTCCATCCATACTTTCAAAGCATTTGATGGAATGGTCATAAAATCATGTACGAATACTATATAATGTCCGCGAGAATGAAGGATTCCTGTATTCATCGCGTTAGCAAAATTGACAGGAGTCTCTGGATAACATTTTGGTTTTGGTGGACCATACCAACCAACATTGATTCCTCTGTCTAATAAATATTGTAAAGCTTTACATCGTTCCACTCTACCAGGATATCCATCCACTACCACCAGCTCATATCCTGGAGCCTTCCAAACTTCAGAGATAGCTAGGAGATCCATCCCACCAGGTCTGTAAGTAGGAAGAACAAAAGATATCCATGGACGTTCTCTCAATTTAGAATTATCACTTAATTTACCTTCATTAAGTTCTTGAGTATTAATTGCTATTTCCATTCTAAATACCTCTTAATTATCCCACGGAAATCTAATGAAGAAAGGAGGAGGTTTTTGTGGAAGCATATAATCCATAGTATAAAATTTAGAATCTTCATTAGGATATTCAATAACACCACACAACATGGGAGCAATATCATGTAGAAAACAAAACGTAAACATAGGACGAATATCTGCTGAAATAGTCCACACAAAATTAGTTTGGATCATCAGGAGGAATCTCTAAAGGACCATACCATTTAGCTTCTATTTGACTATAAAAAACAGACCCACCTAAAATAAATAATCCATCATAACGACGATAAACTATTTCTGTTCTAAGATATTTGACATCTATAGCTCCTCCATATTCAAACCATGACACCCAATAATAACCGACTTCAGTAGGTAAAACACTAGTCCATTTCATAATTAAATCCCGGGCCAACCAGAACTATTACCAAACGGAGGTAATCCTAATCCAGAAGGACCTGGAGTTACACTTTGTTGTTGATCTTGTTTGAATTCTTCAATATGAACACCATGAATTGACGAAGTACGAATTGACCAGGAACCTTCCTCATCCCCAATCAATTCAGGAAGTTTATTATCTCGATAATTACGGATCATTTTCTGGGCTTGGTAACGTTCCATAGCTACCCCAAGGAATTGATTACCACCAATAATAAACTTGACAATTATTTTATTCATGAGTTAATATCCTTTACTGAATCTCATAGCTAATAATCTTTTCAGAACCTTCCAGACTTTCTTTTTGATCGACTCTCCAACCAGCTTCCTTCAATTGACGAATGACTTCACATATTATTAATCTGTTATCAGTTCCAAATATCTGATTGTCAAAAACTACCGGTAGTTCTTTGGCTTGAGTTAAATAATCGTTTACTCTTTTGAGAGTATTTCCTAGTTCTGCTTGATGCTCCTTAGCTAAACGTGTAACTACATCATCACGCCTTATCATAAATCTCCTTTAACTTCTTTTGTAACATCAACTATTTTTTGACCAAATGAAAGGTCATCTATTGGAACACGACGATGCCAATAAAAACAACGAGAACACCAAACATCAGCTGTTCCATTGTTCAAACCACCCCACTCACGACCGTCAACAGCATGACCTAAAAACCTACATAAAACAAAAGATCCTAACATAGTCCATGTTCGTAAAAATCTTATTGGACCTAAATCAGGTACTAATTTCCATGGTCGAAAAACTGGTTTAGCAGCTTTCCAAAAATTACCACCAATAAATGTACAAAACTTGTTTCTCCAAGAAGACATACTTTTCATCTCAGTAAAATGATAAAAATAACTCATCTATTTCTCCAGCGATCAAACTCTTCTGGTAATTCGTAATATAAATATTTCTCTTCTGCTTTTGGAGTTGCTTCTGTCTTGGGAGTATTTTGAGCAGGTTTATTTCCTAACAGAGATTGACCATCCAACAACTGTTCTGCTTTTCTCCAAGTCTCTTCTCTTCTCCAAACATTATTTTCGTCAACTATTGAAGGATCTTCATTTGCATAAATATGCTGACTTTTGGACAATTCCAATAATTCTCTCAACATTATTTCTAATTGATGTTCTCTGTCCTCACTAATTTTTTTCATTTTAACCTTCTTTCAAAACTCGTTTCCACAAATCAACGTATTTTTGTCTGATTTTATCCCAGGTATAATCCTCAGCTATTCCTCTCCAATCTGGATAACCAACTCCAACACAACCTCCACGCATCTTTACTTGAGATATCTTATCAACTAAACTATCCACATCTCCAGCTTGATATTTATACCAAGGAGCGTCTAGTACATCAGCTGCACCAGCTCCTGTAGAACAAAGAACAGGCCTGTTATGAGCTAGAGCTTCGAGAACTTCAATTCCAAAACCCTCCGAGTTATGAACAATAAAAGGAGCTGCATAACAACTTTGTTTTTCTACTTCCAAATTGAAAACCTCTCCTTGATAAGCTATTTTAGAAATTTCTACTACTGGCATATAATAAAAATTATCATCTATAAAAGTCCTATAACCCTTTTTACCTTCCTCTGATGTAGGCTCAATTAACAAAACATTTCTCATAAAATGTAATGAATCATTACCATTACACATTACAGTATATCCAATTTTAGCTAAGTTTAACTTTGGCATATACCCCAAACGAACTAGAACAGCAAACATCTGATAAGCTAACTGTTTGGATACAGTAGAATAAATAGTTCCCTTCTTCTTTACCCTATTTTGCCAAGATGAACCATCTCCTAACCAAGCTCCTCTTATTAAAGGTATTAGTTGCTCATCTGGTAAAACCATAGCCCATTGAGGAATAGTTTTATTATGAGCACCTTTTCCGAAATGCTCTACCATGAAACGATAAAGAAGAATACTTTCAACGCGAACTGTTACTGATCTTTTGTAATCGTGATATCTTATGTTAGGTTCTAATCTTAATCTTTTTTTAATAAAGTCAAAAGTATCTTTTACATAATTAGTTTCGTCGGCATGAAAACAAAAAATTACGGCTCCATCGGAAGCACAACCTTCCGATATAAAATAACCAAAAAACTGCATAGCTTCCGAATCAAGAATCAATCTATCGGGTAATATATTAGTTCTATTTGTGTAAGAAGATGTTATTTTTCTAGGTAGTTCTATAGTGTGTTTTTCTTTTCTTTCTTTGATTCTTGGGAACAATACAACATCACCTTTTTGTAAATCTTTAGCTGATATCCATTCTGGTTTCTTACTAATAACATCTTCTCTAAGAGACCATGAAGAAGCCTCCTTCCCTATATGAGGTTTACTTTTATCGTGTATCCAACCATTAATCAAATCTTCATTCAATCCTAACCTTTTAGCTATTTTTCTTGCTCCAATACCTTCATTTTTTCTAATTTCCATAACTTGACAATAAACTTGTTGTTTCCTTGCAAGATTTTCTCGCCTAGTTTCAACACCTCTTCTAATTACCAATAAACGATGTTGTGGTGTCATAGCCACACTTTCACCAATTCCAGTAGTTTTTATAGATATAAGATTACCACTATATCTTCGAGATATTGATTTAGTAACTTTTTGAAAAGTTCCATTGTCAACTAAAACATAATCCTCTTTAGTTAAATTATCAATGGGTATGAAACCACGTTGGCTATAAACAGGAGACCCTGGAAGTAAACAAACACTTGGTTGCACCAGAAGAGAAATACTATTATAAAAATCACTGACGTTTTGCATCCATCCCCTTAGTTCTATATTTCCTCCACCATGAACCTCTATGAGATCTCTGACATAACCACTAATAGAATCATGACCTGCCAAAATCAAAGTTGCATCAGGATAACTTAACCTTTTCCAAGCTTGTAATAAATAAATCAATCCCTTATCAGGGGCTCCACAACTGCCAAGATATCCTACCGTAAATCTTTTTGGAGGAGGTTTCACTTTATCTGGAAGATTTACTCCATGTGGTATTATTTCTACATTCTTCGCTCCAAAACTCTTCATCACTTCAGCAGAATGACGAGAGGGGCAAACCACTACGTCAGCAGCTAAATAACCTCCAACGTAACGTTTCCATAGTTCAGGATCAATCAAATGAGGATAGTTGAAAGGAATGCCTAATTTCGCATGCTCTCTTTTTGATATCTCGACGTTATGAGCTGCCGCGGTGTATACAATTCTACAACCGTTTTCTTTCAAAATCTCTATAGTTTTGGTAAAAGTACCTGCGTAAAAATGAGCCAGCTTTGGAAAGGTTATTTTTTCTATGGCAACATCACTAGGTAAAGGTAAATGTAAAGAAGCTGCCGTATCCCAATCCCACGGATCATGACTTCCTAAATTACGGAAAGTTGACTCCAAGTTTTCTCTACTAAAAATATCACAATTCCCTAGAGTTTTCAAAGCCTCCGATTCATTGAAGGTTACAGTTGAACCTCCACCAGGACCACCTATCCTATCAGCTGTTACATACAAACATTCATTCATTTTGTTTCCTTGAAATTGTGATGTATTCCGGTGTTATTTTCTAGTTTTCCTTTTTTAGAAATTTGTTCAAATAACTCAGTAACAGCTAGTTCTACACATTCTTTGACACATTTTTCACACAAATCTACATCATTCCAACGACTAAATCCACTACAACCTCCTTGATAAAATGACATTCTAACATTGATTTCTTTTTTGTTATGGAAACCTCCAATATTTAATGAAAAACCAGAGGTATAAACAAGTTTCCCACAAACATCACAAATAGTTTGTTTCATTCCTCTTCATCCTCTCCATAACTACCACTTTTAGTATCTACTTTCAATATTTCCCCAACATACATACAAAAATCGTCTGAATTCTCACAACATTTAAGATAACTTCTAAAAGAATCAAGTATTTTAATAATCTTATTTTTATTCATAGATTCAAATTCTGGTCGTTGATCTTTGAATTTACTCATAATTTTGTTCACTTAACTTTCTGCCAACCACGAAGAGGTTCTGGAATATTACATTTAAGCTAACTCATTATATTTTGATAATGCCAAAATCAACCACGATATCTTGAAATATCTCCAGAAAAGTATCCTTTCTGTTGCACTTTATAACCTTTCGTTGGAATCCATCCACCTCTGATTAATTCAGCTGAATCATTCCTTCCTTGCTCTAACAGAAAATCTACCAAAGCATTTCTAGCTGCATCATCATCTACATCTTTACGAAGATCAGCTAGCAAAGCTCGTTCGAGAGGAGTTTG
>ERZ1292642.1191-Hain-H14-01um-R1-1191-length-12679-cov-4_pt2 | contig 11055 bp, 16 predicted proteins | sample MGYA00564403_ERZ1292642 | MGnify/ENA primary metagenome ERZ1292642 (study PRJEB36523, sample SAMEA6512643) | groundwater metagenome | collected 2019-01-09 | study: AquaDiva: Metagenomics assemblies of 32 groundwater samples | reverse complement strand
AGGTTGCGTGAAATGCGGTATATGGGTGGTAAGGCAAGAACAGCTTCACATATTGTTGCATTTCTTGAAAGTGTTCGTAAGCCTTCCCAGGTGTATGTTGAGCCATTTGTGGGGGCAGGTTGGATACTGACTAAATTAGAGGGAGAGCGGATAGCCAGTGATTCTTGCCTTGATCTGATTTTGTTATGGGAATCTTTACAGAAAGGCTGGATTCCACCTGACACCATCTCTGAAGCAGAATATCAACAGCTAAAGGCCTCCACTATTCCCAGCGCCCTTCGCGCCTTTGCTGGATTCGGCTGTAGCTTTGCGGGCAAATGGTTTGGAGGTTACGCACGAAGCGGATCACGGAACTATGCCAGTAACGCACGGAATTCTCTTCTCAAGAAGGTGCAACAACTTAATGACGTCCGCTTTATTTGCACTGATTACGCATCCCTGAAGCCAACAGATGCACTCATCTACTGTGATCCACCTTACAGTGGAACTACAGGCTACGGTGCAACGGAGAAATTTGACTGGGTGCGATTCTGGGGTACGGTGCGGCAGTGGTCAGCAGCCAACACAGTAATCATATCTGAATATGCGGCCCCTGATGACTTCGCTTGCGTATTGGAAATCCCCACCAAGACTGATATGAGAATCGCAAGTGGGGATAAGGAACGCCGTATTGAGCGGTTGTTTCAGTACAAGTCGCCTTCCCTTTGACCACCGACAACACGGGAGTTTGAAAAAGGTTGATGAGGAGGTTTCCAATGTCTTATAGCAAACGACTTCTTGACGGCATATCCGACGAAGAATTAGAGCAAATCTTTGGAAGATCGGAAGAACAGCCTTGGCCTTCTCAGGAAGAAATCGACGAAGACGAAAGAGGGTTTCAGTATGAGCGATCTAATTTCGATTGAGCAAGAACTTGTACGTCTCGCCTCGATCCTTGATCAGCTAACGGACGAATTTCAGGGTCTCTGCCGCGTCGCCGCCGATAGTCGGTGTGACTATGACGTTCAGTGGGCCAAAGCCCTTCTACGTGCCGGACAAGGCTCGCAAAAATCTACTCAGAAAGATCGGGAAGCAGAAGCAACATTATCGTGCGAGAAGTACATGCGCGAGGCCCGAATCGCGGAAAGTATTCGTGACGCGACCAAGGAACGAATCCGCGCCGTCGAATCACTGCTTACGGTTCACCAGTCACGCCTTAAGTGGCTAGACGAAGGTCGCCGCTTCTAAAAATCGTGCTATACTTACCCAAGAAGTTGCTCCCGCGATACTTGGGGTATCCGAGAGCATGGCCGAAATCATTCAACGGTTAAGGAGAAATGACCCCGACGTGAACAAGCATAACACAAAATCCAAGGGCTATTTTACTCCGCACGGTCACTGCGCAGGACGCAAGCTGTCGCCCACCTACAATAGTTGGAAGAGCATGGTGGAGCGCACTACCAATCCTAATGCGGTTAATTGGGAGCGGTACGGCGGGCGCGGAATTGACCTGTGCGAGGAATGGCGCGATTTCAAAAACTTCTTAGCAAGCATGGGTGAACGACCTGCCGGAACAACACTAGAGCGTAAAGACAACACGCTAGGATATTCGCCTTCAAACTGCGTCTGGAAATCCCCCGAGCGCCAAGCAAATAACCGCAGAAGCAATCACCGCCTAACCGCTTTTGGTCGCACACTGTCTATTGCCGACTGGGCGCGAGAGTTACAAATAAACGCGTCCACGCTAACAAGCAGGATACACCAACTACGTTGGCCCCCTGAACGCGCCTTGTCCATAAAGGCACGCTCGCTAAATAAGGAAAAATCTAAATGATGCACAACATGAAGATGTTGGCGGCTATCCCGTCAACGGAACCGGCCACGTTCAATGAGTTTCTACGTGGGTATGATAATCGACCGGAACGCGGCGATAGCCCTGCATGGTCTGAAATGTTTCAGGACTTAGAAACGTTAGAGTCGCAAGGGCTAATCGAGATTGAACGCGCCCTCAACGGTAAAATTGACACGTTAATTCTAACGTCGGATGGCGCGAATGTGGTCAGGCGCGGATAACGCGAAGGGAAAAGATTCTCATGATAGTCACCAACGCCGCCGCTCTGCCTCTGCCTCTGGTTAGCGCCGTCTCCCGCCATAACCATGAACACGCGCCAAATACAATTTCCGTTACATCGCTAATTCAGCCGCCGCAGATTCGCGCTCTATCTCTCAAGCATGATGCCGAGCTAACAGAAGACGCTGGAGATCGAATTTGGGCACTATTGGGAACTCTTCTGCATCATGCTTTGGAGGGTCACGCACAAGGCGTCAAAAACCTTACCTCAGAAGAGGAACTTGAAATCGAGGTAAACGGGTGGAAAGTGATCGGCCATTACGACCTCAGCGAATTACTACTCGACGGAGAACTGCTTACGGACTACAAGCTGACTTCCGTTTGGAGCGTGAAAGAAGGCGTAAAAACAGAGTGGGAAGCACAGCTAAACATTTACGCTCACCTGATCCGCGCTGCTGGCCGACACGTCAACCAATTACAGTTAGTGGCTATCGGGCGAGACTGGTCTAAAGCAAAAGCTCGGTATGATCAGGGTTATCCACAACAACAAGTAAAGGTGATGGCCGTACCGCTTTGGACGCCGGAGGAGACTCAGGAATTTATCAAAGAGCGAGTCCGATTACATCAAGAAGCGGAGAAAGGGAAATGGCCGGATTGCACGCCGGACGAGAAATGGACTAGGCCAACGATTTACGCCCTGATGAAAAAAGGGCAAAAGAAAGCAGTCAAACTTTACGAGACAAAAGCAGCAGCGGAATTCGCCCAAGCAAAAGATCAATACATCGTGGAGCGTCCCGGCGAATCAGTTAGATGTGAATCGTACTGTTCAGTTTCAGGATTTTGTGAACAGCTCAAGCGGGAGAAAGAAGCGAAGTCACTACTCAAACAACTGGAAAACTCAGTAGAGTTACTCCAAAACAAAGACAATCAACCCCAAGAAAAGAGGAAAAGCCAATGAAAGGTTTTGTTCAAAAGTCACAAGGAGACGGGAACTTTTTTGCCGTGAAGCACGGGTCTATAGTGAGAACCAGTAAGACCCCTCAAGAAGGATTTGAAAAGATTGAAGGCGAGAACAAACGAACTCACGAAAAGTACGTTACTTACGTTCAGCGCTTCGACACCATTGAAGCCTTAATAACAAAGATCGAGTGGTACGATACCGAACAAAAATACAGTGCTCGCTATCAAGGCTTTAAGCTCCACTTGTTAGCCGACAATGGCAATCACGGTGTTCTCGATCTGCCTATTCAATCGCGGGTTACGGGACGATTTATGAAGACTGCCGAGAACCTGGACTTCACTAAGCCCGTTGAGTTTCGAGCATGGCATGACAGCAGGTCGGACTCAACGGCAATCTTCATCGGCCAAAACGGAGAGAGCGTCAAGCAGAAATACACGAGGGAAGCCCCAAACGGCCTGCCGGAGCCGACGCAAGACTTCAAAAAGAACTGGGACTACAGCAAACAAGAAGAGTTCCTGTACAAGAAAATGATCGAGGTTGTTATTCCAAAGGTTGCCGCCGCGCAACCCAAAGAACAAATGACGGAAACAGCAGACGAAGGGCCGGGCGGCGATGACGATGATCGCCCAACCCCACTTGACGCCAAAATGATCGAGCGAGTAAAGACTGCGTTGCTCGACTTGTCCAAAGAAGACAAATACAGTGATCGCTCGCGAACGGAATTGATGGAAGAGTTTTTCGGAACAAACAAATTCCACGAGATCGAGCTAATGCCTGCTGAGACGGTAAAAGCAGTACTCAGAAAGATCGATGAAATACTGGTGCCGTTTTAGCTGTTGATTTTCTCGCGGGCGGTAGACTAAAATACTGCCCACGTTGACAAATACCGATTTGCCCCGGTTATCAGTATAATCCGAGTGCGGCTAACAGAGTCGCGTTTGCGTCAGTCTATTCTTGACTACTCGGTTCAGGGGGATGGCGGGCAAAAGACGTGGCGCGATTCTGTTAGCCGTTTTCTTTTGACAGAGGAAGAATGGGGGAGAACCGAAATGAGGCGAAAGCGAGCATGGCGATACTACTGTGATTTTTGCAACAAGAGTGCTGGCCGTTCCTTAACCAAACACGAACTTCATTGCACGCGAAACCCTAACCGCGAGTGCCGTATGTGCAAATGGGCCGGCGTTACAACGAAACCCACGGCAGAATTGATCGCTGCTGCTAAAGCAAGCGCGGAAACCCTTCGGAACGTTAGTCATAATTGCCCTGCGTGCATACTGACGGCAATTCGCCTCGGTAATAATGACCCTTTTTATAGCAGCGATGAGAGGTTTCAGTTCAAGAAAGAGACCGACAGCTTTTGGAATCGACTAAGAGATAAATGGGAACATGAGACCGAAGCCGATACCATTTGCGGGGGCGTACAATGAGCGCGTGGGCTACCACGTGGGCTTACGAACAAGACGTATCCCCCTGTGGCAAGAAAGCCGTTCTTGTTGCTCTCGCTCACTTTGCTGACGCCGAAGGATATTGCTTTCCATCACAAGAAACTCTCGCCTTAATGACATCACAAGGGATTTCCACCGTCCGAGAGCATCTAAAATCCCTCGAATCTGAAAACGTCCTAAACCGCAAGCCGCGCTACTCAAAAAAACATGGCGGAGGTCGCACCAGCGACGGATTTTATCTCCAAGCCCCTCCAGAACGTCTCCAGCCCTTACCGCCGAAATCCAGCACTAACCAAAACGTTACCGCCAGAATTCAGCAGACTTACCGCCAGAATTCAGCAGACTTACCGCCGAAATCTGGCGGGGATCTATTAGTAGATCAATCAAAGAAAGACCACGCGGGTTTAATGCGTTTTCTGTCGGAGCGGGAAAGCCCAATACCAGACGGAGCGGCGCAAGGGTCGGCAGTCAAATGGTTACTAAAATCTTATGGCGCTGACGAGTGTAAACAGTGTTTTAGTTTTCTTGAGGGCCAAGAATGGCGAGAGTCAAGAGTGTCTTGGCTGACCGTTAAACAGCAAATTGCCGCTTGGAAATCCGGCGCACTGAGACGGCTCCCAACTCACTCGGAAATGAATCAAGGCGGGAGGGGTAGACTTGTCATCTAACCTTGATTTCGCTCTGTCCTACGCCGCTCGCGGGTTTTATATTTTTCCTTGCCATACGCCTGTCAACGGTGTCTGCGACTGTCGGAAGCCGTGTTCCAGCCCCGGCAAGCACCCGCGAACAATGAACGGTCTTAACGGAGCATCCATAGACCCGGAGCAGATTCGTAGCTGGTGGTCAATGTGGCCGTCGTCGAATATTGCTATAGCCACCGGAGCTAAGTCAGGTTTTATTGTTCTGGATGTCGATCCGAAACACGGAGGCGCGGAGAGTATTAAAAAACTTGCTGGGATTCACGGACTTTTCCCTGAACGGGTTTTTCAGAAAACCGGGGGCGGAGGTTGGCATATTTTATTCAAGCATCCCGGCGTAAGAATCGGTAATATTCAATTCAACCCGCAATCCGTTCCCAAGTTGGGAGAGGGGATCGATGTTCGCGGAGACGGAGGATACATAATCGTTGCGCCTTCCCTGCATCCGAGCGGCCGGCAGTACGAGTGGGGAAGTGAATACGATGTTTTGCCGGACGCTCCGACGTGGCTCATCGATATTCTAAAAAGACCTGAACCTTCTCTTACTCACTACTCTTCTTCTGCGGACATTCCTTCCGGCCAACGAAATAATATACTAACCAGCATCGCCGGATCGATGAGACGAAAGGGGCTAACCGAAGGAGCGATCTGCGCCGCCTTGAAAGTGGAGAACCTGGGACGCTGCGTACCGCCGTTATGCGATACAGACGTTGAGAGGATTGCCAAGAGCATTGCTCGATACACCCCTGAATCTCCGATACTAGCTCGCGATCCTGAATACGGAGAAGGAATTTATACAGTCAACGATCTTTCCGATGCCGTAGACGAACTTTATGAGAACGGGCTAACTCCCGGCTCAAGCACTGGGTGGAAAAACATAGATCGTCTTTACACGCCGAAACGAGGTCAATGGTCAGTTGTTTCCGGCACGCCTAGTCACGGGAAAAGCTCATGGCTCGACGCTCTGCTGGTTAACCTTGCCGTTCAGGAAAGTTGGAGATTTTGTATTTGCAGTCCTGAGAACCAGCCAATTCAACGTCACATTGCATCTCTAATGTCCCTGTGGGCTGGCGAGCCTTTCTCTGAGGGTCATATTCCCAAAATGTCGCCACGGACAAAGGATCTCGCGAAAGATTGGGTACAGGCTCATTTCACTTTTGTTCTTCCGCTACAAACTGATTTTACTGTTGAGGGCGTTTTAGACCTTGCGTCAGAAGTGCAAGCCCGACGCCCGATAGATGGAATCGTGATCGACCCGTGGAATGAGCTTGAGCATAAACGTCCCGAGAAAATGAGTGAGACGGAATATGTAAGTCAGAGTCTTGGTTTTATGCGGCGCTATGCCAGAGCACAAGAAGTCCATCTGTGGTTAGTGGTTCATCCGACGAAACTCCAACGTGATCGAAACACCCAAGCCTATCCCGTGCCTACTCTTTACGATTGCTCTGGAAGTGCTCATTTTCGCAACAAGGCAGACATGGGTGTGATTGTGTGGCGCGATCTTGAAGACGACTCTAAGCCGACAGAGGTTCACGTTCAAAAAGTACGATTTAGGGAGTGCGGGCAAATCGGCATGGCGGAACTTTTCTATGACAAGGCAACCGGAAGATTTTCCGAAGAGCCAAGAGTACATAGACCGTCTCCCGGTTTTGTCGCTTCGAGAGATTGGGTTGAGACAGATTTCGACAATTAACCCCTTGCGCGGCTGTTGCAGTCATGCTACAGTGTCACTCAACATGCAACGACAAACAAAAGTGCTCAATCTTGGTGACATGATTTACAAATGGCGAGCAATGTCCTCGTGAATGCTTGGTTGAGCGCACCGGAACCCTCTACACTATTACCGGCCCAGCGGGAGCGCAAAGACTCCTTAAGTCTCTCCGGTTTGGCTCAGCCGCTTATCGCAAGTCTCTTACCGAAGTACATGTTTAAGGTGAATCGGAAAGCGTTAGCGGCAGAGCTTTCATTGCTCCAGATTGCCCTAGAGAAGAAGGGGACTATTCCTATTCTTAGTTCGGTGAAAATGGAGTTTGTGAACCATCTTACCCTGACCGCAACCGACGCCGAGATCACTCTTATTGCCGAAATTCCAGGAGAAGGCGACCCGTGGTCGGGGTGCGTACCGCTAAAAATCCTGTTCTCCCTAGTGAAACTTTTCGAGAGCGGTGAGGTTCGGTTTACGGAACGTAAAAACCAAAGACTTGAGATCTGCTCGGACGGCTCCAAGCATACTTTGCCCTTTGAGCGTACTGAGAAATTTCCCGCAATTCTCTTTCCGTCTGGTACGTCCGTTCAAATCGACGGCGAGGCGATAAGCCAGATGATCGGCGCAACGTCTTTCTGGATTCGACCCGACGACATTGGTCTTAAACCAACCGAAAGAAAGCAGACAGGGTTGAGCTTTCGATCTAACGGCGAGAGCTTGGAGGTTATGGCTTTTCAGCGCACCGTTACCGCCATAGCCACGGCCAAGTTCGATCTTCCTGAGTTCGGTTTTATTTTACCTCGACAGGCTGTTATTGCGCTTGGTAAGTTGCAATGTGCTCTTAGTTCAATATGGGAATCTGGACGAGTTTCGTTCAAAGGGGAAAACCGAACGCTGATAACACAGATCCTTGAAGGTCAATTCCCGTCATGGAGAGCATTTCTGCCTAAGTACGAACACTCTGTATCTGTGTCCGGCACACTCAGGGCAGCGCTTAAGCGAGCCCTGATCACTACTGGCAATGGCCCTAAAACCTTTGAGGCGTTGAAGCTGACATTTGCTAAAACATTTATCAAGATTGAATCTCGGGGTGGAGATACCGGACAATCTGAGGAGATACTGGAAACTCGGTCTAACCTAAATGGCAACGAAATAGTTATAGGAATAAACGCTAAGCAGTTACTCGAAGCGCTGAGCGTTGCCGAGCCCTCAACCTGTGAAATTTTATCGCCAGAGCAGCCGCTTGTTTTTATTACCAACACGGAAGGCTACGAGCTTCGGTTTCTTACTATGCCTTGCCGCCTTAATTTTTAATGAGCCTCCAACCAGCCACGTACGAACAAGCTTTAGAGAGAACGCGCAGACGCCAGGAAGTCTCTCGGCAGCGCAGGGACAAACTTCGCGCAGAATCGCCCTCGGAGCAAAAGACGCCTTGTGCTACCCCCTTAAGACGCCGACAAGTCCTACCGAGCCTTACTCGCTCAGAACAAGGCGCTAAACGAACCGCCAAGCCCCTAAAGTCGCGCTTGGATGCCGGTTTAATCGCGTGGGGCCGAGCGGTAAGAAAAAGAGATGGAAACCAATGCCGGTGGCCGGGTGGCTGCTTAACGGGAGATAGGCGAATCGATCCACATCATATAGCAAAGCGTAGTCAGAGGCCGGACTTAAAGTACGACGTGAATAATGGTATTTGCCTTTGCCGAACGCATCATGATTGGACTGATCTGAACCACAATGAGGCAGTCCGCCTAGGGTTGCTTTCAACGGAGAGTTACGAACTTGCCAAAAAGAATAGACGGAAACCATAAGGAGATAGTTAAGTCTCTCCGAGAGGCGGGCGCGAGCGTTCAGAGCCTTGCTGATCTTGGAAGCGGCGTACCGGACATCCTGGTAGGGTTGCGCGGGCGTAACTACATCTTTGAAATTAAGGACTGGCGTCAACCGCCGAGTAAACGCAAACTAACCCCCGACGAGAAAAAATGGCATCAGCTTTGGAGTGGGCAGGTTAACGTAATCGAAACCGCCGCAGAGGCGCTAAAAATAATTGGCCTAACCACTGACTTCAAGGACTCTCAGGGTTAAGATTTGAACCTCAAAAGGTTGTGGAGTGGAAGGAGAGAGTAAATGGGAAACGATCTCTGGCGTACCCCTGCTTGGTTGTACGATTGGCTGAATCGACGCTACGGGCCATTCGACATCGACTTGGCGGCTGATGAGACGAACGCGAAGTGTGCGAAGTTCATTACCAAAGAGACTGACTCGCTGACCCAGGATTGGCCGGCGCTGGGACGCAATGGCTTCTGCAATCCACCGTACTCGCATCTGCCGCCGTGGGTAGCGAAGGCTGCTCACCATTCCATGATGCACGACTTCTCATCAACGTGGGTGCTGCCCGTCTGGAACGGTGACAAGCACTGGCGTTACCATGCGGCAATCATTTTAGCCGAATCGGACTCTCTGTCAATTGACGATTTCGTATAACACGATACGCAGCCCTTACTCGTTCCGTCCAATCCCCTTAAGTCTCATCTTCTGTGTTACAATAGGCAGGCCGCCAAAGAGTTATGCGCTCTCGGACGACCTATCTCAAAAACCTGTGTTGGAGGTTCCGATGCCTAAATCTAAAGATACTACAAATAACCTGATCAGGGTATACTCAATTAACCCAGATCGCTATCCGAATGAAATGGTGAATCGTGTAGGAGAACTGTATTCCAAAGGTCTCACCCAACCTGAAATTGCTACAATACTCAGCACTGACTATAAGACGATAATGTTTCTTATGCGAGCGCATGGAATAAAAGCTCGCAAGAAAGGCCCGAGAGTTCACTACAGCGGAGAAAAAAGCAGCGGGTGGAAAGGTAATGCAGCTACCTATGATGCACTACATGCACGGGTCAACAAGCTCCGAGGTCGTCCAAGTTTATGCGAGGTGTGTAGTACAACAACGGCCAAGAGATACGATTGGGCTAATCTAACGGGGCACTATGAAGATCCAAGTGACTATAAGCGGATGTGCCGCTCCTGCCATCTTAGGTACGATAAGGCCTACTTAAATTTTACACAACAAAAGCAGGGTAGTATTAGACGCAGATGGGACGTAGGAAGAGGGCGGAAGTCAAAAACTGCTTAGCCTTGTTTGCCTATGCGAATCCGCTCGTCGAGTTGCGCTTGGAGTAAATTCCGTTCTGCTTCAAGTATCTGGATACGTTCTGTATAGCCGTTAATGGCCTCTGCGGTCTCTCTTTGTCGTTGATCTACCCCAGCATCCGTTAAGTTCATTCGGTCGTGTAAGAGCGCGAGTTGGTTGGACAGTTTGACTGTTATCTCTGCTTGGGTGAGCTGTGTGTCCGCAACGGTCTTTGCTATCTCAGCTTTGGGCTTATTGCGGTTGAGGATAAGATTCGCGAGAGCTACGAGACCGCCAACTACACCGCCGCCGCCAAGCATCCAAAGGATTTTGTCGGCCCACAGTGAGGACATAGGGTCGGGCAGTTGCATAGCGTGATCATAAAGCTATCGGTGTTCTAAGTTTGTCCCGAATGCGATCTACTTGTGCTGTCAGGGCTTCGACGCCTCTTTGCTCTGCAAGGATTTGGGCACACGGTTTGACCATGAGCTTGTCGCCCCTGTGGTAAATGTAGGTCTTTTCTGATAGCGGGAACTGATCGGAGTTATCGCCGAATTGAACCGCGTCTTCTGGCAACGGCTCGTCAAGCGGCATTTCTATTTTGAACCATCCGTCGCGGCTGGCAAGTTCAATGGCGCGGTCTTTGTCAAATGTGATAGTGTTTGCGTGAATCTCGTCACCGCACGTCCACCCGGCTAGCCAACACGCACAGCCGATCAGCCACCGTCTCCACCAAGGTTGGGACGAAAGCAGCCGGCGGTTACCGATAAAGTAGACGACAGTGATCATCAGCCATTCCCGATCACAATTCCCGTGCTTTCATTGCTGGCAGTCAGCAGAATTTCACCTTGGAGATTGTCGGCTAAAGGTTCAAGCGCGGAAGTGATTGCAACCTGAAATTGTTCGGCGGTTGCCGCGTTCTTGTTTGTGAACGTTACCGAGGCCGTAAGCTGGCCGGGATCGTATACAGGGGGTGTCATTGAGTTTCCTTTCCTGAGTCGGTGTTTGCTGTCTATTCCGTGCAATGCTCACAACTCGTTCGAGACTTGCGGTAGTTATCTGAATC
>ERZ1292642.1470-Hain-H14-01um-R1-1470-length-11057-cov-5_pt1 | contig 11057 bp, 23 predicted proteins | sample MGYA00564403_ERZ1292642 | MGnify/ENA primary metagenome ERZ1292642 (study PRJEB36523, sample SAMEA6512643) | groundwater metagenome | collected 2019-01-09 | study: AquaDiva: Metagenomics assemblies of 32 groundwater samples | reverse complement strand
GCGTTCTTTACTTAAACAACCCCAGCATTCCTTCATAAATCTTCGTTCCATCACTCGGTCATCTTGGTAGATTACTTTGATAGCTACGCTTTGATTACATCTGGTACAGAGTCGTTTCATCTTATGGTTTATTTGATAATCCGTTTGTCGGCTCATATTTTTAGGAGGGCAGCTCGTAAGTTGGACGCAATTGTCCTTGCTGCCTTTTGGTAGCCTTGACAATGGAGGTCAGAGCAATCATCGCCATGCGGGTCTACTTCTGTCTTTGCAATCTTCGCACACCGCTCCACCGTCTCCCGCCTGACCTCCTCCGCATAGGCGGCGATACAGGGGGCGCAGGCTCCACGCTGATACCGTCCTGCTTCAGTGATGTTACAGGTATGCGTACACCCTACGACGAGGGTGGTGGGGTTAAAGTTGGACATTAGAATAGCCGCATAAGAATAGCCACTGTGATAAACGGACTTAGACTGATGAGGATTTCTAGCAACTCATCCCAGTCTTCTAACTTGTTCATCGGAGACTCCTCCAAATCCAAAATAGCAAGATAAGCGTTCCCGCGAGAATAGCGACTTGCGTATCGTTCATCCCTTCCTCCTCCCGCCCCGCGTGGGGGGCTTAGTTGGATGGTCCACCCGCCACGCGGCGAGGAGGGCGCGGTGCATTCGGTCTCGATTTTCCTGACGAGATTGGTGTGTGTGGTGCGTCCAGTCCTTCCAATTACTCTCAAACCATTCTTCTAAGCATACCTCCACCGCTTTCCGCGAGGGCGTCCAGGTCATCGGCGAATCTCCGCCATTGGTATAATATCGTTTGTGCCTTCCATCCAGATTGGACTGCCGCTGCCACGAGAGGGCTGACGACTGGCGTATGAAAGCCACCCGACAATCACGCCTCCACTAACGAGAAATAGTATGAGCATTACGTGGCTCATCCCCCCACCCGCGCCTTGGGGGTGCTGCACTCAGAACAGAACCCGTCATTTTCCAAGGCGTGTTCACTCGCACAGCATTTCGGCAGGTGGGTCAGACACTCCGACCCACACTTGTTGCAGAACTTGCCGACCCACCGTAACCCAAAGTAGGCACACCCCTCCGTCGCGCAGACGAGCCAGTGGGTGAGGTCAGGCATTAGGAGTCTCCTTGTGTCCATAGAACGGGTGACGGATGAAGACATGGCAGAGATGGTGCAAGATGTGCGTCGTGCCTGTAATGATGGCGTAGACGCAGAAGAAGGTCATCCAGGGGTGCGCAAAACACCAGTCACTCATCGTGCTAATGTCACTCCTCGTTGCCCTTGATACTTTCCATGCCGACTTGCATAGGTCTGCTTCGGTGCAGGCGATACTTTAAAGAAGACTATTTGTGAAATCCCTTCTCCTGAGTAGACTCTTGCTGGGAGGGGCGTGGTATTTGAAATCTCAATCGTTAATTGGCCGACCCATCCAGGTTCCAACGGGGTAAGATTGACCACAATGCCACACCGCGCATACGTTGATTTACCAAGACATAGTCCGAAGACATCCTTTGGCATGTGGAAAGTTTCGAGCGAACTCCCCAACACGAAGGCATTGGGAGGAATAAGGCAGGAGGTTCCAACGTGCCGCGTAAGCAATGATGGACGTACTCGCTTTGGGTCAATGGTTCCCGCATGAAAGTTGGTAAAAATCCTGAACTCGGAACCCAACCGAATATCATAGCCGACAGAGGATTGTCCATACGAAATCACCCCTTTCTCTGTTACCAAGTGCGGGCAATACGGAGTAATGATACGCCGAAGCACCGCATGCGAACGGTCAGTCAGTACGGTCAAAGACATCGTCGCCCAAGGTGAGGTCTGGGGGGTTTGAAATCATCCGCGATTTGTGGATTTCGGTGTGGATGAGACGAGCGGCTGCGTCCATGAGACTCCCGTAAGTGCGAACGATGTCCAAGGGCAACTTCCCGTTTAAGAGCAGCGTCGAGACGGCGTTGACTTGGGCAGTTAACTCCTTGACCGTTTTCGGTTGCTTCCAAACTCGCCCAAAGAGTTTTGAGGGCAACGCAGAGGGCGTGGAACTCGGCTGGGACGAGCCGCCCCGTCCGCGTTTGCCACCGCCACGACCAGAGTTGATGTTGTCTGGGGTGACGAGCGTTGTATCGGATGATGGCATCGTTCCATCGCCTTTTATTTGCTGGATTTTTCCTATAGTCTTTCGCATAGCACCGCGCACACCGATTGTTCTTTCCGCGCTTATGTTCGCGTGAACACGTTGAGCATCCCATATCTGTCACTCATCCGTACACTCCTCACAGGTGTATTGTTCGGCTCCCCCATCTACCTTGGTCACCGTCATCAGCCAAAGGGGGAAGGGGTCGCCACACAGGGAGCACGTGACCAAGAAGCCCTCTTGCACCAGTTCCTCACTGGTAGGCTGGGTCGGTTGAAAGAAGTCGCCGTCAGGCATTGCCGCCCTGATACATCCACTGTTCGAGGCGGGTGCGGGAGTAGCGCCACTGGCCGCCCATTTTTCTAACAGGGAGTTTCTTAGCGCGTGAGAGTACATAGAGGGTCATGGGGTGGATGCGGAGGAACTTCGCCGCTTCTTTGTGCGTTAAGACTTCAGGGAGGATTGTCGTGGTCATGGGAGGAGGCTACCACAACCTACAGTGTTTGTCAATAGACTATATTTTTTTGATATGACCGCTTGACAGATTAGGTGGAACGTGGTAGAGTCCCTTCATGTCCTCCCGCCGGAAAGGCCAACGCACCGAATTGAAAGCCGTGGCGTACCTGAACACGATTCCGAACACGGCGCACATCCGCCTCTATCAGACCAGCCGCTTTGCCTCGCCCCAACCGTGTGACCTGATTGCGCTTCGTGACCGCTACTGGCCGCGCCTTGTCGAGGTGCGTTCGAATCAATGGCGGACGGGGCGCAGGAGTACCCAGCAGTTAACCCGATTGCCTGGCGAGTCATTCCATCAGCAGTTATGGCTTTTCAAGGATGGCTGCATGATACCTGAAGTGCGCCAATGGAACGGACGGGAGTGGGTGAGCAAAGACCACCCGTGGTCAGATGCCGAAAGCGAAGGGATGCCGATACCGGACGATGAAACATCTTCCACATAAACGAGGGTTTACAGGTATCGGACTGCTGCAACCAGAAAAATCTGTCAACGTGAGCGGGTGCTTGAGAAGTGCAGCGTGTTTCGACGCTGACCTCATCCTAATTGATGGGGAACGGTACACCAGAAAGCCAGCCGATACGATGAACGTCAGCCAGCATATCCCCACCATCTTAACGAAGGGAGACATCTGGGCGCACATCCCCCAAGGAGCCAAGACGATTGCAGTAGAGTTTGACACACGCGCTCGTCCACTCCATGATTTCGCTCACCCCGAATCCGCAGTATATTTATTTGGCCCGGAGGATGGGAGTATTAGCCCTGCAATTCGGGAACGATGCGAGGCCACAGTGTTCATTCCATCGCTCTATTGCCTGAACCTTTGCATGGCAGTCACGCTTGTCTTGTATGACCGCTTTATGCGAACCATTCCCTCACGGGTGAAGCGTGACTAACAAAGCGACCTGTACCCTGGACTGGAAGAAGGCTGGCGCATTTATTGGCGTCGAATACCGTCTGCAAACCAGCCGCTACGCCCTTTGCCCCTTCCTCTACGACAAAGTCACCGAGCAGACGACGATGAAACCGCCCTCTGAATACGGTCTGGTCTGCTGGGTGGGCGAGCAGGGCGTGGAAGTCAAGCTCTGCCTCAACGCCGCGCAGATGGCCGAGGGAGCCGAGATGCACAAAGCCGCCACCCGGCTTGCCAAGTACGCCGCCTTGCACACCCCCACCAACGGTAAGCCGTTCCAACCCTCCCGCTATCCGCACCCCCTCAAACCCGACACCTACTTGTGGAGTGTGACCGAGGTGAATAAGTACGCCCTCGCCAAAGAGGGCTTGCTGAACTGGTATCACAAGAAGGGGGTCGAGGGGACGATTGCGCTCATCCGCGACTACTTGCCCCCGTCGTTTCCGTTGACCGACCTCACCTTGGAGTACGCCCTGCAACAGCTCGAAGCCCACAAACTCCGCCCGGTTGACCTCCGAGATAAGGCAGGCGATCAAGGGCGCACTCTCCATAAGCTCGCCATGTTCTTCCTCCAAAACAAGCCAGTGGATTTAACCGACGCCCCCCAACTGCACAAGGATTTCATGGCGAAGTTTGCGATGTGGTGCAGTAAGGTGAAGCTGGAACCCCTAGCGGTGGAGCAGATGGTGTATGAGGAGGAACCGGAGAGTATTGCGGGAACACTTGATTGTCAGGCGTTGGTGGAGCGGGCGTGGGTAGAGCAGGAGTGGGAACGGTTAAACCACACGGAGGGGACGGATGGCACCACTTGACCCAGCGGATGTGCAGGCGCATGTTCGCAGTAGCGGGACGTTTACGAGTGTGCGGAAGCTGGTCAAACCCGGCGAGAGCGTGGAAGTGAAACTGCTCGACATCAACAAGTGCTTCAAGACGAACTACCCCATCAAGGACAAGGACTACACCATGCGGGTCACGCTTGAGTCCCAAGGCCAGCAACTCCTCTTGGACTGCAACGGCGCGACTCTCATCGGGGCCTTCACCGCCGCGCTCTACGCGAACGGCCCCACCGCCCCCCAGACCCCCTGCCGGGTCAAGCTCACCCGCAGAACCGAGCGGAGCAAGTCGCAGTCTGAGCTAGCTGTGGAAGTTATTAAAGATATTGAATAGCAGACAATTTTACAGGTAGACAGGCCATCTCTACAAATAAGAGATATGTGCTATGCAAGCGTACGCGCTAACGGCTAACGCTAGCCGTGGGCGTAGCCCACTAACTATTAGCATTATCTCTTACTCGTGTTCTGTAGTATCTTTTCGTAGGTGTGTTAGGTTGGTGTTATCCCCTCATTCCGTTGGGGGGTTTCACCCCCTCTTAGTCCTAGCCGTCAGTCTAAGGAGCTAAACCGTTGGAGCTATATTCCGCCTCAAATATGGTAATGTTTCATGCCTCCCACCCACTCCCATGACCGAGGGGATGCGTGGTGTCGTCCCACTTGTCCAGTGTGGCGACATGAGGCGTTGTTGGAGAAACGCACCCTGTATTTCACCCGCAGAGACCTTGAGGAGACCCTGACGATATGGCTGAGGAGGTTTCGAGAGTGGGAAGTCTTACGAATGTTCCAAGCCTGGCAACGCCGCCATCCGAACCACTACCCCCGGATGTAAGTACTCTCCACGCCATCCGGGACTTAGCCGAAGCGTACCTCTCGGTGGCCTTGCCCCCGCCCATTCCGACCGGGTTCTCGCAGATTGACAAGTGGACGGGTGGGGGCCTGCACCGGAAGTCCATCGTGGTCATTGCCGCTCGGACGGGGGAGGGCAAGTCGGCCTGGGCGCTCGACCTCGCTCGCCACATGGCCTTTGATAGCCACGCCAAAGTCCTCTACCTTTCGTTGGAGATGTCCAAACTCGAACTGACCGAACGGCTCCTGTGCCAGTCCATGCTTTTGCCTATCGTCCGGTTGGAAGCTTTGCGTGCGGCTGGCACGCTCGCCGCCCTCTACCGCCCCCTGATGGAGCGCCTCGGCGAGGTCTGGCTCCACCTCGAAGATGAGCGGGGCGCACAGATTGACCAGCTCGACGCCCTCATGGAGGAAACGCAAGGCCATGTGCCTGACGTGCTGGTGATTGACCACCTGCAAAATATCCCCTTGCAATACGGCACGACTCGCGCCGATGCCCTGCAAACGTACATGGCCGACCTGAAAGCCTTTGTGAAGCGCCGCAACCTCGTCTGTTTGCTCTGCTGCCAAATCAATCGCCAGGGGAAAGAGAAGCCGAGCAAGGAGCATCTAAAAAGTTCAGGCGCGATTGAGGAGAACGCCGACCTCATCTTCATCGGCAACCGGGTCGGCTACGATGCCAGCAAGCCCCCCAGCTTGGAGGACAGCGTGGTGGACTACGAGTGGTGGGTGGCCAAGCACCGTCGGGGGCCGGAGTACAAGTTCAACCTCACCTTCCACCCCGCCTGTTTCGCCTTCTTGGAGCCGACCCCTTACAGCCTTCCCTCCACTGAGCCGATTCCGGTGCGGGAGGATGGGCGGGCGGGACGGGATGACTAAGGGGGGAAGGGACGGTCTATCGTCCGGAAGGGTTGCCACCCCTTAAATCGCCTCCTAGAGGCCAAATCGACCCCTTCCAGCGGCGCTTGCCTCCGCACCAACCCCACCATCCACAGCCCCAGCAGCCACCCCTCCGGCATGGGGGGCCACAGGAGCCAGGGACAGGTCATGAACAGTACCGGCACAAACACCCTAATGGATGCCGGTGCGAGAGGTTCTTGACCCAATGAGGCAAGACAATTACTGCCAGCAGTCCGAGTAGCCCGAAGTAGACGTACCAGGCGATTTGTAGAGGCACAGGAAGGTGGCTCATCCCGTCCCCTTCACCACCCTGAGCACCGCCATCAGCAGCGCAATCATCCCCGGCTGACCTTGCTCCTGCCGGGCGAGTTCTAAGTCATAGGCCATCTCCGCCGCTTCCTCATACTGCTCTTGGAGTGTCATGGCTTCCTCGCTTGGAGCATTGCGTCGGCCATCCGATAGGCGTGCGCTGAGAGATTTGCATAAAGGTGGTCTTTCTCAAAGCAGGCACCATTGAACTTAAAATACTCTGTGGCTAACGCTGGTAACGCCTGCCCCGCAAACCATTCTCGTTTCGTTATCCCTGTACAATGCCCTGTTTCCGAAGCGTGTCCAAACGCGCAATCGTTCCCATTTGACTTACTCATGTTCTTTCCTTCCCATTGGGTTTGAGAATATCCTGTATGACAGCGATGAGGAGCATGGCAATCGCTCCAGCGAGTTTTAAGGCAAGGGCGTCCCGTTTGCATTGTTGTGGTGTTCGCTTATCTCGGCGTTTCATCCTCTCTCCTCTCCTTCCCTTCAGACGTGGCGAGCGCATGGTCGAGGAGCGTGCCGAGGTCAACATCTAGGCAGGTCAATTCGGCCTCCAAGACTGTTCGAATGGCTTTTTGCATCTGCCCCGCCGCTTGGTGGAGGGGGCAAAAAACGATACGGTGGTCTGGTGAGAACATTGAACTTAACTCAGAATGATACGCTTCAATCCGACATCCGCACTCACTCATCGGCTGCTTTCCTCTCGGTTGTAAAGAACCCCCCGCCCCCAAGGGGAGGGCGTCCAGGGGACGGGCTGGACGTAGCAGCGCCAGGCGGGGGCATTTATCATTATCCTTCACTTCTTGAATGTCAGAACAGCTTGTCCTGCTCCCACGCCGTCCAGCTCGTTCGCCACCGTGTGACCCCGCCGTCACTCTGCACACAGCCGCACGACCAGCGGCCACGAAACAGCACCACGTTTTGGCCCTCACAGCGGGTGCAGTAGCCCACTACCTTCGCCTCATCTTCTGTGGTCATAAGGTGGCTCATGCGGTTGCTAAATCTTCGGCTGTTCGTATCGGTGTCCAGCAGAATCCCTGCCAGCCTTGTTCGCTGCACGCTGCGGCGGCTACTGCTTCGGCTTGGTCTTCCCACCGATAAACCTGTGCCCGGCTACGAATGTCTGAAGCATATCCGTCTTCGGTGAGGTAAAACCGCGTCCCATTCTTTACCGCCATAATAAGCCATGAAGACATATAGCGGTCTGTGTCTTCATACCGATTTGTCGTTCTCGTCATCGCCGTCCCCTCCCCCCTGGTTTAAGCGAGTCCCTTACAGCTTCCGGTCGTGTCTGATCCTTCCAAGATCGCTCCCCCGCTGAGGAGGAGGCCGTGTTTTCGTTCTACTCGGTCTGCAAACGTGGCTTGTTTGTTCTCCTCTTGTTCAAGGCATGGTTCGCAGATCGCTTCTGCGTCGTCGTATTGGAACCGATAAAACTTGCCACAGCCAAGACACCTGCTCATGTCTCCCCTCCCCCTGGTTGCGCCCCGCCTGGGGCGTGTGCTTCATCTGCCTACAATAGTAGCATATCCTAATTGAGATGTCAACAAGAATCTTTACGGCGTGTTCTCGTGAAACTGTGACGCCATCCACGCCGCCAACACGCGCTTAATCAAGCGGTTCACGCCCCGCTTCCCCGCTCGCTTGCGCAGCTCTCGCGCCATCGGCAGATCCTGTCCGGTAAACGCTAACGTGACACGGTCTACGATTTGTTCAGCCATAGCTCTCCTATCATAGCATAGTTCTGGGAGGATGTCAAGTAGGTTGCGAGGTTGCACCAGGCTGGGCCGGTCGGTGCGCCCTGGTGTGTCCAGGTGTGCGCCGAGGTGTTCGCTCTGGGTGCGCCTTGAGCACCTATCCGCACACTCTTCTCGCCCCCATTCCGCCGCCTTCCCTCGCCCCCGCCTTCCTGCCTTGCCCGATGCACCTACGCCACAACAGGCTGTGCGCCATACGGTTGGGAGAAGGTCTGATAATAGACAGTGTGTTAAATAGCCCCGTACCCTATTCGATACCACCCTGTTTCCTTGGGGAGACTGTGACCGGATAGCGCTCCTGAACGTGAGTGCGTGTGCAGAAAACAATCCTTTTTCCGCCCACCCCCCCCGCCCATTTTCTGACGCTGACCACTTGACATTTGAGAAAGTATGGTAGCGTTCACGTAGGATGCCCACCCTGTTGGCCGACGCGGAACTGCGCGACCTCGTCGTCGAGTACGAGGAAACGACCGCCGAACTCACCAAGCGACGGAAAGAGCGCGGCATTGAATTTTATATTCCCAACGCTCGCCAACTCGAAGTCCACCAATCGACGGCGCGGACGCGGTTGTATGTGGCCGGGAATCGCTCCGGAAAATCGACGGTGGGGGCGACGGAGTTGTGCTTTGGGTTGACGCGCAACTACCCAGACTACTTTCCGCGTGAACGCCGCTTCACCCACCCCATCAAAGCCGTCGTGGTGGCGACCGAGTACCCCATCATCGACCGCGTCATCGAACCGAAGCTGATGGCGTACCTGCCCAAAGACTACATCCGCAAACTCCGCCGCACCCCCCAAGGCTTCCTGTCAAAACTCGTCTGCACCGACGGCAGCACGGTGGATTTCCTCTCGAACGAGATGGACGACTTGGCCTTTGAATCCGCCGACTGGGACTTCTACTGGGGGGATGAGCCGCAAAAGAAGACGAAGTTCTTTGCGATTCAGCGCGGCCTCGTCGACCGCCGAGGCCAGACCCTCCTGACCTTCACCCCCCTGACCGAACCGTGGATTCTCGAAGAGCTGGTCAACGTCGCGGACGGGAAACGGATTGCCGTGATTACGGGAGACACCCGTGATAACCTCCGCGATACCCAGGGGAATCCCATCCTTTCTGAAGAGAGCATCGCCGAGTTCGAGGCCAAGATGCCCGACGACCTCCGCCAGACCCGCATCCACGGCAAGTTCTTTCACCTGCGCGGTCTCGTCTACCCCGAGTTCGATGCCTCGACCCACACCTGGCGGGAGACCCCGAACCTGAAATACCAGTACCCCGACCCCGTGGTCTGCGTCCTCGACCCCCACGACCGCCTCCCCCACCACGTCGTCTGGCTCTGGCTCGACCGGCAGGATACCCACTACGTCGACCGCGAACTCGTGTTCACCGGCACGCTCCCGAACCTGCGGAAGGCCATCGTGTTGCTGGAAGCCCAGGCAGGCTACCGCATGGCGAAGCGCCTCGTCGACCCCAACTTCGGGAGGAAGCCGAGCCAAGTGGGGGGAGGCCGGAGCGTGATTGAGGAACTCTCCGCCAAACCCTTCCCCCTCTACTTCGGAGAAGCGAACGACGACAAAGAGGCGGGACGGATGCGGGTGAAAACACTCCTGCACTATGACCGTACCCAGCCCCTCTCGGTCACCAACAGCCCCAAGCTCTACTTTCACAAAGACCGCTGTCCCGTGACCATCCGCTCCGTCCGTGACCACCAGTACGATGAGTGGAAGGGGGCGGGGAAAGACGACAAAGACCTGAAGGAAGTCGAGAAGCAGAAGGACACCCACGGCGCGGACTGCCTCCGCTACGCCGCCATTACTCACCTGACCTACGACCGCCTGACCCACCAGCAGCGGAACGTCCACGAACTCGCGGAGGCGGCGTACTGATGAGCCTCTGGCCGTTCCACAAAGCCAACGGACACGCCAACGGCACGCCCCTGCCCGCGCCTGACCCACTCCCCGTCCCTGAGCCGCCCCTCCCCCCCCCTCCCACACTCCCTGTCCCTGCCGTCGTGGCGGAGGACACCTCGGAGTCCCGCCTCAGCCTGGAGGCCAAGCGGAAGGTCTGTGAGTGGCTGGGGCAGTACCGCACCGTCTACGAGGTGCTGGACTTGCTCAAGGAGCAGTTCAAGACGGTGGTGACCTACCAGGCGATTCAGAACTACGCCAACCCGAAATGCAAGTGGGCACCGCTTGTGCAGAAAGCCCGCGCCGCCTTCCTCGCCTCGATTCAAGACATCCCCATCGCGCAGAAGACCGTCCGGCTTGACCGCTACGAACGCCTGTATCAACGGGCCATGAAACTCCACAAAGACCATGACGCACGGCTTGCCCTCTTCGGGGCGCAGAAGGAGATGGAGGGGGTGCATGGGGACACGACCGTCTACGTCCACCAGCAGATTCTCCAAATGGACACGCACGAACTCGAACAGCGGCGGCGGGACATTGCGGTGAAGCTTGCCAACCTTGGAGGGGGAGATGCCATCCTCGAAGCACGAACGGTTGTACGGGGCGACGGTGCAGAAAGCGCAGAAGAAGAAGCAGGGTGAGCCCTTGACTTCGGGACAGACCCAGCAGGTTGTGGAGGCCGTGCCGGACTTTGCGGTGGAGGGGGGGTTGGTGAACGACCAGAGCGGCCAGGCGTCGGCGGAGGCGAAGCGAAAGGGCTACAAGGTGCCCTGATGCCTGCGGTGTCGGAGAAGCAACGGAGGTTGATGGGAGCCGACTTGGCACGGAAGCGGGCGGGGAAGAAGACGAAGACGGGGATGAGTGAAACGCAGTTGCGGCACTTTGCGGGCAATCCGGTGATGAAGCGGTTTCGGAGCGGGAGGG
>ERZ1292642.974-Hain-H14-01um-R1-974-length-14359-cov-9_pt1 | contig 11065 bp, 15 predicted proteins | sample MGYA00564403_ERZ1292642 | MGnify/ENA primary metagenome ERZ1292642 (study PRJEB36523, sample SAMEA6512643) | groundwater metagenome | collected 2019-01-09 | study: AquaDiva: Metagenomics assemblies of 32 groundwater samples | reverse complement strand
GCGGTTTCTTCGGCGTGCGTCTGGAACGGCCTCGGCAATGGCACAGTGGGCGGCGGCGTAAGTCCTGGCATATCCCAGGATGCGCTGACACCTACGCCGCCACCAGTGCTTGACGTCCCGAAGAGTGGCGTCTTGCTGAGGGTGTCGATCTCGTTTCGCAACTTGACGGCCCACCCCCAAACCTCTTTTATCGCGGTGCCCCACGCCGCGAAGCCGGCACTGATGGCCGGCCCATTGTCCTTGACCCAGATCGATACGTCGGCGAGCACCTCGGTGAGTTTCGCGACCGCCTCCTGAAGGACGCCGGAGTCGATGATCGCGGCGCCCCACTGCCGGCTGAGGTTCTCGAGCCCCATCACGAGGAAGTCGATCTGGTCGTCCAGTGCGGCAGCTTTCGCGATGGCCTCGGCGCTCAGCGTGAGGCCGAACTTCCGCGATGCCTCTTCTGCCGCGCCGAGGCCGGCCAGCAAGGGCTCGATGGCGGCGCCACTCTTGCCGAACACCTCGATCTCCGCGGCCGTCCGGCGCATCGGGTCCTCGATTGCCATGACGGCCGCTGCGACCGCGCGGAACGCCTCGTCCGGGCCCATCCGCTTCAGGTCGCTGATCGAGAGGCCGAGGCGCTGAAAGACTGTCGACCCGTCACTCAGCGCCTTCTGCATTTTGAGCGCGGCTGCGCCGGCATCCTCCATCGTCATCCCGGCTGCCTTGGCCGAGACGCCGAGCACCTGGAGGAAGTCGGTCGAAAGTTTACTCTGCTGGCTCAATCGGTCCAGCGCGTCCGCCTCCTCCAGCAGGCCCGACACGGCGCTCGCAGTCGCGGCGGCCACGGCAGACGCAGCCGCCGCCATGGCACCCATGGCCGCGCCGACGGCGAGCGCGCCCGGTCCCATCTTCGCCATGACGGAGCCGGCGGCTCCGAGGTGGCTGCTCAGGTCGCGAGCGAAGCTCTTGACCTCGCTAGACGCGCCCTTTATGCCGCGCTCGAAGCCGGCGGCGTCGAGGCCGAGCTTGTAGGTGAGGCTCTTAGCCATCGTCCTTGTTCCGTGACCTCACGATCCCAAGCTCTTCCGCTGCGACACGGTCGAAGCCCGGCGCCCTGCGCAGCACCCGGTCCAGCGCGAACGGCCGCAGTGCGTCCTTCGAGCCGAACCCGGCCGCGATACCCGCCGCGACCGCCTGAGCGAAGCCGGCAAGCAGCCACGCCGCCATGGCCGCCTGTCGGGTGTGGCGCCGCGCCAGCGCTCGGTCCAGCGCGGGGCGCTGGGCCAGCGTGAGCCGGCCCGCCTCGTCCGGCGTGTACCCCAGCTCGAGGCCCAGCAGTTCCAGCGCATCGAGCGCGACCTCTAGGCGGTCTTGTCTTTTCCCGGCGTCGGCTCCTCTTTCTCCTCCGGCGGCCCGATCAGGCCCGAGTCGCTGAGGGCCTCCATGATCGCTTCGCGGATCGCCGGAAAGCGCCCGCCCGCCGCTCGATGCGCCTCGAGGGCGCGGGCGGCGCGGTCGGCGTTCCAAGAGTCGTCGTCGTGGAGCATCCCGGCCGCGAGGAAGTGGCAGAGCGTGTCCGCGTCTCCCGCTTCCGCTGGCACCTGCAGGACCTCGAGGATCGTCTTTCCGAAGACGCGCTTGAACCACCGAGACGCCTTGACGTCGTACTTCAGATCGTAAGTCTTGCCGTTCATCAGTGTGAGCACTTGCGCCCCCTTTACCAGTTGGTCTCGGTCAGCGCGCCGTCGCTCACGATGTCGACCTTAAAGCGCGTCGGGCTGTTCTCGTCGTAGGTAACCTCGTAGGTCGACGCCCGGCACTCGCCGAGGATCTTCGCCAGCCCACTCGTCGAGCCGCCCGGGCCGTACTCGAAGGATCCCGCCGCCGCGCCCACGAGGCCGCCGAAGAAACGGTGCGTGCCGGCGGGCGCCAGCGTCGCGCTCGTGTACCCGCGGCGCGCGAACGTGACGACGAACGTCATGGAGGTGAAGTTGTCCACCGAGATCCGCGCCCGCACGAAGCGCTTGACGGCCGCGGTCGAGCCCAGCTCCACGCGCTCCTTGCCGACGCCGGTGATGCTCGCGAAGGTGATCAGGGTCCCGTAGTTGACGTCCGTGTCGTCGACCGAGTCCTGAATCAGCACCGTCGCGTTCGTGCCGGAGAACGCGGTCACGTGGATGTGGCCCACGCCGCCCAGCGCCGTGGCTGCCGCTTCGTCGACGCCCGTGAACGATGCCACCGCCGTCTCGGCGCTCAGGTCGTGCAGGGAGACGCCCACGTCCACGCGCGAGTCGAGCGCCACGTCGAAGGTCGTCCGGGTCGGTTGGTTTTCGTCCGTCGGCACGTCCCAGTTGCCGAGTCCGCCGCGGGCCATGTCGACCGGCTGGCCGATTACGAACCCGTTGGGCGCCACATCCCACAATGATGTGGCCGCCGCCGCGTCGATCGCCTCGAGGATGTCGTTGATCTCCCCGGCAGCCGGATCGTAGAAGCCGCTTCCGCTGATGGCGCCATCGTAGAGGCCGGTGATCCCGTGCTCGACCCACGCATCCCCGAAGGTCTGCGTCGGTGGCAGATCCACGGAGCGGCGGACGGTCATCTGGTCGAGGTAGTTGATCAGGCTGTACTCGTCCAGCAGCACGCGCGACGCGCGGCCGTGCAGCTTCGTCCCTGAGGTCGCCTGGAGGAAGCCCTGGATCCCGAGCGACGCCGAGCGCAGGCCGACCACGCCGCGGCGCTTCGCCTCGTCGCCGAAGGACTGCGTCTCGTCGCGCCCGACGGTCCGCTGAAACTGCGGCACACCGTCGAGGAACGTGCTGATGTCGATCAGCGCGCCGCCCAGGTCATCGAGCTTGACGACGCTGGCTCGTCCGTGAACTTTCGCCATGGTCCTGCCTCCCTCAGTAGTTCTTGCCGCACTCGCCGCACACGACTACGTCCCCCGCCTGCGCCTGGTGCTCGGTCGCCGAGCATCCCGGGCACGGCCCGTCCGGCGTCTCTTCGTCGTCGTCCTCGATCGACTCGATGGTTGCGGCCAACGCGTCGAGCCCGGCGCCTAGGGCGCGATGCGTCGCGCGGAGGCCCTCGAGCTGGGCGCGGAGCATGGATGCGATCACGACGCTGGCTCCAGCCACCACACGCGGTAGTCCTGAGAGCAGCGGTGGTATTTCGTGTCCGGCTCGTACTCGTCCCGTTCTTGCTCGAGAATCGCGGCCGACACGGTCTCGCCCTCGGTGCCACCCGTCGCGCCCCGGTAGCCGTCCAGCGCAAAGCGGATCTGCTTCCCAAGCTCTTTGACGCCGAGGTAGGTCATCGCCCATGCGTCGATCTGCACCAGTGTCCCCGGGATGCCAGATGGCCCGGCGAAAACGCCGCTCCGCTCCTCACTGATCCGCTGGATCGTGATGGCCGGCAACTCGGTTGTGGTGTCCCGCACCTGCGGGAGGATCACCGGGTAGGCGCGCGTCGACACCAGGGCGCTCACGCCAGCGACGGCCAGCAGCCGAGTCCTCACGGCCGCTTCGATCATGGCGCCAGCCCCGCAACCGCTGCGGCGATCTCGCGGTCGATCCCGGCCTCAACCTCTTTGAGCGCCCGCCCCTCGTTCGCGTCGATCGCGGGACGGATGAACGGGATCCCGGGGCGGCCCGAGGCGCCGTACTCATTGAAACGCGCGATGTGGAACAGCGAGTGGTGCGGGCCGACGAGCACCTTCAGGAAACCGAAACCGCGCTTGACCCGGACCTTGATGCTCTTCCTCAACGCCCCCGTCTTCACTGGCGCATGCGCCCGCATCGCCGCGGCCATCGGCTCGACAGCGCGCTTGAGGATCGGCGTGAGCTTCGCCTCGTCGACCACGCGCACGAGTCGCGACAGATCCACCTCGATGACCGAGGTCACGCGATCATCGGCTGACAATCCGCCACTGACGCTGGAGAGGAGTTTCACGCTGGCGGTCCCTGCATCGGAGTCCGGACCCCGATCCGATGGGCGACGAGGGCCAGCGCAGCCACGGCGACGGCCTGGACCACGTCCCCGAGCCGGGCGCCCACCTCGCAATGCGCGCGGAGGTAGTCCTCCAGCCCGTTGGCCGCGAGGGCGCCGATGGCGACCACGCCCGACTGCACCGCGACCAGCGTCCGCTCGGCCGGATCGGTCGCGAGGCCGACGAACCACGCGAGGGCGATGCTCGCGACGGGAGCGACGGCGGCGAGCGCCAGGCCGCTCATCGTCGCCGTCTCATCGCAGTGGGCATGGAGCCACTCGCGCAGCCCGGCCGCCACCACAGCGGCGCCGACCACGCACGCCCCGCGGACCTGCGCTACCGTCATCACACCCCTCCTCCCGCCACTGTGGTATCCTCATGGAACGAGGTCCGCGACGGCGGGGAGCCTCGGCGGGGGGCCGGGCCAGCGTCCCGGAACGTCATGGCCCGCCCCCGCAGCTCACCTCCCACGACGGTCATAGCCTGGTCTGACGCTCCTTGCGGTCGCTACGATCCTTGAGCACCGCCACGGCCTCCCGAATCGCGCCGAGAGCCTGGATGTACTCTCTTTGGTCGTTCTCCTCCTTCGCCATGTGCTCGCGTAGCAACGTGTCGAGCCTGCCGTGTGCCGCGATCAACTCGTCCATGCCTTCGACCCTGGCCTCGATCGCTACGACCCTGGCCTCGATCGCTACGACACTGGCCTCGATCGCTACGACACGCATGGTCAGCTCCCCTCCCGTTGGCGCCTGACGCTGCTCACGCTTGCCTTCGAGGTTGATGCGATGATGGAGGTAGGCGCCGATGGCACCGAGGACCGCAACGACCGCCGTTGCGAGACCGACAATGAGGGGGTCCACATGCATCACCGTTTCCCTTCGCGTGCCTGCCGCACGTTCCACGCGACGATGGCCATACCACCGACCACGCGCGCTCGCCGAAGCCAGCGGGCGAGCCGCGGGTGATGCCGCTCGATAAGGTGGATCGCGAACGTGGTGGCCGCGACGTCAAGCAGCTTCGCGCCCGAGATGTTGAGCGAGACCGCCACGTCGGTCCTCCCCGCCAGGAACGGATTCGCCTCCTGGCCAGTCCCAGCGTCGTAGACCGCGGCCGTCGAGCGCACATCCCCAAAGGAGATGAGGGACATGATCGCGACCGTGCCGAGGACGGACATCCCGCCGCACGCGCGCCACTCCCGCCGGTCTTCCGGGCTCAGCTCGCGCGGGACCGAGAGCGTGCAAGGGCGCCCGCCGTTCTCGCCGTAGCAGAGGCGCTCGAACAGATGCCCATGCTCGCACACCAGCTCGGCCGAGGTCGCCTTCGCCCACTCGCTCGGTCCGGGGATTATCGTGAGGGCCCGCGAAGCGGTAGGCGCAGTTTCGGTGACGGCGACTCGGTCGGCCTCGTCGGCACGCCCTAGGCGCGCCAGTCCGCAGACGATCGCGAGCATGACGAGCAGCGTCACCAGCTCGCGGCGGATCTCGCGCAGCCTTCTCACGGTCGAACCTCCCACAACTCGCTGACAACGATCACCCGTGACAGCAGTAGGCCCGTCAGCCAGGCGCGCATCAGTAGGCCAAGCACAGCGCCCGGATGGACTCCGAGGCCGTGAAGTCGACAGCGAGCCCCGTCGTGCGCGAGTAGTTCGTGAGCGTGACCGTCGTGCCGGTCCCGCCCGTCTGCGAGACGATGAAGGACGCTGGGGTCGTAACGTTCGCGAACGAGCAGCTCCAGCCTGTCGTCGCGGCCGGCATCGTGAGTGAGCCGGTGGTGACGCCAGCGCAGGACGTGCCAATCGCAATGGCGAAGGCCGCGGTGCCGTTCGAGGCGCTGATTGAGGGCGTAGTGCAGAAGCCGGCGGCGATCGTCGGGGCCGTATTGATGAGGGCCTTCGCGGCGAGGAGCACTGCGCTGCCAGCACCGTTCGCGGACACGTTCCCCGAGGCCGCGATGTCCCCAGCTACGTCCAGCTCGACTCCAGCGGTGGCCGTCTTCAGGATGCCGAACTCGCCCGTGCTGTTGATACGGGCGCGTTCAAGGTCGTTGGCGACGAAGTACACTGGATCCGCCGTCGTGCTGCCGAACAGGCATCCCGTGGACCCGGTCCCGTTACAATAGAACGACCCCAGTCCAGCCCGGGTGATTCCGGCCAGTGTGCCGCCTATCGCCGTGCCCCAGCCTATGATGTTGATGTTGCCGATGTTCGTACCGGTCCCCAGAGCGATGTAGCCATAACTGCCGGTGCCCCCCGGCTCGATATAGAGCCTAGGCACGTCCGTGGTCGTGGCTGCGAGCGTGACGGTGTTCGCGCCACCGGCCTCTGCGTAGGTCAGATTTGCGCTATCAAGAAGCAGCCCTCCTGTGGTCACGTATGGACTGCGCCCTGACGTGAGAGCGGCAGCGCTTCCCGTCAACACAATATTCGCATCTGGTGGTGTCAGCACCCTCACAGTCCCGGTCGTGAGTCCATCGACCTCGAAGCGAATCTCCTTGGTGTTGTCGGCCGAGCCCTCGACGATCGAGGTAGTATCGACGAAGGGGGCCGACGTGGCTCCACTCGTACCACAAGAGAAAGCATTCGTCCCAGTGTCGTAGTTGAGATGTTTGCCTCCAGAGTCGTCGCAGTCGCCAACCGCTCTCCACGTCGCAGCGCTCGTAGAGTCTGAGACTAGAAGCTGATCGTCTGCGCCTGGGGCAGCGCCTGTCCCGCCCTTCGCAACGGTGATCGCCGTGGCGTTCCATGCTCCGGTCGCAACCGTTCCCAGTGTCGTGATGTTGGCTGTTCCTGCCCACGTCGAGAGCGCCGTGTTTTCCACGGCCGACAGCCCGACGTCGGTTTGCGTAACGGTGTCCCAGGCTGGCGCAGCCGACACGGCACCGTCGCCGGTCTGCCTCAGGAACTTCCGTGTCGTAGTCGTGTTCCCGCCGAGCCGCGCCCATTTCGGCGTTGCGTTCCCGTGGATGACGTCGCCGAGCACGACGGTCCCCGCCAAGCTGTCCGTGTGCGTCGCTCCGAGAACCACGTGTCCGGCCGCGGAGGTGGCCTGCCACGTGGGAAGGGCCCCGGCACCATTCGACGTGAGCACCTGCGCCGCGGTGCCGAGGCCGCTGACCTGCTGAAGCGGCGCGGTGCTGGTAGTGCCGCCGGTCAGGACCGCGTAGGCCGTGACTGGGGACGGCAGGGGGATTCCGGCATTCGTGGCGCCGGTCGCGACGTAGACGTAGACCACGCCGCCCTTGGCGTTGCCGGCATTCGTCACGTGCAGCGTCAGGGCCGACGCCACCGTGATTCCGAGCGCGCTGCCGGGGACCTGCTCGGTCGCGGTGTTCGACCGATTCGCGCCGTTCGCGACGAGCACGTCCACACCGTTGCCGTCCAGCAGCGTGATGTCGTAGAGGTCCGTCGGCTGCGTGCCCCCACCGTCAGGCACGGTCACGATGCGCTGGATGCCGCCATCGTAGGTGAGCGTCGTGGCACCATCGGCCGCGCCCCCGGCGCTCGAGGTCCACGTGAACTTCACCAGCTTGATGGACCCGATCGTCGTCTCGCTCACGGTCACGGTGCCGGCGGCGTAGCTCGGCACCGTCGCCAACAGCGCGGCGACCACCAGGGCCAGAATCCTGCGCATGCTCCTCACCTCCTCCTCACTCGGCCCGCGCTTCGGCCTCGATCGTCAGCCGCGACCGGCGCGGGAATCGCGCGTCCTCATGAACGGCGAGAATGTCGTAGTTCCGCGAGTCGAAGACGATCCGGCGGTCCCGTCGCGGCGTGATGGCGACGTCGGTGCGGTAGCGGATCCCGAACAGCACGCGTCGCTTGGCCACGCGCTGATCTGCCCCGGGGTGTTCCTCGCCCCTCGCCTCTTCGTAGCTCGCCCACAGCGTGACCGTCGTGGCCCACGTCTGGAGCGGCTCGCCGGATGCATCCGCGACTTCCGTTGCACTCTGGATGGCGATCCGGCGATCGAGTCGCCCGGCAGCGATCTGCGCCATCAGGGCGACTCCGCGAGGAACGGCATCGCCAGGTTGATCGCGGCCAGCGGCACGTCGCTGATCGACCCCACCACGGCCTGCTCCCGGCGCTCGAACATCTCGCCGACGACGAGCAGCATCGCCGCGCGCAAGAGCGCGGGGACGTTGGTGGACGCGGTCCCATACCCGGCCACGAACGTGATCTGCACGGCGTCGGCCCGCTCGTCACGCGTCGTCGGGTAGCTCTGGCCGTAGACCGGGCGCACCGAGCCGGCGAGGCACTTGGGCCCGGCCGGCGCGTGGACCACGTACTTCGTCGAGGCCCAGGTCTGGAGGACCCCGTCGGTGTCGTAGTACTTGATCGAGGTGATCGAGCTTAGCGGCGGGCGCGGGATCGTGATCGGTACGTCATTGTCCGGGAATTCGTCAAGATCGAGGCGCCAAGTCGCGTTGATGAGCTGCCGGCCAGTGAGGGTCTCGGCCCACGTGACCGCCGCCGGGATCACGATGGCCTCGACGCGCGCCTTCTCCGTCGTCAGCCCGTCGAGGCGCAGGTGGGACTCCACCTCGTCGGTCCAGACGATGGCAGTCGCGGCTGGCGCAGTGACGAGCGTGAGGGCCGACGCCATCAGGACTCACCCCTTGATGTCGAGCAGCACCTTCGGCGGGTCCATCGTGAGCGTGATGGTCCCGGCTCCAGCCTCGGAGTCGATCACCGTCGACGTGATCGAGCAGTTCAGGATGTCGCCAGCGACCAGGGCGGTTGCCGTGATCACGAAGGTATCCGTCTCGAAAGTGTCGAGCGCGGCCCAGGTCCCCGCGGGGGTCGTCGTGCTCAGGTCGGCGCCCACGGCGCCATCGGCCTGCTCGAAGCACGCCACGTCGATCGTCGATCCGTTGTTGGTCGGGGCGCCCGACTTGAGCAGCTCGGATCGCAGGCCCACCGACACGTCCCCGGCCGCCACGTACTCCGGTGGCAAGCGGAGCTGGAACCACGCGACGGACACCTCCGTCTCGTTGTCGGTGACCTCTCCCTTGACGGTCACGACGTTCGTCGTGACGTTCATGTTGAAGGTGCCGGCCGTTTCGGCTCCGAGTAGCGCCGCACCGGTCGAACTGAGCAGCGTCACGCCGTACGCCTGCAACACGTCTTCGGCGAGCTTCGAGCGGGCGATCGCGGCCGCGGCTCCGATGTCCGCATTCACGATGGCCCCGTCGAGGATCTCGGCGGTGTCCACTGCTCCCGTGGCGATGTCCCCGGCCACCAACGTGTCGGCCGCGAGAGAGGCGCCGGTCAGCGCCCCGTTGGTGTCGACGTCGGCGATCGTGGCGTCGAGGATCTCCGCCGTGGCTACCGCCCCGGTCGCGATGTCCGCCGCCACGATCTCGCCGGCCGCGAACGTCACGCTCCCGGCTGCGGCGCTGATGTCGAGCACGGCACCGCTCGGCAACGTCAGCTTCCGGTTCTGCGCGTCGAGATGGAAGATCTCGTTCTTGTTCTTGTCGTAGAAGTAGAGGTCGCCGTTGACCCACTCGCTCGTCACGTTCGCGATCTGCGCCAGGACCGGCGCCGGCATTGCGCAGAGCAAGGCCAGCGCCAGGAGTCCGATCAGCTTCCGCATGTCTCTCTCCTTGGGGCCAGCGGCCCCCGGCCGGTTTACGCGATCACGTCCGCGGTCAGGTTGGCGTAGCTGAAGCGCCCACCGAGCGCGCCGTGCATGATGTAGGTCACGTCGTTGACGTCCCCTGCCGCGCTGTTGTCCATCTCCACGGAGACGTACCGGCCCGTCGCGCTCGCGGCGTGGACCTCCTCCGCGGAAACCTCGAGATGCAGCATGTCCCCGGCGGCGTCGGCCGTGGTGGGAGTGGCGTGCGCCTTGACGGACGTCACGTTGCCCGTGCCGTCCGAGTTGTCGGCGCAGAAGATCTTGAACGTCAGGACCCCGGTGCCGCTGATGAGCTGGGCGAGGGCCAGGAAGCTCAGGCCCATCTCGACCCACGCGATCTTGCGCGCCACCGTCGCGTCCGCCGGGTCGTCGAGGTACGTCCGGCAAATGAAGCGCGACTTGATGTAGTCGTAGGAAGCGGTCATGGTCTCATTCCCCTTCTTGGGTCAGCGCCCTTACGCGCGGGTCGCGAGTGTGACGACAGGCGACAGCGTCGAGCCGGCCCGCGGCGTCAGCGCCGAGCGCCACCACCACTGGCCGTCATTCCGGCGGTAGAAGCGGAAGGCCCGCTCGGCCGCGAGGAAGCGGACGTGCATCGACTCCGCGAACTGCTCGCTCTGGTAGTTGCCGTCGAGGTGCTCCGACCAGACGCCCAGGATCAGGTCGCCCGAGGTCCCGAGGGTCTTGGCGAACTCGGTGAAAAAGAGCGGGCGCCCGAGCAACTGCATCTGCCCGCCCGGGGCGAAGCTGAAGTAGGGCACCGGCGCACCGCCGGTGCCGACGACCTGCACGATCGAGAGGAGCTGCGGCAGCGTGTTGTGGTTCGCGAGCCAGACGGCGCTCTGGTAGCGCCAGCAGCGCGCGGCCATTTTGTCGATGTTCTCCTTTTTGATCGTCGCGGCGGCCTGGTTCGTCTCCTTCGCGACGTCGATGACGCAGGGGGTGACCAGCGCGCCCTGGCGCTCGCCCACGCCGGTCCCGTTGATCCGCTCGTTTATCCGGTTGGCGATGAACTCGGACCCCATGCCCGCGCGGATGATCGCCACGAAGCTCTCCGGGCTGTCGGTCAGGATCGTCTCGGTGGCGAACGCCACGCCCATCTCTTCGTTGGCGGTCAACGTCACCTGTTCGAACTCGCCGCGGCTCGAGGTCCCGTCCACCGTCTCCGCGTGGCGGTAGACCCTGAAGCCGCCGCTCACGCTCGTGGCGTGGCTCTTGTCTACCCGCGCGTTGAACTTCACGGACGGCGCCGTCATCGGCACCGCCGTGACGAGGGTCTCCAGGGGATCCAACTCGGGGCTGACGGACAGCACGCCGGGGGCGATGGCGACGGGGACGAAGAACTCACCGTAGGGCGATGCGGCGGCCTGCTGCTCGTCGCTACCCTGCGCGACGAGCGGTCGCAGCCGCTCGTCCATCTGGCCCGTCATGCTCGCCCGCATGACGGCGCGCAGGA
>ERZ1292642.1466-Hain-H14-01um-R1-1466-length-11085-cov-6_pt1 | contig 11085 bp, 19 predicted proteins | sample MGYA00564403_ERZ1292642 | MGnify/ENA primary metagenome ERZ1292642 (study PRJEB36523, sample SAMEA6512643) | groundwater metagenome | collected 2019-01-09 | study: AquaDiva: Metagenomics assemblies of 32 groundwater samples | reverse complement strand
TAGTGCCGTTGGACTTTTCGGCTTCGTTACAGACTTTAATCCCGTGCAAAAGGAAACGTCCCAGTATTTACGCTATTATCGAGCATGAAGCCTAAGCTGCACTGCTTCACTTCTACCTTCTCTCTACGCAGCCATTGCGCCTCAATTATCATATTCAAAGCCCTTAACGCGGGCTATTCGAGCCTTGTTTATCATCCCTGCTAGCAGGTTCACGGCCTTCGGCTAATGCCCTATTCATTAAATTGTGAAGGCTTATTTTTTGTTAAGCAGATTTTGAGGCCTGTAGTGTCTTAACTTTCGGTTTATCCTTCGTCTATAGTTCACTACGCTATATCTTCCCGAAATTTAGTAGCCCTTAACGTGGGCGAGCCGGATTTTCTACCTTTGAATCTCTCTCGTCGTCACTTTGTACCACCGGCACAGTCTTCCAATCAAACTTAATCGGTCTCTTACTCGGCTTCTGTTCAATGTTTTTTTCTCTCTTCAACATGTACTATCCTCCACAATTGCGCCAATTGTTTAATGATGATATCCCAATCCGGATCGCTAAACTGCCAAGTTTTTAGTCCTCTCGCAATTCTAACGCCATATGGCTCACATTTTACTACAAATCCAGCCTCGTTGTAAGCTGAACACTGCGCCTTGACCGTTTCCCATTGGTTATAGGTCGGCATTTTTTTGCTTCCTCTCGTGTATCTCCTGGCGGTCAATGACCACCTCTTTCGGCGCACTTATGGCAAGCTTTATCTTGCCTGTGCGTGGATCTAAACTTGAGTAATAAACCTCAATGTTGCCGTTTATTATGATGGCTTGTCCTATGCGCCTTTCCAAAATGAGCACTTCATTCTCCTTGTTATTCGTCCGTTTCCTCGTCACACAACTCGCAATAACAAGGATATCCAGAAGGATCATCGGTTAAAAATATTCCGCAGCTTTCGCAGAGCGTGCCGTTTAATCGCATGTCTGCTATGTCACCCATTATTTTCGTCCGTTTCTTCATCATATTGGCGTCTACTGTCACGCAAGTCTTGTTGTATCTCGTCCTCATCACCAAAGTATTCCATTCTACCTCTCCTAATTGCGTGGGCTATGATGATGGTCGTCTTCTCCACGACAAGCATCGAAAAACGTGGGTGCTACGTGTGGCGCACTGCTCTTTGCTTTTGGCTCTAAACGCTCCTTGATGTTTTGAATGTCTTGCATCAGTGAACGTAGCTTCATTTCTACAATCTCTAAGTATTGGATTAGTTCGTCATTCATCTTGTAAGCTCTCCTCTATGTTTCTGCGCACGGTGTACAGCGCGTTAGTCAATTCCGCTAGTTGTAGTTCTAGCGATTCTAATTGGTCTATGATTTGTTGTTTAGTCACTGAATACAGACTCCAGCTCATTAACCATATCTTCAATATATTCCGCTAAACCTTGAGGCGTAACATTTTCGTAAAGCTCATAAACCGATATATTTTCAGACTCCGCTAATACATCAGATATAATATCTATCAGTTCATAATCTTGTGGGTAGTCGCTTAAATGGTGGTTTACCGCAAATCTTTCAAATTTATTCATTATCTTGTTGCTCCAAATAATCCGCTATTGATTCCGCTTTTGTCGCGCCGTAGCCGACAATGCTATCACTTGACCATGTGCCGTCATTGTCTGTATCTGCCTGGTAATTTTCATCATAGGTTCGCCAGGCGTTTGTGTATTCGTCTTGCTCGCTATAGATTTTAATCATTATCTCTTCTCCACTCTCGTTCCTCTTCTGCTCTTTCCGCGTAACCTTGTTCATACGCCCAAATAATTAAATTAACCAGTTTCGTTTCTATTTCACAGCTACTGGTTGGGATGATGTCCCTAACCAGTTCAAGCGCGTATTTATTACAGATTTCCATTTTTAATTTCCTTAATCTTTTCGTATAGTTCGTCCATGTGTTTTTGATTGCGTACTATGTCGTTATTTAATCGCGCCCATTTTTCCATATTGTTTTCACTTTTGGCGGCCGCTTTTTCATTTTGAAGGAATCCATCCAGGCTCATTGCCGTGCCTATGGCGTGTAGTACTATTGTTTTCATTTTCTTATTCTCCTTTTGTTATCAGCCAAGCGCATTACGCGCTCAGCCTGATTATTACAGACAAACTTCCGATAGTTTATGTCTTATAAATCCTACTGGTGAGTAGCCCATCATTGGCACGCTGTTGTCATGCATGCTTTCTAAATCAGCCCAATCAGCATACTTGGCCTTGTATTCTTGGAATTTTGATTCGTAAATGTCTTCGCTGATTGTGCGATTCAAAAATACATAGGAAACTTGAGGAACATCATTGCGTCGATTTGTATAATCATAACTATCGGTCATTCCGTCGAAATGACCCATTTTGTATTTTGATGTGATTTCGTCGACCATTTTGTAAGTTACGCCATTCGTCCAGCTAACGTTTACGCTGTTGTAATCGCTTGTTACGCTGAACTTTACGCCAGGGAATGCTTTCTTTAATTCTGCTTTTACTATTCTGCCTATTGTCATGATTTACTTCCTAGTTAGTTAGTGTTACCCGTTTGTTGCTTTCTGGTTGTTATTGTACTCATCTATTTGCATAGTGTCAACAGTTTGGAGTAAATTATTTTATGGGCACTTTGGGCGCAATCTTATTATTTAACTTGTTGCGCTATGGCTGCGGCCTGTGGCATTCTATACACAGAGTTTTACACACCTTCTGGGGATATCTTTTGAAGACACTTGACACGCTGGCCGAAATTAACGAATACTTAGATACATTAGACAAGTGGATTGAATCCATTAAACAACAACACGGTATTACATGCTGATAAAGTGCTTTAAATGCCAAGGGCGAAAGAAAATGTATAAGGTAAATTCTACCTATACCTTGGTTGACTTTGCGGGCTCTAAGCCTGTAGATTGCCCAGAGTGCGGCGGCATTGGTAAAGTGTTGAGTGATGATGAAAAGGAGGCTATGCTTACTAAGGCTGAGGAAACACCTGCTTTAAAGGTTGTTGAGATGCCTAGGATTGATAAGCGTAGTAAGCAGTATAAAATGTCAAAAATTAAAGAATCTGTATGACATTTCCGGTCTATAAAGAAATTAAGCTCAATTTAATCAAAAAATACACAAACAATTCACGCAAGCATTCAGACCATCAAGTTCAACAAGTAGTCAATTCTATTAAAGAGTTTGGCTTCACAAATCCCATTTTAATTGATGAAAACAACCAGATTATTGCTGGCCATTGTCGTTTAGATGCCGCAAAGATTATCGGTCTTGATGTTGTTCCTTGCGTTGTTTTGTCTCATTTAACCGAGGATCAAAAGAAAGCTTATGTAATTGCTGATAACAAGCTGGCTTTAAATTCTGATTGGGATATCGGGATGCTTCAGAAAGAGTTTGAGGCGTTAAAGCTTGGTGACTTTAATCTTGAGTTGACAGGCTTTAGTCTCGAAGAGATGATTGATATCTTGCCTCAAGAAGAACCTGAAGTATTCTGTGATGAAGATGATTGCCCTGGCGTTCCTGAAGATCCTATTGCGAAAATTGGTGATGTTTGGTTGCTTGGTGAGCATCGGTTGATGTGTGGGGATAGTACTTCGATTGATGCGGTTATTAAATTATTGGCAGGTCAGCTTCCTAATACAATGATTACCGATCCTCCTTATGGCGTTAAATATGAAGCCGACTGGCGTGCAAAAGCAAAAGGGGTTAAGAAGACGGCTCGCGAAGAGAATAGCTCTCTTAAAAACGACGACGAGCCTGATTGGTACGACGCTTATGTTTTACATTCAGGTTCGGTTGCTTATGTTTGGCACGCCTCAGCTTTTACTGACGTTGTTATGGACGGCCTAAGACGTGCAGGGTTTGAAATCAAGCAGCAAATCATTTGGAATAAGAACGTTCATGCATTAAGTCGATCGGATTATCACTGGAAGCATGAACCGTGTTGGTATGCGGTAAAGAAAGGCGCGGATAGGAATTGGAAGGGTGGACGCACGCAAATGACCGTTTGGGATGTTGCAAGCGTTGGAAGCGAGAAAGACAAGACCGCGCACCCAACGCAAAAGCCTGTTGAAATATTCGAGCGTTCTATTCGTCATCATACAAACCCCGGCGAGTATGTTTACGATCCGTTTGCAGGCTCAGGCACTTTGATGATAGCTTGCGAAAAGACAAAGCGTCGTGCGTTGATGATGGAATTGGATCCAAAATACGTTGATGTTATAGTAAAGCGATATGAAAACTACACTGGCAAGAAAGCAGTATTGGAGGAATGATGCCACCTGCACATATACCAACAGACACATCACGAGCCGAAGTTAAGGCGTTGACCTCATTCGGTAATACTCAACAGCAAATCTGTTCCTACTTAGATATTGATGATAAGACGCTTCACAAATACTATCGTCGTGAGCTCGATACCGCCGTCACCCAGGCTAACGCTCAAGTCGCAAAACGATTGTTTAACAAAGCAGTCGCACAGGATGATTTAAGCGCGCAAATATTCTGGCTTAAAACACGCGCTCGTTGGCGAACAGATGACGTTGAAAGATTGCACAATGAAAACGACGACTTAAAAGATGAGTTAAAGGAACTTCGCGCAAAATTAGCCGAGCAATCAAAGAGTGAGTATTGATTTAGACAAAGAACAACAAGCAGCAAAACTCAAAGGTTCCTTAATAGAGTTCTGTAAATTCTTCTATCAGCATTTAACAAGCCGAGACTTCATCATCTCAAACCCGATAGGGCGCGAATCTCACCATATCACTTACGCGAGAGAACTCACCAAGGTTTCACGCTTACAAATACCAAGCCAGCGATTAGTGATTAACATGCCGCCAGGTTATGGCAAGTCGCTCATGCTTAGTATGTGGACAGCGCAGAACTTGGCAATCTATCCTGATTGCAATTTCCTTTATATCAGCTATTCGCATGATTTAGCGGCAAAGCATACGGCTTTCATCAAGCAAATAATGTCGTCGCGCATGTATCGATATCTGTTTGACGTGAATATCAGTACAGACAGCCGCGCAAAGGACTCATTCAAGACTACACTTGGAGGCTCGGTTGCGGCGTTTGGTTCGTCTGGTGCGATTACCGGGCAAGATGCTGGACTACCTAACCTTGATAGATTCTCAGGCGCGGTTATCATCGATGACCCTATAAAACCCGACGAAGCACACTCGGACACCATTCGCGCGTCCGTAATACGCAACTATCAAGAGACTATCGCCCAGCGTCCACGCGGCATTAATGTTCCTATCATATTCATCGGGCAACGCTTGCATGAGGATGATTTAGCGGCTTTCTTGCTTGATGGCAAAGATATTCGAGAGTGGGATTCAATTATTCTGGAGGCATTAGACAAAGCAGGAAACGCCCTATATCCTGAAGTACATCCTGTTCCGATGCTTATGTCTATGCAGGAAAAATCGAGCTATGTGTTTTCGTCGCAGTTTCAGCAAAACCCATTACCAGCAGGCGGCGGACTTTTCAAGAAAGAATGGTTTGTTTACCTGGATAAAGAGCCAGATTATCTTTGCACTTTCATCACAGCGGATACGGCAGAAACGGATAAAAGTTATAACGACGCAACGGTGTTTAGCTTCTGGGGGTTGTATGAGATTGAAACCATGGGGCGAAAAACCGGTGATTACGGCTTGCACTGGATTGATTGCATGGAAATTCGCATAGAACCAAAAGACCTGCAAGATGCATTCTTGGACTTCTATCAAACGTGTATGCTTCACAAAACACCTCCTTTGATTGCGGCAATCGAGAAGAAATCAACGGGCGTGACACTGGTTAGCATATTGAAGGATTTGCGCGGAATTGCCATCCGTGGTATTGAGCGCACAAGGGCATCAGGAAGCAAGACACAAAGATTTTTAGAGATTCAGCCACACGTAGCATCAAAGAAGATATCGTTTTCAATGGGCGCGAAACATGCGAAATTGTGCATTGAGCATATGAGCAAGATAACAGCGAATGATAGTCATCGCCACGATGATATCGGGGATACATTGGCTGATGCTGTAAAGATTGCCCTGATTGACAAGCAACTCCAACTCTTTGATGACAACAATACAGGTAGTGAAGTATTATCTAACCTAGCGCAAACATTCAACAGGCGACTCGCAGCAAGGACACAACGACGATGAGCATTGATTACGAGAAGTTGAGCACCGAAAAACTACCCTATCTCAAGAAATGCGTGGACGAATCTCGCGAATACTTTCAAGAGAATATCGACCGATACAATGAGTTCATGCAGTTTGTTTTCAAGACATCATTGACAGACCAAGACAAGAACACGCTTGAGGCAACTGGCAAACCCACGATTGAATTTAATATCGTCGAGGCATTCATCAGCCGATTGCGTGGTGAGTTCGCAAAACAAGAGCCGTCCTTGACTGTACGTGCTGCGGATGGCATACCAATCTCAATGCTAACGCCTGACTTCATCGAGCTGATTAATGTTGTTGAGGCTCACTTGCGAGCGATATTCTTTGATGCAGCAAATGACAAGCTGGAATACAATATTTACTCAGACTTACTTGCTGGTGGATGGTCGGTTATGCAGGTCTACACGGATTACGTGAGCGAGCGTAGTTTCGAGCAAAACATCTATGTCGATCGCGTGTTTGACCCTACGTTGACAGGGTTTGACCCGATGGCGAGAACCTCACACAAAGGTGACGGCCGCTATGCATTCATGCTTTACCCATTCACTAAGTCGCAGTTTGAAGAAGAATTCGGCAAAGACCGCGCGAAAGACTTCCAATTTGCTCGCGACAACTCAGGCTTTGCCTGGTCATTTAAGAATGAAAAAGAAGATATCGCGTTGATATGCGAGTTCTATGAGAAGGTAATCAAGCGCACTAAATTATTAAAGCTATCCAATGGTCACGCAGTCACCGAGAAAGAATATGAAGAATTCCTCGAAGAATGGGAAGAATCAGGAAGACTTGAACAACCACCCATCCCAGTCGGCAAACCACGATGGACAAACATCGAGACTATCGTTCGATATCGATTCTGTGAGGACTGCATTCTTGATAAGTCACCCACAAATTACAAATTTCTGCCTTTGGTATTCGTGGACGGAAACAGTGTCACCCTCAACAACGGATCAACAAGCGAGCAAATGACGCGCCCATACGTCTATCATGCTAAAGGTATTCAGCAACTTAAAAACTTTGCCGGTCAATCACTGGGTAACGAGCTTGAGAACCTGGTTCAACATAAATGGATTGCTGCGAACGAGTCCATTCCGGTTGAGTACCAGGAGGCGTATCAGAACGTCCAGAAGGCCGATGTGCTCGTTTACAATCACTTCCTCGACAAGCGCAGCCCCGAGATTACGTTACCACCACCGCGCGAAGTTAATCGAACACCCATACCGCCAGAAGTCACGAACACATTTAAGCTATCCGATGAAATGACACAAATGATTCTTGGAAGCTATGACTCAAGCCTTGGCATTAACGACAATCAGCTCTCAGGTGTTGCTATCCAAAATGGCGCAATGCAATCAAATAATGCCTCCGTACCTTATATTGTCGGGTACATTAAAGGACTGAATCGCGTGGCTCAGATTATCATTGACTTGATACCGAAGTATTATCGCACCCCGAGAAGCCTTCCAATACTGCTTCCAAGTGGAAAACGTAGCTACGAAATCGTGAACAAGAAAGGTTCTCTGTTCATGAACTACGACCCAACTAGCCTACAGGTTAAAGTTGAAACAGGCGTAAACTTCGCAATGCAGAAAGAAATAGCGCTGCAAACTATCGTTAGACTCATGCAGGCATCACCATTGTTCGCACAGTTCATCAATACTTATGGCCTACCGATATTGCTGGATAACATCGAGATACGTGGCATCGAAGAATTGAAAGCCAAAGCCGACGAGTTCCAAAAGCAAATGGAACAACAGCAACAACAACAGCAACAAGTTCAAGGCCAGCAAATGCAGCAGCAGCAACAGATTTCGCAAATGCAGATGGCAGACATGCAGCGCAAGCTACAGCAGCCAACCGATATTCAATTGAAGATGATGGAATTAAGTCAACAAGGTTCGGTTGATGCGGCCAATGTTTCGATTAAAGAGCGTGACAGTGAGACTAAGTTTATTGAAACACTGGCGAAGGTTCGGAATATGGATGTTGACGCTGAGCTTGAAATGGCGAAGGTGGATAGCGAGAACGAGAGAAGCGCCGTAATGCTCGCTATGGAAACGCAGAAGCACATCAAAGACATGACAGAGATTAAGGCGAAATAATGGATATAGATTTAAGATTCCACGACAGAGATTCAATGGTGCAATTATGTCATTCAGAAACGAGCGAAGGATGGTCGATTATAAGCAATGACGGTCATTCTATTCTGTTGTTTGAGAATGAGATATACGACCTCCTGTCGTCATTATTCATGGAGAAAGACCAATGAAAGCAATCAACAAAACAGTCAAGCATCTAAAGAAAGACAATAAAGAATGCAAAGAGGAAATTAAAGAGCACAACAAGCTTGTTAAAGGCTTAAAGAAAAAAAAGTGACACTAGTTGTCACATTAGTTTGTTTTCTGTACTATACTGAAAATAGATGTAAATGTTTACGGAAACATTAAATCCGGCGATATTACGCACCTGTTGCGGCAAAACAGGCGAATACTCAACGTAACCGAGGCAATACCGTCACGGGGTCAATAGTGAGGCTATAAATGGACGAGAATCAATCGTTAGAACAGGATGCTTTGATGCAACCGGAGCAGGCGCAAGAAAAGACCCTTACGCAGTCTCAAGTGAATGCAATTGTACAGAGAGAGAAAGAGCGAGCAGGCGAAAAAGCTAGACGTGAAGCTGAAGAGATTTACAAGCAGCAACTAGCCCAATCTGGACAACAAACCCATCAGGCTCAACAGTCTGGTGCGCTAGATGACAATGCGGACTCGATTTATCAGAAAGTACAAGAGCGTTTCATGCAGGAAATGCAGCAAAGACAACAAGAAACGGAAATGCAGAACGTTGCAAATAAGTATTTGCAGCAAATGCAGTCTGGGAAAGATGCTTACGAGGACTTCAACGAAGTCACGGCAGACTTTGACCCTACAGAGTTTCCGCAGCTTGTTTATCTTGTGGCAGGTTTGGACAATGCGGCAGAAGTCATTTATGACCTTAGCAAAAATCCAGCAAAACTTGCGACGATGGATTTGTTAGCATCACGTGCGCCTAAGAAAGCGCAGGCGGAGTTGATGAAGCTGGCTACTAGCATCAAAGACAATCGCCAAGCTGCAAGAGATGCAGATGATCAAAGCGTTGATGCGCCGCTCGACCGTTTACAGCCTTCAAGAGTAGGCACTGGCAACGGTAAATTGAGTATCGCTGATTTGCGTAGACAGCCTTGGTTACGCGGATGATTTAAGCGTACAGCCGTTGCCCCAATAAATTAAACTTTTGGAGCAACGAACATGGTTACTAATATTTTACAAACCGTCACAACCTATAACGACTCGGGTTTGGCATTACTGCTCAACTCCTTTGCGTTTGTCGCAACATCAAACACAAAGTTTAAAGACTTTGACCGTCTAAGCAAAAACTTAGGTGATACGGTTGAATTCGATAGACCACCCCGAATGACTACAACTAATTCATTGGTTGTTAGCTTCCAATCAGCCGTCCAGTTAGTTCAAACTTTGACTGTTGATCAACAAGCGTCTACTGCTTACGAGTTCACAGCACAACAATTTATCTTCAACGTTCGTGATTACATGGACAAGTTTGGTAAATCTGCTGTAGCTGAAATTGGTTCACAAGTAGAGTCTAACGTTGCTCAATTGGCAGAAACCAACACATACCGTTTCTACGGTGATGGTGTTACGCCAATCAACTCTTACGGTCAATTAGCTTCTGCATTGGCATTGTTCCGCAACTTTGGTGCTGCGAAAGACAATACCAAGGGTTATTTGTCTGATATCACATTCCCTGCTGTAGTTAACACTGGCTTGAACCAATTCGCGCTAGACAGAAACAACCGTGAAGCGATGTCTTGGGAAATTGGGAACTTCAGTAACTGCGAATGGTATCAATCAAACTTGCTGAAAACTCACACTTCTGGTTCTGAAGGTGAAGCTGGTTCAACATTGACTGTAGTATCTGTCACCAAGAACAGTGATGACGCAGTAACATCAATCGTGCTCAGCGGTACATCAGCGGCTAGTGATAATGACTCTGTTAAGGCTTACGATAAGTTCGTATTCAGTGATGGCGTTTCTGGGCAAGCTAACATCCGTTACCTGACTTACATCGGGCATAAAGTGTCACAAAACCCTGTGCAATTCAGAGCTACAGCGAATGCTGCAAGTACTGGTGGCTCACAAGTTACCGTTAGCATTTACCCACCCTTGAAAGCGTCCTCTGGTCAAAGCCAAAACATCAGCCGTGAAATCACCGCTGGAATGCAAGTTACTGTATTGCCTTCGCATCGTTGCGGTTTGATTACTGCTGGAAATCCTCTGTATCTGGCTATGCCACGCCTACCGGATGAAGTTCCTTACCCAACTGCTGCGGCAATGGATAAAGAGTCTGGTGTGTCTATTAGACAGTACTACGGTTCTTTATTTGGGCAGAACCAAAGAGGGATGGTGCATGACGTTATATGGGGAAGCACACTTTGCGATGATTATGCGATGATGGTAGCTTTGCCATTATAATAATACCCCTATATAATACATGGTTTTTATATAGGGGTAAAGTATGGCTAAACCGAATTGCAGTAGATGCGGCGAATTAAAGCAAGGTTCTTATGTATTAGAGTCTTGGTGCGGCAAATGTGTTGCGGAAAAACGAAGGGAAAGAAGGGCGCGAAAGAAAGCGGCTGGACTTCCTGAGTTTGGAGATAAAAGAAAGAAAGAATGCAATGCATGTGGTGCGATTAAAGAGCCAAATTATATGAATGACAGCTTGTGTAAAGCATGTCGAAGCACGGAAAACAAAGAAAACAGGGCTATCGAGCGAGCATCAAAAGGATTGCCTGAATGGGGTTCTGGAGAGAGAAGTCCTTTTTGCAGTAAATGCGGAG
>ERZ1292642.1459-Hain-H14-01um-R1-1459-length-11120-cov-6_pt1 | contig 11120 bp, 9 predicted proteins | sample MGYA00564403_ERZ1292642 | MGnify/ENA primary metagenome ERZ1292642 (study PRJEB36523, sample SAMEA6512643) | groundwater metagenome | collected 2019-01-09 | study: AquaDiva: Metagenomics assemblies of 32 groundwater samples | reverse complement strand
CGCTGCGCGGGGGAGCCCGCTGGGGAATAGATCGGTAATCGTCACATCGCACTGCCCCATATGACAGATGATACTGTCCGGCCCCGAGCTGGTGTCGTCTCCGCCGAAGTATCCGATACCAGTACCCGGCATCGAAAGAATTAGTTTACTTGGGGCGAAGGTCAGCTGGGTTCCTCCGGTGTCCTGCGAGAGTTGCGACTCGGTAGAGGCATCCTGATAGGACGGAATCATGTACTGACGCAGCCACATGATCGCCGACCGGATGTCTACGTTCCTTCGCTCTTGTCCGGTAGATCTCAGCCGCTCATACAGCGCGGTCTGCGCTTCCTGAGTCTTGCCGTTTAGAAGATCCGAATCGCACGAGAATACTGCCGTGAAGCTGATCTGACGCTCCCCTCCAGAAACGAACTGGTAGAGCGGAAGAGACCCACCAAAGATGTCCTTCGCCTGATAGTTGACCGATTTGTTGTCCGAGATTGAGTCCGGGTAGTACTGGAAGACTTGGTTGTCCCCGGTCGGAACGTCGTCCGGGCCTAGCTCGATCAGCGCGCAATCCGACGTTCGCGCATCAATCTGCGCGTTAAGAGACGAGGCGAGGGAAGATACGGTAGGCATGACTACTTGTAGATCCGGCGCTTGCGAGCCGCCTTCTGGAGTTTCTTCCGACGCTTCGCTTTCACAGCCTTGTCTTTTTTATTATACCCAACGAAATGTCCCGGAGCTGCCTTGTGCAATCTAGCTCTGTGCCACTGCTTGTATTCGGCGTTATAAGCCGACTTCCAGCGCGGTTCGAGCTTGACTCGTTTCTTCTCTCCGCCTTTGCCGGTGCAAGAGCACTGGTAGTTTTTACACTTACATTTCCAGTGATCGCGCTTTTGGTGCTTTGGTCCGTCTGGCCAGCCGTGTCTTGGACCCGGACCTATCGAAGCTGCTCGTTTGAACGGGCGTCGATCTACTTTCTCCTGCAGAGTTGCCCCTTCGGAGAACAGAGAAGCCAGCTCTTCGAGTAGGACCACGTGGTCCCGACTCACGGCCTACTCCGCCGTTCGACTACTTTCGAGTCCCATCTCGCCTCTTCGACTAGATAGACCTCGAGTAGGCGGGAAGCAAAGGTAGGGTCTCCCTTCAACACTTGCTTTAGATTGCCTGAACGATCAGGATTGAGCAACACGAAGTTCGAGGGAGGCTTACCCGCTCGAGACGAAAGCCCTACGAAGGCTCCGATCTGAAGCAACTGAAGCGACTTGAGCGCCCGCTCGTCCCGGCTCGGGGCGAGTTTAGCGCATAGCTCTGACCACGAAAGCCGAATGGCCGGATCCTTGGTAGGAACCAGCCATCCTTCGCGTAGCTTACACGGTTTAAGAAGGAACTTAGCCACTATTCAGGCCAGTTTTCGCTTACGCTTCCTCGGCGCCCCCATCGGAGACAAATGGTGCGGCTCCGAGTGATGCTTCTTCGCAACCTTCTTTTTCTTCGCCTCCGTAAGCCACTCGTCTGCCTCGTATAGACCGTGCCGAACTGCGAGGGCAGCAAGAGCTACGAGCTGCTTATCCAAGCCCGAGTACTCCTCTTCCATGGGCATCAGAGCAGCAGCAGTCCTACCAATCGCAGCTTGGATGACCTTGAGCCCTTGCGCAGCGCCGGTCAGATCGTCCTTCTCCAACCGGAGCCGAACATTCTGCAGCGCTTTGGTGTGCTCGTCGATATCCGCGACTGTCTCGTTGGCCGCCTCTTCAGTTAGAGACCGAAGACGCCACCCATCATATTGATGAAGCCCCGAGGACAGTTCACGTGTGCGTTGGAAGGACATGCCGTATTCTCCTGATTACCTAGCAGCTAATCTAGTGATTTCAATAGGTTAGCGCTAGACCGCGGTGAGGAACAACTCTTCGCTGTCACGCCGGCCCGTCTGTGCAGCAACGGTAAGCGATACCGTACCTGCGTTGACTAGAGCCTGCCACTCCTCACCGGCATCCTGGGGCGAACCAACGAAGACATCGCGATGACGCCAGTCACGGGGGTGCATCGGAAGCTGCTTGGTAGCCGCAGCCGCCAGCGAACCGATGTGAGCAAACGGGTAAGGCAGAATGTCCTTCCGCTGGCCACCAGTGGCAGTCAGAACCGACACGCCCGAGCCGAGCGTGGTGTAGGTATCGAGAGCGTTGATCGTTCTCGAGGGAAGACCAACAGTATTGGAAACATTAGTGACCGTAATGAGCACAATTCACCTCTTCCTTTAGCGAGAATTTCAACTCAATGTACTGCTTGGATCCTAATCCGTCAATCGATTAGTCACCTGCAACGAAAAGGATCAGTTCCATGTCGGTAGACCCTGCATTCGAAGCATGGAGCGAGGTGATCCCGTCAGTCGTGAAGAACATGATCGCTTCCTTGCAGTCCGCTAGCGGAGCAATGGTTCGTTGTTCCCCTGTGATCGAATTGAACCGAACCAGCACATTGCTCGGATCTTGGTTCGGGTCCTTAGGAGCAGTGATTATTCCTAGCAGGTGGACCTCGGCGACGCTGTCCAGCGGTATCTGAACATCTGTTGCCCCTCCAGCTAGTAACGTCTTCCACGCACCGCCCTCTCCTTCACGATCAGTGACTAACTCCCGCTTGATATTACCCAGATCCTTCTCTTCTGAGGAAGTAGAGGAAATTGCTACTCTTAGTTCGTATCGAACACGGACCGGCATAGCTTTTTGTAGCTATAAAACAAGCACATAGCAAGGAGTTACAATCTCACTAAAACTAAGACTTTATGCAAGTAACTATGTAAGTAAAAGTAGTAAATGTGCCCCTAGACGACTAATCAGAAAAATTCCTATAAAATAGATCCTTGACAATCTCTCGGCTAGATCTACATAAGTGGCATGAAAACGAACAAAATCTATCCCGCCGTGTTCAGGTTGTTAGCCAGCGCGCTGGTTATTACAGCAATAGGATGCTCGCCTGCTCACCATAGGGCATATCAGTATACTATGGCCGGCATTGCTACAGCCGGGTTCGCTTGCTCTACGATGCAGACTCGTAGTGCTCTGCTGTCTGGAGGGCAGCAAGTGGAGACTAACCCTATACTAGGCGAAAATCCAGGTTCAGCCATGCTTTATGCAGGTCTAGGCGTAAACTTAACACTGGTCACAGCTATAATGTCGATCCCTCAGGGAAACGACCGTTATCGTAATCCGATCGGCGAAGGCTACTTAAATACTCTACCGCCCCTCGCTGTTGACGTACTAGTAACTTTGGCAGCTGCGATGGCTACAGGAGTAGCGTACAACGACAACCACATGTCACAGACTGCTTGTGGATTTTAAGGATTAACCACTACTCCGTGGAATACAGGAGTTCCGCCTAATCTGGTCAGGTTCCACACCATGTAGTAAGTGCGGGAAGCACTTATCACGTGGGAACCTGGCGTATTATTGAAGTCACCGCTCCCATCTACGCCGAAGTTAACTGCATCGCGTGTCACGTAGGTAGTGCTAACGTTGTCACTATCTATAGCTACCTCGGTCGCGCCACCTGTAACAGTATTAACGGACGCGATTCTAAATTGCGCGGAATTTCCGCCTGTGCTTAATGTATGACACCAGCGAATTTTGGACAGTACCGTACCCGCAGGTAAGGATAACGAGGCTACAGTGATACCGAATCCTCCTGACGCAAAGTTCCAGCCGGCAGACGGATTATTAATCAAACCGCTGCCGACCGCTAGATTCCAGCCAACTGCATTAATAGGCCATTTAGCGGTTGAACTTAAAAAACCAGTATCGCTTATCGCGACTGAAGTTAACCATGCCCCGGAAGCCCACGTATTCGGAGTGGTTTGAGTAAGCAGGCGAATAGCGGAGGATGCGCTAGAAATGTACAGAGCTGCCGATACGGTAGCGTTTACGTCCTTTACCCAGTTAGTGCCGTCGAACCTGGCGTTAACGGTAAGAAAAAAGCCGGGCTCTGTGACGGTCGAATTGTCCAGATCTCCGCCGTAGATTCTTAGACCCTTGAGACCGGAGGGAACGCTTTCCCAGAGTAGAGTGAAACCTATCCCGGAAGCCGTCGCGATCGGTGCCGTGACTCTCGCTAAGAGAGCTTTGGCTTCGGTGGTGAGAAGCTGTGACCCAAAGAAGGCTCGGCCAAAGGCTTCCAAGACTGGGGGTAGATTGGCTCCTGAGTAATCCTGATCCCTGCGCTCTAGAACCAGCCGCCCCTCGGAGGCAGGAGAAGACTTGTCGAATCTTAGCAGGCTCGCGAGCTGCCCTACAGCATAGGTACTAGGATCTTCAATCTGAACGGTCGAGACGTGCTGAGAACGTAGGTGCTGGTTCTGTTCGCCCTTCGGGGCTAGGGCGCTTCCGGTTTCCAAGTAGACTTGCACATCGTCGAACGCTACAGAGATTCCCGTCGAACCGGTAGATACGTTGACTACTTCGATAGTCACAGTCTTTAGCGTAAAGACCGCGGTAGGAACCGCGAACGTCTGCTCTACCAGGCGAAAAGAAGCGTCAACGCCTGTAGTGGATACAGTAACCACAGTACTACTTGTAGCCGCGCTATTCGCATCACCCCAGTAGATGTTTACTGTGTAAGAGCCCCCAGTAGGCGCTATCAGTTGCCGGACATAGGCCGAAACTCTAACCAATTGCCCCGGCGCGACCGGTACTTCCTGGTACTGCTCTATCCGCCCCACTGAGTCTGATAAAGACGATTTGCCAAATTCTAGGCTTTTGGCTCCCGTGCGTGTTGTCGAGGTTCCCAGCAAGAAACTACCATTTACTGCTACATCGGGACGATTAATCCAATCGGCGATCGCGTAGCGAAGCGAGCTACCAGTTACGCCGTGCTCGAATCCTGGATTCTTTAGGAGAGGTGACCACGGAACTGCCTCGAAAGCAGTCGTCGCCCATGCCGAACGTCGGCGATCGTGCGTAATATTGGCAGCGGGGATTGTTCCTGAGGCCGGTACTACTACCGTACCTAGAACAATTAATTCGGAATTCTCGGGCGCGCCTGTAAAGGTATCGGAGGGAGCTAGCTCGTATCCGCGGATCTCAGCCGACGTGTTCGCCCCCACAGCGTAGGTAGCGAATATGCAAATTACGACAGTTTTGCTAGCAAATGTAGATAGATTAAGAGCAAAACTGCCACCCGGACGACGAAGCGTAAGAGAGAATCCTAGCTGTGTTTGATAGACCGCGGCGTGATCTGCGAACGTCGGATCCGGCGTCATAGTAACTGTTAGCGCGCCAACAGAAGTCGCTAAGCGATAGCCCCTGTAGATTCCTGGAGGTGTGTTGATTGCGAGTTTCTTATTCAAGCCCTGAGTAAGAAACGGCTCCTGATACCTCATCGAGGTCTCATCGGCACCGAATGTGGAAAGAGTTGTAGCCATTGGCTGTGCCCTTACTGCATCGAAATTCTTACAACGTTCTCTACCGGACTCGCGCCGTCTTTGATCTCTAGCGGAAACGTACCGTACGCTACCATGAGTTTTTGGCCTACAGCTGTAGGATGATCTGAGAATAAGCCGATCTCCCAAATCTCTGGGAAATTACCAAACCCGTCCGAGTTAAATTCGGCGAAGTCCAGGAAGCACCTAACTCTGAGCGTAGACGGCGCCTCGAAAGTAAAGTCAGAAGTAATTAGAGCTTTTTCGAAAAAGGCCCGATCGGCCGCTGCTGGGTATCTCTGATCTACAAGCGCACGTGTTCCATCGACAATCGCATCGATGTCTTGAATGTTGTTATCGACCCTTCGAAGGTTGTCGGTGGGCAACCGCCGAACACGACCCGCGCCTGTATCCACCCATCCGCCTTCGCCTACCTTGAACGTCTTGATAGCTGGATTCCAGCTAAACCCCACGTCAGTTACCGTCGAGGGATCGCCTAAAAGTAGACCGAATAGTTGAGGCCAATACTTTCTCGCATCTTCTGTAACAACGGCTGTTATAACTGCCACTTTTGTACCTATCCAATCAACGCTGAAAAAGCGTCTGGCTTTCGTCAATACGAGGTTGAGTACCCAACCCGAGAGTGAGAATATTCATTGCAGAGTTCACATCCCTGTCGTGGTTAACTTATTGATCCATTCTCAAGGCAATGTTTGTTCCACAGTAGCAGAAAGAGTCAAGCTAGCTGACACCGATGAGCGGAAATGCGTGATTACTTCTACGTGGATCGGAGTTACTTCTTCCAATCTCGCCACAACCCGCTCGAACAAACGCTCTACCTGGACATCGCCCTCTGATAGGAGAACGTCGGACGCCTCCACCACCGCGAGCACTTTGTTGGAGCCGCAAAAATCACACGAAGGTTGAGACACACAGAGATAGCGGAAGAACCCAGGGCTAGGAGCTGCTACTGCAGTCGCTGTGGAAACATCAAATGAGTAGATTCCTAAACCCACAGACCACGAGCCTGAGTAGGCTTCTGCGACAGCGGCAGCATTATCGTACTCTACGACCGACGAGCTAATGAAAACCTTGATCAAAAATACACCGTTATTACCGGGGGACGTGGCGCCGGCAATACGCAAGTGTTGGCCCACCATCCCTGCGGTAAATAAAGCGGCGGCGTCGGTCAACCTAGCGTCTACCCCAATACCCACCAGGGCGATCGAATCCCCTGATCCTGAGATAGCTCCGCTAGCTAAAGCACCTGTAAGAGTCGGAATACTGTCGACAAAGAACGAAATTTCTCTGAATAGTTGATAAGTTCCTGGAAATGCTTCGGCGACGGCGTTACCATTGAACAACTCGAGAGTGGCCGACGACGATACGTTTGTGATCAAAAACAAGCCGTTGTTGGCTGGCGAAGTCGCCCCTGACAGCTCGATCCACTGTCCTACCAAACTCGAATCGAAGTTGGCGGAGGAGTCGCTAAGCAAGATGCTCGGCGCTGTTCCAGACAGAATATCTCCGGTGCCTGAATCTCCGGTAACCAGAGAAACAAACTCCCAGTGCCCTACCAATAGGATTACCGAGGGGGTAGACGGAAAATCTTCAGTACCGATCACACTTATCTGCTGAACTCCGGGAGAAGGCGTAGTCGCCGATAGTACGTCTATCCTCGCGGTAGAATCAAAGTCGGTTTCCCAGCAATACTTGTCAACTAGAAAAGTCAGTTCAAAATTGCTAGCCGTTTCGACGATTTGTTCCAGCAAATCTGCATTTACTTCGTCGAAGTTCGGACGAAGAGGTGGAAGATTCGTGTATAGGCGAACAATCGCCCAATGAAGTGATCCGTTGTTAGCTTCCGGTAATGTAGCAGTATCCGATACCGAGAATTCTACCGTTGTGGAATCTACGATACTACCGATCGTGTAAAGCTGATTGTTGCCTGAAACAGCGGCACTAGTTACTCGAATTTGCCTTCCTACGTCTGTAGATACAAAGGTAGCGGTTGGTGCGGTAAGTCGCGTCATAGACGACACAATCTGAAGTGTCCCATCTATGCCATTTCTACCGGCATCAGCTTCACCGATCTCAAAAGAATTAGCAGGCGGAATTAAACTAAAAGCCTCGTCCGTAACACGAAATAAATGAGAAACTGTAACATCGAATCCGCTAATGGCTCCGACTATTCTGTAGGAGTCGGCTACTCCTTTCTTATCTACCCATCGGCTAACATTTCGAGCCCAACTACGCTGGCGACTTTCACTCTCTTGAGTATCAATCTCGATCCCAAAGTCGGTGATGAAGTTGACGATCATTGAAGAGGCTCGAACGTCCACCTCGGTCAAGTCACCGACGTGTGTCGAGCTTCTAAGTTCCCAGGTAAGCTCGCCCGAGGTCTCTACAAACAGCGGGGTTGGAGATCTTTGATCTACGAGCACTAAGTTGGGAGTCGAGACATCGGACACTCGATAGACGCCGTCGTTTCCTGCTGTAGACCCTCTGATCAACAATTGCTTGCCGATATCAGCAGTCGAAAATACGGCAGACGCGGAACTAATATCGGCGGTAGAGAGGCCGGAGGCGGTAATCGACAGATCTGTACCTTCTTGCTCTACAACTCCTCGTGGCGCTACAGTTCCTTGTAGATCTAACTCGCTATACGGAAGGATGGCCCATGTAATCCCGGAGTCCTCAGCCAGAAGTGGATCGGCGTCAACCTCGGCACGGACATCTCCAGGTGAGATCTCTGAGACTTTGATTATCTCGTACCTACCATCGTTTATGGATTCGGTAGAATTCACTAGAGTAATATGTTTACCTACATCGCTCTGAGTCAGAGCTACTGATGCCGATAGGAATCTGCCAAAGGCATCGATCTGGCCGTCACTGCCTTCCTGCTCGGTAAGTAATTGATTCTCATCGACCAAGGCTTTGAATTGTCTGCGCCCGACCACAGTGAAGTCTGCAAATCCGTCGAACAGTAGCCAACTCGGAACGATGTCCGAAACGTCGCCAGATCTAACCTCGACAGTAATCTTATCCGTCGAATTGGAAACTTTGGTGCGCAGTTCCCACCGCAAAGGGCCGGAATCGATCGCGAGCGGGGGATCAGTTAATACAGTCGAAGCAGACAGAACTCGAACAACCGAAACTATACGATTGTTTTGAGGGAAGATCGAACCCGATACGATCAAGTCCTTGCCGACCGACAGAGCGCTGAATCGCGCGGTTGGGGCCACAAACTGCTGAATCGCGTCGACTGCCGCTACGATCCCAATTTGCTCGATCTTACCCTTAGCCCGTACGATCGGCCCCAACCTGAGGGCTCGAACATCGTCGTACTGAGTACGAACCAGGTGAGGATCTTTAACGTCTATAAAGTCTCGGATCCTACGGCGCAGTCCGTCAAAGGACGACTGTAGCCCTTCTGTGAAACTCTCCAGAAGTCCGCCATTGTCCAGATCTAGCTGCTTATAGATTTCTGGAATAGTTTCAAATAGGACGCGCCTGGACCACTTCCACTCCCCGAATGAACCGCTTCCGAATGAACCGTTACCAAATCCAGGCATTACACAGTCCTATCTCAGTTAACGATCACGATTATACCATCACCGCCATTGCCTCCGTCTCCTCCTTTAAGAGTCGTCGCTACTACACCCGGCTGCCCTATTCCGCCTATACCTCCAGACACGTTCGGAGTAGGCGGATTAGCGCTAGCAGTATGAATTATGAATACGCCCCCGCCGCCTCCGCCCCCACCACCAGAACCTGCTTGTTGTCCTGTTGTACTTAAACTTCCCGCCCCACCATTACCACCTTTGGCCTGATAAGTTCCCGATCCCGCAAACTCGAACACGTGCAGCACGACCCACCCCCCTGCCGATCCACTTCCCCCACCACCACCGCCAAAGGCTGGATTCTGCATAGATCCTGCGGCGGAACCTCCACTACTACCGGAAGACATCTGACCCCCGGTCAAATTACGACCGGAGTAGTACTGAGGCCACGCTCTGACACTGCCAAAAAAATTAGCAACTGCTGTTACAGTTCCTCCTGAGCCCGCGCTTGTTCCGCTAAATATTGTACTACCGCTTGCACCGCCTCCTCCCCCCTTACCCGGCCCGCCACTGGTTCCGTTAGCTCCCGGAGTACCTGCTGTACCGCCAACTCCTCCAACTCCTCCGGTATTGCTGAACCCTTGTGGAGCCTGAGTAGAGTTAAGGCCGGGAAATCCAGAACCTTGTCCTGAAGCACCGGATACTCCGACTGCGGGGAGCGGCAGGACTCTGGAGCCTGTGTACGCGGGGTCACCGCCGATTCCGATACCTCCGACCAGAGATGTCCCGCCCGCTCCGCCGTTGGAATCAATCTGCCCATTATTTGTTAACGTGCCTTTAACATACTGAGGCCAACCGTCCGGTTTCCATACGATTCCTGGATTTATCGTTAGATTATTATAGAAGCATTCGCGCTGAGCTGTATAGACTCCAGAAACTAACGTAGCTCCGGTAACTATAGATACGCCGTCCATAGTCGCGGTACCATCTGATCCGTCGCCGAATAAGCCTAAGCCAGATAGCGGTCCTATCCCAAGAAGAGTTTTAACTTGAACAACTGTGAGGTCTGCTGGAGTAGCCGCTCCGCCAGTATTATTGCCCTTAAGGGTTTGCGTTGGCATTTGTGCCAACTTCGCATTGGTGATAGCATTCGCAGCGATGGTTACTGGAGAACCAGGGGTCCCGTTTCCTGAAATCGGAGCGGATGTGGATACAATAGAGCTTCCAGTCCCTGTAGTTTCAAATACTTTGAAACTGTCCCCATCCTGCATATTTCTGCCGTTGCGGAAATAGATCAGGTTGTTTCTGCGAACAGCTAGAACGAATGAATCGTTGATGTTGGAAATAACAGATAAGTTAGAAGCTTTTAGTGCTGGTATGATCGCATTATCCGTCGGATACCGGTGAAGCTCTACGAAGAAGAGGTCTCCTTCGCCAAGAAGCAAAGAACCAGCGACTATCGATCGCACAAAACCGGTGTTCGCGCTTAGAATCTCTATCGTGTCGTCCCACGTAAGTAGCCCAGACGAAAGCGTAAACTCAAACGTTCCTCCGCCCATGCAAAGAGCGTTGCGATCTTCCGTATTAGCAAACGTCGATGTATCTACTGAAATTGATAGATTTACGAATGGATCGTACCAATCGTCTATATTTCTAGTAGGAATAGGCCACTTGAACCGAGGCGTCGTCATTATTATTCCTCTAGGAGCTGTCCGCCGACTGATCGTTGTAGGAAAGATCGGAATAGATAGTATTGGCTGCGAGTTAACAAAAACAGCCGCAGCTATCCCATCGTCGTAACCGCTCTGATAGTCCTCGTCCTCGCCAATATTAACTATATATATCGACGACGAGGGGGCTGGCGTCGGAGAAACCGATTGTACGGCAACAGTCGGAGTTGTAGCGGAAGCTACACCGTCGTCATAGCCTCTGTCGTACTCTTCGTCGCTTACACCCGAATCTGTAAGCACATAAACTGACGTAGTGGGTGTAGGAGTAACCTGAGTCGTATTCGTTATGAACGTCGATTCAGCTACGCCGTCCTGGTACCCTGCTTGAAACTCATCGTCCGCTGAAGCAGAACCTAGTCCGTACCCTTCTGGAAATTTTGGTCCGGATGCCTCTACTGGTACTATAACTACTTCGACAGTCTTAGTTGAAAGCGCGTA
>ERZ1292642.1456-Hain-H14-01um-R1-1456-length-11129-cov-4_pt1 | contig 11129 bp, 23 predicted proteins | sample MGYA00564403_ERZ1292642 | MGnify/ENA primary metagenome ERZ1292642 (study PRJEB36523, sample SAMEA6512643) | groundwater metagenome | collected 2019-01-09 | study: AquaDiva: Metagenomics assemblies of 32 groundwater samples | reverse complement strand
TTCCCAACGAAGCAACTCTTTTCCATAGGCTTCGTGGCTTTTTAGGGTGTATAGATGCTGAAGCGTTTGGAGAATTCGGCAAGCATCTTCACCTTCCAAACCTTCAGCAAGCTCGATCCTTTGTTGAATCAGAATTTCAGATAACTCATATATCTTATTATATTTCTCCGTCTGCTTGTGGGTCACGACAAAAGCTAATAGGATTATTGATGAAAATAATACCAGACAGAATATGGAACCTTTTAGCAGATTCATGGCCTAGTCTATTTGCCCGTGGTTTTATTTTTGTTTGTAAGAAGAAATAGACCTTTACGAAGCTTTTCTTCAGCTACCAGCCTAGCACCCCTAATTAAATAAGTCACATCCTCAACACACCGAATATCCTTAATCTTGCGATACCAAAACGCAGGAGAGCGATAGACGTCATAGATCATAGGAATATACTTATGTCCTTTACTATTTGGATCTGGAGCGGTACGTGGAGAGGAATAGACTGAGGCTTGAGCAGTCTTCACATAACCACTCTTAAGCATCCGATGAATAAAGTTGACCGTTTTCATAGCATCTTCATGAGTCTCCCATTCATACCCAAACATACTCGTAAGATGGGGCTCTAGTCCAGCATCTGCCATAGCCTTTAAATTCTTCTCAACATTAGGTTGATGCTGGCCTTTCTTAATACGATCTAATGTTTCTTGATTTGCAGATTCTACACCTACAAGAATAAATCGGAACCCTGCCTCTTTCATCATGCGATAATCAAGATGGATAGGTTTTTGATTGCAACCGACCACTATCTTCCTGCTCCTGTTATGTTTTCTCATTTCTTTACAAAATTCTTCTAGCCATTTTCCTATTGGAAAACTTCCAGAATCGTCAAAGACTTCTTTATAGCCATGGGCAATCAAATCATCAATTTCTTCAATAACATGGGCGACGGAACGAGTTTGTTGAGGTTCGCCTTTTTCAAGCTTTAAAGTATCGATACAAAAAGTACACTTGCCCCACCAGCAAAGGTTAGAGGCCATCATGTGTGTAGCGGGATGGAATTTATAATTGCCGTAGGATTGCCAGCGAGGGTTTTTTGCATCGGTGAATACGCGGTCAGGGAACGGAAGCTGGTCGAAAGGAACATCTATTTGGAAGTCGTCTTTAATAACTTCATCAAATGCTAGTCGATTAAGAATAATATTTTCTCTTCCATTGTCACTAAATTTATCCCAGATAACCTCATGTCCGTTATTCCTCAAATAGGTCGCATAGGCTGCAATGTGAGCAGGGTATACCCACACTGGCTTCTCAAACTGTCTTTGCTGATTCCAAGGACTAAGCGGAAACAGATATCTCATTTAAGTTTTCTCTCAATCCTTGTGACCTTAATAACTTCTGGCCTCTTACACTTACATCCCGTTGTCCTGCCTGTCCTAACACTAAATCTCATCTTCTGCTTACACCGAGAGCATTTTGATATAAAAGGTGAAGTTGTGTCTTTTTCCATTCTCATTTCCTATTAAGAAATTATCGCAAGGGGAGGGCTTTGGCTACCTCCGTATCCTGATGCGAACAGTGTGGAGGAACTCATTAGGAATCCCCGCCATCATTTTAAGCGGCCTTGCATAATTATTTTTGTCCTTGGCGTTCTGAGGCAAGATTCGATGTACCTGCTAGGCTATTGGAGAGCTACTCCAAATGACTCCTTGGCACTAGGCCACTCAGAAACGCCTCGGACAATTAATATTACAAAGGATAATCGTTACTCGGATACCGACTGTCAAAGCAGAAATACGCCGATCCCGCTTTCCATGTTGAAGCAGGATACTCACAAGCTCCAATAGTGCCTTTCCATGTCTTTTTTAAAACAACATTGGGATTTGGAAGCCGTTCACCGTTTATCCCTAGATTGTAATTCGGCACAGACAACCCCTCTGCGTTTGTTACGAATGTCTGCAAAGCCTGCACCTGATACCGGAAATTATTCGTCTTTGCGCTCCCTCCGGCCCATGCCGTTCCTCCTATCAATCCCATGACCATCAACATTGCGATTAGCTTCTTCATTTCGGTTCTCCTTTTGGTTGCGTTGCGTTGATAAACTACTTCCCCTCCGGCTTGTCTTTTTGGAGGAGGGCGAGGGCTTCTGAAACAATCCGCCAGCCTTCCCTACACTCATGTCTTGGGTCTGTCCAATCTCCTCTAATTTCTGAAAACAAACTGCTACATTTTTTTAACGCCTCCCCCAACTTCTCAATCACCCCTTCCTGCTTGGAGAGGGTGGCCTATGCTTCCCCCAGCTTCTTCTTTTCAGTAAAAACCTCCATCTCGAAGTGTGCCGCGGATTCCTTGTAGGCGGCTGACTTCTTTCTTTATGCGTCATAATCAGAAGACCTTACCCATTCACCATGTTCATATTTTTGCATACGGTCTTCAGAGGAACAGTAACATGCTTCTTGACCACAGCACGTTCCTGCATCATATCGTTTAACCGTCTTCTCGCTAGGGTCTGTCACAGGGATTCCTCCTTCCGCAATCTGATTGCTGTCAAATGGTTCCAAGCCGTTCCGCACCAAACATTCATCACTGTACTTTGTTTTATATTAAGATCACGCGCTATCTTTCTCACAGAATGACCAGAATTTTTTCTCTTAATAATATCTAAAACAATCTTATTTGTTAGTTTGGACATACCATGGTTCTCTCCTGTTAAATTTATCTGGCGTCCTTTATTTATCATGTCTCGCATATTATCAGCTGGCGTTCCCATGAATAAATGTCGAGGATTGATACACGGTGGATTATCGCATTTGTGGCAGACAATCATTCCTTCTGGAATTTCCCCATGAACTCCTTCGTAAATTAAACGATGCGCCCCGATGTATCTTTTTCCTTTTTTGATTATCCCATATCCATGACCGCTCTTTACTCCGGGCCAAATCCAGCATTTACTTATTTTTACTCTCTTATAATCCACAGCGGGCTTGGTCATTTTATCAGTCCTTTCTCACGTAAGAAGGCGAGAGCAGCCTTAGATAGATAAGGCATCTTTTTATTATGCGTTTCACCGAAACAAAAAATTCTCGCCCACTCTTGCCAAAGAACCTCGCTTAGTTCCTCTTCTAAGTTCGGCGTATTCGCTTTCGCAATGCCAACACTTTTACCACATTTAGGGCGATTCATTTAATCACCATCCCTTCCCTGAGCTTCGCGGGGTTTGATTCCTTCTTTTAAAAGCGCATTCTCTATGACTTCTGTAAGTGGAGCGTTATCTCCAAATAATTCTTTTGCTTTTTCTCGACATAACTGTAGCTTCTCAAGAAGCGGCAATTTAAAATAAGGGTCTGAGTAATTCATCCTCATCTCTCCTTATCTATTTTAATCCCGCATCTTTTACAGCGGTTTTTGCCCCGGCGGTAAAGGCGGTATGGGCTTTCAAAGCAATCGCTCATTTCATGGTTCATACATTCCTGAGCTTCCAGGATTCTCCTGTCCATGAGAGATACGCTTCCTTTGGGAACGCGCTTGCTAAGCTTAACACTCATCCCAAAGACTTTGTGCTTGTACAATTTCAGGCGTCCTTATCTATTGGCTTCAAAGAAGGCTTTGGCGAAACCTGCTGGTGTTATTGCTCTCCGCTGCGTCCTGTCTAGCTTCCCGAAATACTCAGGATGAATTTCGCGGCTCTTAAGCATTGAAAATTTAATCAATCCTTGACCTTCAAGAGTTTTGGGCATTGGCACTTTAAATTCTCCCCAAAGACAGGTACGCTTTTGATATTTATCTCCGTAATAATACGGCTCAAACATGAATACCGGATCACCAAGCCAGCGGGTGAGATAACCTTTCGGGTTTTCTAACGCCCAAAACTTAGGCTTTGTAACCATGATAATTCGCAAGCAAGCATCAACAACAGAAAGTCCCTGCAAGTGATCGTGTTTGTACTTTCCTTTTCCGTGGAAATGTTTCGCAAAACTAAACTCGGTACATGGCGGCGCTGCAAGCACTCCGTAAACCTGATCTGGCGTCACAAGTAACCTCACGTCTTGATCCGGGAACGTCACAAGCCGCACATCATACCCTGCCTCTTTGTACGGCCTACTCCAAGCTCCTGTCCCGCCGCACAGATCAAGAATTATCCTATCCTTCACACTCATCCTCGCGGGTTGGGGGTTAAGACTTATGAAAATATTCTGGTGTATATCCAGCTCTAGTTGTTCCGCTCTCAGGACAACTTGTAAATCGAATCATCCCACCGCTCTCATGAGCTGGAGTAAGATCAAATATTCTTTTACACTTAACGCAGTAAAAGTTATCTTTGCACCATCCTGGCGTTGACCATTCAGCGTCTTGCTTAATTGCTTCCTCATTTTTTATCATCTTATGACCACCTGTTAAAACGCAAAGCTGTTCCCTTAAAGGCATATCCAAAGTCCATCCGGTAGCCCATGACAAAATACACATGGAAAGGTAAATAAATAAAATCACACAAACGATCTTCATTCCTCACTCTCCTTTGAGGAGGTTGCAATGTGGCAAGGACAGCTACAAGTAAATCCTTCAGTTTCTTCATGGTGATTCCAACAATCGCACATCACCCACCACCTTTCTTTGGTTACTTCAACGGATAATGTTCACAACCTGAAACATAGCCGCCCGGACCGTCAATAATCGCTGTCCCGCAATGTTCGCAGTAGAAGCTACCCACTTTTCCAACCCCGGCTTTTTAAGAACTCGATAACTTGCTTTGAAATATGCTTTGCATCTCTTTCAAAAACAAAGTTTCCGTAACCGCCGATTGATTTTTTGATAACAGTCTTAATTTCCTCTTCGATCCCCACCTCTTCGGGCCTTGGGGCGGCGCAGATGGGACATACCTTAAATTCAACACATGACCAAACTTTTTCTGAAACATAACTATTTAACGGTAATTTCTGGAAATCGTAAAAATATCCTTTTTCAATATGCTCACACCAGCCCTTCTCCTGTGGCTTAGGCTCACTCCACTTAGACGGTTCGGACACATCAACCATATCAGGATTACGTTTAGGCTCCGGCTCCAGGCCGACAGGTAAACCGTGGCAATTACAAATCATGCTTTTTAAAGTAATTTTAGGACAGTGCTCCATCTCACTTCCTCCGTTTCTTCTTTGGTTGGGGAAGGGTAAAAGTTACTTTCTTTGGCTCAAAAGCCGTATTCATCTCAGGATTATCTAGACAAAGAGGATAGTTTAAAAAAAATCTAAGCTCATACTTCATCGTCAACATCATCCACGCCTTCACTATCCTTTTCTTCATCTTGCGGCTCCGGTTATTTAAACTCATCCATGATTTTTTGATCCACTTCCCCAGATTCTTCTTCATCCAAAATGGATTTTTCTTTTTCTTCTTCTGTTGCCAAATCACCGTCTGCTTTAAGTTCTCTCTGAGAATTTTCTAATTCAGCACTCAAATCATCTAAGAAAGACGCATCCACTTTCTTTCCTGTGCGAGACTGATCTTTTGTTTCAAGGGCGTCCTTATGTGCCTTAATTGCGAACAAAATACTCTGCCCATTAATCTTGACGTGTTCAAGTGCGGCATTTGCTGTTTTGTAACTCTCAAGCGCAACAGCGTAGGCATCTTTCAGAGTCTCGTAAGTAGATTCCAAAGAAGATAAGGAAGCATCAAGAGCTTTTATTTCTTTAGCTACCTTAACCGCTTCCGGTTCTCCTTTTTCTGCCAACGCCTTTTTGCCTAAGTTCACAAGCTTCTCGCGCCGAATTTTCAATCTCTCAATCGGCTCCATTTCAGCCGTGTCAGGATCACTCAAAGCTGTCATCTTCACACGAATATTTCTTGCTGTAGACCGCTTGTCCTGAACATCTTTTTCCATTTCTTCCTGAATCAGTCGGAGCTTTTCTTCTGGCGTGATTGACTTCGCCATAATGCCTTTTAATTTTTCCCCAATACCCTTAACAAACATTCCAAACGTCAGTCTGCGATCTAAAGATTCAAGTTTCATAAGTTCTCCTTTTAAAGTATTGATTCGATTTCGGTTTCAGGATTAAACGCTACGCCAACAAAAGCGGCCCCAATTCCTTGCGCCTCTTTTGGTCTTGCATCAAGGTAAAGAAAGATTCTTTCTTCACCCTGAGTTGAAACTAGGTAGTAGAGCCGATCACCGTTCTTCATAATTTCAGAAAAGCCGTCAGCTTCCACATCAAATGTTCCAATATCGGTCATAAGCCAAGACTCTTTAAATAAATCAAACCTGACTTCACCGCGCTCCTGGGTTTTTGCAAACTTTCTTCCTGGCCCTGGATCTTCTTTAGAACCAAGAAAAAAGCCTCCAAGCCCAGAACCTGCTTCCTTTAGCTCCATTCTGAACCACCTTGTTTTTCCACCTTCCTTTAGCGGTAGAGACATAAACCACACACCACCAGCATAGATGGCCCGATAAGATTTCCCGCTTCTAACCCATGCCCCCTGACCATCCATCTGAACAAGGCTATGGAGAGTTGCGGAAAACTTAACCGAGTGTTCTTTACCATCAATCACAATCACTTGATCTTTTTCTAAATTTTCAATCGTTGTCATTTTAATCCCAGCCTCCTGAGCTTGATGATGAATCGCTTGAGTAACTTCCTGATGAATTATAACTGCTTCCGCTTCCCCAACCGCCACCACTCGAATAACTCGAAGACGGGCTATAGCTACTTCCGCTTGAATAAGACGAGCTTGGGCTGTAACTACTTGAGCTAGAGCTGGAAGGAGAACTCCAACCGCTAGAAGAGCTTTTAAAAATCCCAGACCATGCAGAAGACAATGATGGTTTAGATGACGCACTCTTAACTTCACTTCTAACCGTAGTCTGCGGAGCAACAATTGTTTCTCCAGACGATTCAGAGCTTCCATTCGAAATTGGAAAAACAACCATATCTACCTGACTATACAACCATATAAAACCGCTTACCAAAACTGCTATTAAAAGCATTACAAGAATTACCTTTAAAATTTCTCTCATATACCTTCCTCTCTCCCCGGATGGGGCTGTTAGGTTCTAATCCTTGCTTCTGCTAGAAAATACTCCTGAATCGTAAAGGCCATTTCTGCGCGGGAAGAGAAGAACCATAGGTCAAAGTATTCCTTGGCGTACATTGTCATAAGTTGCCGGATTTGACTAACCCCATTCTTTTTTGACCACTTAGTTTCTCCATCTTTATGATAATGACTACCTTCGCGCACTTCAAATACCGTTGCTTCAATTCCAAGGATATATTTAAGCCCCAAGCTCTTGGCCTTTTCAATCTTCTTCTTTTCACTCTCATAGCCACTTGAAAAACTTGAGTAGAGATCAGCTAGACTCTTACGCTCCCACACCGTTCCAGCCATAGTTCCATTCTTAAATTTACACTCATAATCCCCAACCTGGAGGGTGGAAGTTATAATCTCGACACCCTCGCAGGATGGAAATATCAAGGGATTCTTTTCCCTGGTATCACAAAGAATTTGAATCAAATTGCTGGAGCCTTGACGTACCGATCAACCACATTCTTTGATCCAAACTGCTCAGAGGTCTCAACATTAATATCTGCATAGATAATCTTATCTACCCAATTATCAACATTCGGCTGGCCAAGCCCTGAGAAGTAGGCATTGAAGAAGTCTTCGTTAAGAGACCGCTTCACTCCCTCGACCTTGGGAGCAACCTTGTTCCCGGTTTTGGTAATGAAAGGAGCTACTACGCCTCCATTGACCTTAAACACTGGGTCGAAGCCAAAAACCTGTTCAAGCTGATACAGTTTCGACCGGCCAAGTTTCTTGATCTCTCCGGTCTTTTTATCCTTATAGGGATACTGCACGATATTGAACTGATCCTCGATTGTGAGGCGCGGCTTAGCATCTGCGTGTTCTGTTCTCACAGAACTCGGATTATCAATCTGAAAAGTCAGCTTAATTGCGTCATAATTCTGATCGTCAACCTTGTTCTTCCAAGGATTCTTCTCAACGAACATGACTTTAAGGCGTACGCCTTTTTGCGCTAGGATCGGCTCACTGAACTGCACATCGTCTTCTTGATCTGTGTACGGATTCATCTTTAATGCTCCTTTTAAGGTTACTTGCTGACTTGATTGCCAGCGAATTTCTTCTTTACAGCTCCATCCAAGAGGTCGAAGAAAGTCCCCTTTGGAAGTTCTATCCTACCGCCCTTCTCGAACGGCTGGATACGACCCTTAGCAATGCCTATATTCGCGGCATCTGCCTCTAACTTTGCAATATATTTATTTGGCAATCCAGGATTTTCCTCAGTCTGAAGAAAGAACGCAAAATCAAACTTTCCTGCCAGCTGATATTTAAGACTGCCAGTAACTAATGGGTTAAACTCCTTGGGATACTTAATTCCCTTCTTTGAGTCATTCATGAAGTCAACTTTAGCAGCTGTCTCCTCATCTACCGTCATCTTCACATGAAAGCTCATGACCGTATGACACTCAAGAGAGTTAAATAGTTCGATGAAGTCAAGAGCTTGAACTGCGTACTCAATGGATGCTTTAATGGAATCATAATTTCCTTCTTTAGTTCTAAACTTTGTCTCATAGTAAAAGTCCATCCAGTCTCTATAGTAGTCAAGAAATGGAGTAGCATTATCCAAGAAAAGAGTCTTAAGCTCTGGACGCTTTCCTGCCTTTAAATCTTCCTTAGTTTGTAAGATATAACGTCTATACTTTTTAACCATCCTTGCAATCCCAGAACGCTTAAGAAGATCCATCTCTTGCTCAGAAGTCTCTTCCTTGAAAAACTTGACACGTTCTTCCGGCAGAAGAAAGTCCATCCAGTCTAACTTTATCGGTTTCAGAATATCTGAACGCTGGCTAAAATTAGCTGCTGTCAGCTCCTCACTCGACCCAAAAACATTCTGCTCAACTCCTGGAAAACTTAGGCCCACAGTCGATTTACTACTTCCTGGCTGACCAAACAATCCCACATGATAAAACATCTTGCCTCCTAAGCTTTCAGATCTTCAAAGATCATTCTTATGGTTTCTCTGTTATTACGATTATGATTAAATGCCAGGTAGTAAGCATTAAAAACACTTACCTCATACTGAATATAACTTTCGTCTGTAATCTCTTGGTAAAACGGTAGCTCAGACGCCTTATCAAGCCTAAGAATTCCAATAAACCTTGGAAGACTCATCCCATCCATAACCCTCTTCATCTCTGTATAAACTGCATCTTGCGTAAAATGCTTGGGCCATATATTCTTACTTGACTTGATATCAAGAATTCCCCACCTATCTTTTTGCAGGATTGGTAAATCCGGGTGTCCAAAAACAACCTCGCCATCTGGCATCCTCATGCTAAGCTCTCTTTGCATTTCCTCTAGTTGAATAGCTTCCACAATATCTGGTCTACTCTTTTTAAACTTTTCCCAAGCCGTCATACAACTCATAACTTCCGAATCGTCTTCTGGCAGCAAGTATCCTCCATCTCTCAAATCTTGCTGGACTAAAAGGTCAACCCTTGATCCTACTCTTAAAGAATCATCCTCAATCTGCTTTCTCTTCTTCTCTGAAGTCCTAAGCATCCATTTCACAAGTTCAGGCTCCTTAAGATAATCAATGACTTCCGTAACTCTTGGCATTTAAAGATGCCTCTCAATTTCTTGCCTATCTCTTTCCTGAAGTTCCGCACTAATCTCTGCAAATATATCCTCCAGCACCGGAGTCGGGCTATTTTTAATCAGTTTAGGAGAGATCGGAATTGTCGCCCCCTTATATTGCCCGTAAAACGTCTTATGCAGACTAATCACTTCTACATCGTTAGTTTCAAGGAAATAGCGGTTAAAGGTGTTCTTAACTAGCTTCATAACTGCTCTCCATAATGCGTAAAATCACTTGCCATCATACGGTCACCACATTTCTCGCACCGAACTCTAGGATAGTTATAATGACCTTCTCCATCCTTAATTGCTTTACCACAGTCATTACAGGTAACTTGGGGTTCCACAGCATCCCTCCATTGGAAGCATCCGATCCAGCACCCTTCCAAGATATGTCATAGCTTGAACCTCTCTCTCATAGTACGCATCTATCTTAGCCTCTCTGTCTGAGCATCTTTGGCATTGCGGCCCCGATTGACAGTCCTTACACCAAGCTTGGTATTGCATGACTATGCCTCCTCCTGCCATCCTTCATCAGGGTAGTGTTCATTGTGCCTACACCTATTATCCTCGCACCACTCTATTGCTAACCCGCAATGTCTGCACTCTCTTGGCCTCCACTTCGGATCAAAGTCATGGCCCATCTTCTCCGCCCTCATCAGAAGTATGTCATACCAGTACGCATCTGCCACTTTAGACATTGCCCATACCCTTGTTTTGAATGGAATTTGCATAGAGTCTCCTTACATTGTTTTCCCAATACTGACATGTTCCATTATCTGTATCAGAGCTCACAGGGCAATATTTAGAAGCTAGATATGTCAAGAATTGGCTATTAGAGCCACTCTTCTGCCAATCTGAATACTTATGGCGTACCGTGTTCAAACATGCCTGATGCGGGCTTGTATGCTTAAATTTGGTCATAATCCCATAGGGATGCCGAGTCTGCGCACCTCCTTCAGCAAAATATATAGCTTTGCATAGTTTACCGGGATCAGGGGCTTGTGCAGTAACACCGGGAATCCCGGTAAACAGTAGAATAAGCAGTATCCTAAGCTCTTTCATCTCTTTCTTCCTTCCTCAAGCGGCTAAGATCCTTGAATGCCAATGCTCTAAACCAATGCGATACTGCCTTAAACCCGCGCCTTGCAGATCCCCACTTATAAAGCTCCTTGTCCTTCTCATCCGACTGTATCATTATGTACTTTCTATTATTCATAATACCCTCTATTGTAATTGCATTATCAATACTTGTCAACCTATTTCTACGGCCTATTGAGGAGTTTTGTGTAAAACAAAATAAAAATAACTATACACATACAAAAACACCATAGAGAAATAGTTTAATTATTCTTCTTTAAAATCTTTGCTCATTATTTCGCCTTCAAATTCTTGTATATCTGCATCCCAACACGAATCGCACATATTTTGACAATCTTCTATAAATTTGAATGGTTTTTTGCACCTAATACAAGTTACTTTTTTAGCTGTTTTTT
>ERZ1292642.1455-Hain-H14-01um-R1-1455-length-11129-cov-10_pt1 | contig 11129 bp, 16 predicted proteins | sample MGYA00564403_ERZ1292642 | MGnify/ENA primary metagenome ERZ1292642 (study PRJEB36523, sample SAMEA6512643) | groundwater metagenome | collected 2019-01-09 | study: AquaDiva: Metagenomics assemblies of 32 groundwater samples | reverse complement strand
TGCCGCCCAAGAAAATCGGCAGCTTCTACGTTCCCGACATGGTGCGCGAGATGGCGCAGCACAATGTCGCCGCTGGACGAATTGTCGCCATGGGTCCGCTGGCTTTCGCCTTCAAAGATGGTGAGGGCCTGTCCAAGCAGAAAGCCGGTATCGGCGATTGGGTGATCATCCGCCCGTTTGCCGGCACGCTGATGCAGGGCGGCAAAATACAAGTGAACGGCGGCTGGCGGTACGTGTCCAGCTTTAACGATGTGATCGGCATCATTCCGGCCAATCACATGCCGGACCCGGCTACGCTGCTTTGGGACGAAGACGAGAGCCAACAAAAAACCGAGGGCGCGGCCATCGACCCCAAAGCCGAAGCCCTAAAGGCAGCCAACGCCGATTTCGCTTTTGACGGCCGCAAGGAAGCATAGCCATGGACTTGAACATGATGATGCGCCAGCAAGCAATCGGCGGGCTCCAGACCGCGCTTGACGCCGCCGTGACCAACGGCGACACGGAAGCCGCGCGTAAGATCGCCGACGATCTTGCAAAGTTGGCCGTGAGTTCGGCACCCAAGGCGCCGCCGTTCGGCGACGTCGAAATCAAGGCCGAACTCAACAAGCAGGACTGGTTTGGCGTCGATCCGAAGCGATCGGCCAAAGCGATGGAATTTGGCAAGACTATGGACCCGAAGAAATTCGCTACGGCCGAAGCCTTCGCTGGCGCCATTGTCAAGGCGGTGGACGAAGAGTTCAAACCGCCGGCTGCCGCGGGCGCTGGCGAGGATGCCGACCCCGAAGAGGACCCGGAAGAAGACAAGGACCCCAAAGCCGGCGAGCCGAAACCGCGCAAAACGGACGGCCCGGGTGAGGGCGAAGGCACCCAACGCACCATTCGCCGTGCGAACTCCGGCCCTTGGACCAAGCTTGCGGACGCACCCGCCGACGTGCAGAAGGAAATCAAGCGCCAAGCTGACAAGTTCGTATCGGCGAGCGCGTCGAAGGAACAGCGGGAAAAGTTCATCGGCAAGGCGCTGGAAAGCCACTACGCCAGCCACCAGCGCGCCAAAGCAGGAAAGAAGTAGACCGCCATGGACAACAACCCTTTCGCTCCGGGCCTTTCGCCAAACCTCATTCCGAACCCGCCGGCCGAAATCCCGGAGGCGAGCGGGGCCGGCGACGCCGTGTCGGCGCTGTCACCCTTCAGCGAACCCCAGGACATCAACAGTATCATTGCGCAGCTCACGCTTGACCGGCCGCTGAAGCTGTACATTCCGAACCGCGAGCGGTACCCGCAATACGAGTTTCGGATCATCAACAGCATTCCGCAGGAAATCGCGGACGCGCACAACAAGGGCTGGAAAGAAGTATCCGACCCTGAGTTGTCAAAGTTGTTCGTTGATCTTGTGGCCGGCACCGACAAGAACGGCAAGGCGTTCCGTCCCATCCTGTGCGCCCGCCCCAAGGCCGTCGGCGACCACATCCGCAAGCGCCACCGGATGCAGCTCCAGAGCCTGTACGCCGGCATGGACCCGAGCAACAAGGAATTGAACGGCAAGTACACGTCCAACGTGGACGCCAAGGACGGCACCAAAGCGTCGTTCGAAGGCCCCGCGTGGCGCATTCGGGTGTGACCGGGGAGCCACTATGACGAAGAAATCGAGCGGCAAAAGTAAGGCAGCCAAGCCAAAGGCTGGCGATAGTGCGACGGACCATCGTAAAATGGCGGAGACGCTATACGCGAAAGCCCGCATTCACAGCGCCAAGGCTGACCTAGCCGACGCGCTTAACCCGCCGAAATCGGGTTCGATGAAGCGCGGCTATCCCTGCTAGCGTTCATTTTTTGAACCCTAGGAGGGACCATGTTCAAACGTTCGATTATCCTGGGTGCGGCTCTTGCCGTACTCGCACCGCTGGCTGCCCACGCTGCAGACTTGCCCGTGAAATCCGGCATCATGTCGGTGTCACCGCCGTCCGTCGGCTGCGTGCCGCAGAGCTGTTCTGGCTGGTACGCCGGCTTTGGTATCTTGGGCGACGGCAGCAATCAGGAAGTGCAGGCCGGCGGCATCGACGGCCGCGTCTTCTCGACGGGCGGAGCGCTGAAGCTGCAGGCCGGCTACCAGCTATGGAACGGCCAGTGGTTCGCCGCGATCGAAGCCGGCCTCGGCTACGAGTTCACCACGAACGCCAGCGGTGCCGCGGTCGTTCCTCGCAGCGGTTCGCGCTTCATCGGAACCGAACTGGTGAAGCTGGGATACAATTTCTTCCCGTCCACGGCCGTGGCCAACCCGGTGAACGGACAGTCGCCTGTTCCGCTCACGGTGCCGGCGAACCTGCTTGCCAGTTCTACGCCTTACTTGACCATGGGCGGCATGCAGCGCCGCGGTATCAGCGAGTGGGTGACTGGCGTCGGCGTACAGACCATTATCGCCTCGGGCTGGGCTACCGACGTAAAGTACCTGCACGCCCCGGCACAGCAAGGCGAGCCGGCTACCAGCGTTGTCATGTTTGAGTTGAACAAGCATTTCTAAGCGTCCCGTGCAAACGACGAAGGCCCCGGCAAAACCGGGGCCTTTTTCTTGTCCGCCGATCGGCTGCGTTACTTCATTTTCTCCACAAGTTCCAACATGATGCTGGTGATCGTGCGTCGGGACTTCTTTGCCCTGGCCGCCAGTTTGGCCTTCTCGGCCTTCGTCAGTCGCAGGTCGAGGCGCTCGCTGCGCCCGGTGCCGTTGACGGCTTTCTTCTTTACCGCCGGCTTTTTCGCCTTGGGTTTGCTCTTTTTCTTCGGCTTCGGGGGCTCCGCGCTCAAAGCCGCAATTTCTGCATCGACCATGTACTGCCCTTTCCGGTTGCAATCGCGAATGTCATACGGTAAGCATTCGCACATGTCAACACGCGCACGGAAGGGTCCGCAATGCGAATTTATGTTTCCGGCCCTATGACAGGACTGCCGGAGAAGAACTACCCAGCTTTCAAAATTGCTACTGCCAACTTACGCGCGGACGGCCACGAAGTTTATTGCCCCTCAGAATATAAAAACGACGACCGCACGTTCAACTTGCGAGAGGCGTTTACAGAGTACAGCGCGTTCATATGCACCGCGGACGCCGTGTACATGTTGCGCGGCTGGGAACGGAGTTTGGGCGCGCGAGCGGAGCACGCTTTAGCAACCGCGCTCGGACTAGACATTCAGTACGCCTAGCCGTCGACCGCCATTGACACGGCGCACGCATCTAGTCTATCCGGTGACCGGCCAATTTCGGCGCGTATTTTCTCTTTCGGCGTCATGAACAGCCGGGACTTTTCGTCACGTCGGCAACCGCCGACGCCCCATTTGTACGCGGCCGCCTCTTCCTGCAACAGCTTGTCGTTTGGCATCGACACGTCACCCTGAAGCCACCGCTCGAATTTAGAGTGCAGCTCCGAACGCCGGTTGCCGTGCAACGTGTCATTCATGGCGCCGTGGGCGAAGTTGACGGCCACAACTTTTTCAGCACCGTATCGCGCCATCCGCAACCGCGTAGCGTCGACCAATCCTTTGCCGGTGCCGGTGACGTCGATCAAAATGGCGTCCATGTCGAAACGCTCGTACGTCTGCCGCAGCCAGTCGGCTTGAACGTTATAATCCCGGTTCGTCAGTTCACCCCAGACGCGGGCGCCGATTGCGGAACCCTGCCTATCGCAAACGAACGGCTTATCCTGGCCGTCGCCGGCCGGGTCGACGCAAAGCAGCTTCAGGGCTCCGGCGGACGGCGCAGGTTTGCGCACCATCGCAGCGGCTACAGTTGACGCCGGGAAAAAGTCCAGCGTGCTATCGGCCATAAAGCATTCGCTGTACACGGCCGGATATTCCTGCCGCGTGAGCCGGTGGATTTTCTCCGCCTGCCCGCCGTTCATGGTCGCGATAGTGTAGTTCTGCAGCCAAAACCAATAGAGCTGTTCACGGTCGAGACTGTGCAGCCGCGCGTACTCTTCAAATTCCTGCGGCACTTTCCACCCGAACGGCACTTCCGTACGGTATTCCGGCATGACGCCCCACGGCAGGAAATGAATGCGCCAAGGTCCCTTGTTCTGCTGCCGGTTGGCTTCCTCGCACATGGAAAAGAACATGCCGGACTGTCCGTTGCCGGTGCTCTCCATCGCAATTTCGGTACCGGGCAGGTTCTGTACAGTCTGCAGCAAACCCGATGACAAATCCTCTGTGTTGTCAAAGAACGCCGCTTCCGACAGGTGCAGCATGTGGAAGTCATCGGAACGGCCGATGTCACCGCCTTGCGCCGACGCCACCTTGTACAGCGATTTTAGTACGTCAAACACCAACTCATAGGAATTTGACGCGCTGATGTGCGGCTGTACGGCTGGCGGAAGGCTGTTGTAAAATTCCTTCACTTCGCGATGCAGGCCGGCGGCACTGTCCGATCGATGCGCAACCACCTGGGCGCGGCGGCCGAAACTCGTTGCTGTCTTATGGAAGTACCGGCCGCCTATGTACGTGCTCACGCCCATACGGCGTGCTTTGGGCACAAGACACCGCACCATGCCAAAGGCTTCGCGCTCCGCCTCTATGCGTGCGTGCAGAACCCGCTGTGCGCTGTTGAGAATGAACGGTATGCGCTCGCCGCCTTCGCGCGGTCGCACGCGAAGGAACTTCTCACGGTAGTACCCAAAGTCGTGCAACTTCGCCCGCTGTGCATCCTTGTCGACGACGGGCGAAGCTTCCCACGGGAACACAGGTTACTGGCCCGATCTCTCGATGGCGCGCATGATCTCCGGCGTCGCCCCAACCACGTTCGGGTTGTTGGGCAGCGCTGCGGCACTGGCGGCACTGGTCAGAACGATCGCACCCGACGCGCCAACGGTGTCCTTCTGCGCCTGCATGCCGCCGAACATGGTCACGAGACCGCCCAGGAAGCCGTTGCCGAGTGTCGCGATCGCCAAGACTGCCTTGACCATGCCAACCGACAGGGCGAGGTCCGCGAGCTGCCCGGCGCCGCCTAGCAACGTCGTGTTGAACAGGATGACGATGCCAATCCACTGCAGCGTCGTGATGTTGCTCAATTTCATTTTGCACCCCTGATTTTGAGCCCCACCCCTAGCACCGATTGACAAATCAGGCAAGTTTATGTCATACAGTTCGCGCTACCAAACCTCCAAGGGGCCGGTGAAGAATGCCCTCCGAACCGGCCCTGAAGGTGGTTCTGCGGCCTCCGGGTCGCGAACCCTACATTGTGACGCTGGACCGATTAACCGCCCACATACGGGCCGCAAGGGTGCTGAGAATGGGACGACTGGCGAAGTCACTGGCCAAGGCGCTGGACGCCAAAGCGGGCCTGGAAGCGGCGGTAGAGCAGGACGTGGCGCGGTTCGTTGGTCGGGTCGACCAGATCACGAAGCGCAAAGACGAAATTTTCATGAAACAGCACGCCACGCTGGACGCCGACGTATCTGATCTTGCCGAGCTGGAAAAGGACTTGGAAGACTTCGGAAAAAACGACTTGGGTGGCGAGGGCGCCTACGTCGGAACCGTGCCGCCGAAGCTATAGCCTAGCCGCCTGACAGTGCATCCAGTCGAAGTTGCGCGCCCGGCCCAGCGATAGCCAGCCCTGTTCCTCCCACGCACGCCAGAACGGTTCGCAATCGGCCTTGGCAAGCCGCGCCTTGTCACGTCCCCACTTCAGTTGATTGCGCGCCGGGTCGAAGTCGATCGCACAGGCGAACGCGTGCATCGAGAGCTGGGTGCCGCCGCGCATCGGCCGGTTGTTGTAGCAGCCGGCGTAAATCGACAACCCGAGCGCCCTGCGATCGCTAGAACTGTATTCGCCCGCGATCTTGGACAGCGCGGCGAATGCGCTGTCGGCGCATTTCTTGTTGATGGTGATGCGCTTCACCAGCTTGCCCTCGTACGTCATCTCGTACGGCAAATCGAGCATCGTGTGGTTTGTGCCTGGAGCGCCGTAGAAGCGGCGGCATTCCGCTTGCGTTGGAAAGATCATGTTGGCTCCTACCGTATGCGACGCGCCCAGGTATTACCGAAGCACGTTGCGGTGCCGACGCCAGTCCACACAAGCTGGCAAACGGCGTTCAAATTGGAATTCGAATAGACGGCGATGACCTGAGTATCGAAAGGAAAGAGCCATCCGTTGGGGTTATTTCCCGTAATGTGCAAATCCATTGTGCCGCAAAACGGCGTGGTGCAAATGCCTGTGATGCCGGTCCCTAAGCTCGAATGGTTCGTGTCGTACACAGGCGTGCCGGATTTGCCGAAGGTGCCGGAGCTGCCCCCGACTTCCCAAATCCCGGCCGTTAGCGGGACTGTACCGTACACGTTGTCAACGCCGCTGGTAACAGCCGCATTGGTAATTTCAGTGACGTGGAAACGATATTCCCCGGGCGTTCCGGCGGCGGCGAACGCATTGGCGTACCCGGTATGGGTGCCGGATTGAACACCGGAAAAGTTAACCGCGGCACCGCCAACTGTCGCAGACACTTGGAACGTGTCCGCCATCTGCGACCCCGGCACGACATAGTAGAGCGTCGGATTGTCCAGCAAAGTGTCCGTCGGATAAGAACCGCCAACGGCCTTGTTGCATGTCGTGAGCCCGGTAAGAAGCGACCCGGTGGTGCAGAAATAAACTACCGCGTTATCCGCCAATGCATGCGCCGTCCACGTCACGACACCCGGCGAACCAACCGCCATCGTGACAGTGACCGCCTTCGGAATGACTGCAGTAAAACTGTTGGCGGTCGCGGTGCAAACCCAACCAACGCCGGAAGTGTACGTGATTGCGTGGCGCCCATCCGCAGCGCATGACGGCAGCGTAAGGTCTACGGTGCTAAGTCCGTCAAGCGAACCCTTGGCGGTGTTGGCGGCGCCTGGGCCAATGCCGGCGTTAACAATGGCGCGGAAACTCGGGTCCGCGGTAAGGCCGTTGCCGGCAAGCGGCATGCCTGCCGCAGCGGGCGGCGCTGCGTTGTTGAAGCCGGTTACCCCGCCGCCGTTGCCGAGCGGCACCGCGTGGTCTGGCACCTGCCACTGAGCAGCGGCGGGCTGCGCGGCAAGAAAGGCTGCAAGTACGTACGCAGTGACGTGCCGAATAAAACTCATGGTGCGATAACCCATCCGTTGAGATCGGTTGCAGGGTATAGCGTAACGCCCGCGAGCTGGTCAACCGTGGAAAGCAGCGTCCACGACGCATGACGCATAATCGTGTTCCCAGAGGCCGGGGTCAGCGTGATAAGGTGATCGACTGCAACGGTCGACCAGTCGACAATCTGCAGTGCCTTCCCGCCACGGCTCAGGACTGCCGGCAGTCGCAGGGCAGTGGCGGAAGGTCCCGCGCGCTCTACCGCCACTAGGGAAGTCAGGGCTGCAACCGCATTCGACGCGTTTGGCGCCGACTGAAAAACGTATCCTGATATCGAAATCGTGAGCAGGGCGGTCCACAGCGCAGGCGTGGCGACTTCGTACGCCTCTGTGAATGCATTCCACAGCCGCAAAACGCCTTCCGCGGTCCACGACGGATTGGCCGGCTGGAACCACGCCGTAGTCGACTGGTTGGCGATCGGCGCCGTTTGACCTGCATGAAGCGAGATCATTCCGCCACGTGCGAGTGCCGAGACGGTAAAATCAAGGCCCGGCATGCGCGCAACGTCGACTTCCGACCCTGCCTGCCGGAGTAGCGCGAGAAAATCGGTTACCGGGTCGTAGCTCACTAACGCACCCTCCGCGCTCGAATGACAGCTGCAAGGTTGTACGTACTTGTTATGAACGTAGCTTGCCCAACACAATACCACGTTTGCGAACCAGACAGTGACACGCGGACCGGTCCAACAATCGGAGCGTAAATAAAATCAGTGATACCCGCGCTCCGGTATTGAAAAAACTGCAACGGAGTGGACGCGGGCAGCGTGGCCGAAACCGTGTTCAAGCCCAGCCGTACGTCAGACGTCACTGTGCTGGCGGCTCCGGTAAAATTACCACCGCAGTACAGGTCCCAATCGCCTGCTGTGAGGGACACTTGAGCGCCGTTGGCCGGGGTGTTTGTCGTCAACGCGACCGAACCGGCCGTATTGCTTGTGAACTCGCCGATTTCGCCCGCGGCCGCGCTGTCGTTCGTGGCAGTGCCGTTCATATGCCCGTTGGTTCGGGCGGCGGGCAGCGTGCCGGAGGTGAGTTGGGTGGCATTCAACGCGGTAAGGTTGGTACCGACGCCGGACGAAGGCGTACCTAGGGCACCACCGTTGACGACGGGAGCGCCGGCCGACCCGACGTTGATGGCGAGCGCAGCGCCCACGCCGGTCCCCAGGCCCGTAATACTGCCGACCGCAGGCGTGCATGTGGTTTGTGACGCTGCGGTGGTAAGGCCCTTGGCGTTGACCGTGAAAGCAGCGCAGCTCGTTGCGGAACCGAACGAACCGACGTTGGCGTTGACCGTGGACAGCGTGAGCACGCCCGCGGCTGAGATGGCACCGTCACCCGAGACTGTGCGGCAAGTCGGGTCCGTAGCACTGCCGATTGCAATCTGACCATTGGCACAGAGAAGCGATGTGTAGCCGGTGACGCCCGGTCCCTTGCCGATCGCAAAGGCGTGGTTAGTGACGGTGCCGGAATTCTGTGCGTACGCCGCCGTAACAAAGAACAGTGCAGCGAGTACGGCGAAAAGCTTTTTCATAGCGCGTAACCCCCCGGCACTGGGCGAAGGAAGACGCTGCCGCCTTCGCCAGCGATGTTCCACTCCGTGACGCCGCCTGGGAACACTTCGCCGCCCGTCGTTTGAATGAGCGTGTTGTTGGCGCCGTTGGCCCAATTCGAAATCAACACGGCTCCAATTTTTTCCGCGGCCGGCGGCATGACCAGCGTGACCGGCGCCCCGACATTCATCACCCGCACAACGTCGGAATGCTCCAGGATATCCACGGGTCCGACAACCGTCACGTCCTGCAAGTCTTGCTCTACGGCTGCGTTCCACAGGGCTGCCCAAAGGTGGTGATGTGCGGGTTCGTACTCCAGCGTAGCCGGGTTCCACAGAAACAGCGTACCTTCCGCAGACCACGACGGAAGCGCAGGCTGCAGCCAGACAGTTTCAGCTTGGTCCGTAGTTGGCGCAGTCTGCCCAACCGACAGCGTGAACATGCCCATGCGCGCCATCGCGGACACGACGTAATCAAGCCCCGGCATACTCTCCACGCGCATGCCGCCGGCCGTCGACCGCAACAGCGCCATAAAATCAGTGACCGGGTTGTAGGCCATCAGTCCTTGCTCGCGATAATGACGTCAGTGTACGAAAGCGTAAGATTGACGGTGTGGTTATGGGCTGCGCCGCCACCAATGTTACCAGTGAAGGTGTTCCCGCGCGCCCCTCCGGCTGCAAACCCACCGCCTCCCGTTGTAGTGTCTGCGCCCGGACCTAAAAAATCATGGTTATGCGCCGGCATCTCTGCGATCGTCAGCGTATGATTTCCTACCGTTGACTGCGCAAATACCGTACTGAATGCGCTGCCTGCGACACTGCCCGCCGCGCCACTGACAACACGCAAACCGTAATCGTTTAGGATTATGTCCTTGGTCCACCCAACCGGCGCCGCTGTCTGATGGAACACCATGCGCGTACCGGACGGAAATTCAGCCGTCCGTGGCGCCCACGCCGGGTTTGCGCCGGGACCGCCAGTCGCCAGCACTTCATTGGCCGTACCCGGACCCAGCGCATCCCACGCGGCCGCATTTCGATACAGGATGGAGCCCTGAAGGTTTCCGAACAGCACGTCCATAAGCACGCTAAGTGCCGCCCACTCGGGCAACCCGGCAGCCGACGTCAACAATTCACCTTCTGCGCCGACTGCGAGCGCTTCCCACTCTGTAGCTCCACGGCGCAGCAACTGACCGGGCAGGTTGCCAAAAGCGTTGTCAAACGCCGTACTGGTAACGATGTCGGCGGTCCCTGGTATCGGGTCCGCAGGCCAAGCACCCGCCGCTTTCGGCCCGTAAATGCCGTTCGGCGTATCCGTACGAATAGCGAAATCGCCGTTATTGCCTACTGTGTTGAGTGGCGCACCCCCGACAGACGTCCACCACGACACGCCGCTGCGTCCCGCGGATGCTTCCAGCATTTCCAAAAACAACGTAGGCGTGGCCGCAAGGTACGCCGTCGTGATCTTGTCCCAGAGAAACAGCGCACCTTCAGCTGAGTAGCTGGGCACCGCAGCTTGAAGCCATGCGGTGGTTGACTGATTGGCGACGGGCGCCGTAGCCGATACCGACAGGTTGATGACGCCGGCACGCGCGAGCGCAGCCACAACCAAGTCAAGACCAGGCATCTCCAGCGCGGAAACCTCGCCGCCGCTGTTGCGCCAGAGCCCGACGAAATCTGTTGCGGGATCATACGGCATGAACATCTCCGGCTGTGTACAGCGGGTTGACAGCCACAGCTATGTCGACGGGAGCCCCAGGCCACGCGCCGGCCGCCTTCGGGCCAAATATTGAGAGCTGCATACCGTAGTTCGGGTACCCGCCCCAGAGCGCGCAATAGTCGCCATCGATGCCGATGTCGGACGTTGGCGGGTACGCGCTAAACCACTTCAATCGCGCCTGGTACGTCACTGGCACGACGAAGAGATAGTGCCCCCAAGGGTCGAGACTTCCGGCGCGCTTGTTGAATAGCTGCCAGTCTACGACGTCGATGTACATATCGCCGATGACGCCGGCTTCGGGCACGGGCGGGCCAAAGCCGCGCAAAACCGAACCAAACTGCTTGGCTTGGAAAAAGACGCCGCCCTGAAATGTCCCGTTGTCAAAGCCGGAGATGGTAGCCCCCTAAACTAAATGCGTATTTTCTGCGGTGTACAGCGGATTGATAACGACTTCGATGCTGGCCGGCCCGGATTGCAAACCGAGCTGCACCACGAGGTCGCCCGCACCCGCTGCAACCGGAACGCTGAGAATGTATTCGTCGAGAATTCCGACGACGATTAGCTGCGTTGACGGGCTGTCTGGCAATGCCGCGCCTTCACCTTCCAAACCGACGGGAAGCACGGTGCCCGCGCCCAAGGCGGCAATCACGGTATTCGGGCCGTCGCCGTTCTCCGGCCATCCAGCGGCCTGCTTGGGGCCGTAGATTGACGGCTGCATACCGTAATTAGCCCAGC
>ERZ1292642.1453-Hain-H14-01um-R1-1453-length-11147-cov-7_pt1 | contig 11147 bp, 25 predicted proteins | sample MGYA00564403_ERZ1292642 | MGnify/ENA primary metagenome ERZ1292642 (study PRJEB36523, sample SAMEA6512643) | groundwater metagenome | collected 2019-01-09 | study: AquaDiva: Metagenomics assemblies of 32 groundwater samples | reverse complement strand
CCCACATGCTTCTCCTGCTCATGTCTTTTTCACCGTTTGGCACGAAATTACTTTGAGCGTGCGATTTTCAACTTTTTCCTGCTCAGAGCGCACCTCCTGCGGTTTTGCATCATTTCCGCTGAAGCAGCGAAAACGATGAGACGGTTTGTTTGTGTTTGGGAGAAGGCTGTTCGAATGCGAAAGACAATGATTTTACGGAGGTCGAAAAAGGTCGCCCAATTTTTCGCACTACAAAAGCGAGATTTCTTGAAAATAATTTGGAGTGGGAAACCTGGCGGCCGGAATCGCGGTTTTTCAGTTGGGGATGACTTTCCTGCTAAAAAAATCGCCTGGGCGGCGGATTTTTTGACGGAAGAGGCTCGCAGGGCGGACTGATTTTTTTGGAGAGCAGGTTTGGGTGGGACTTATTAAGGAGGTGTGTAGGCCGGGTTATTTTTTATTTTATCTGATTTGGTCGCCTCGGATTTTTCACAGGAGAGACGAAGAGAACAGGAATGGATGGAGAACCGGGAGCCGCGGGGTTGATAGGGGAGGGTTCGAGTGGTTGAGGAATGGGTTGGGTGGGACTTTATGGGGAGTGGGAAACCATCGCGACTGGAGGCCCTGGCCGAAACCGGGCCGGGCCGGGCGGGGCGGGGCGGGACAGACTATCGGGGCCGCCATTCGACATAACTCCCGCCTCGTGACCACTATAGGATATCATGGGAACGACACCATGCGGACGACAGATGAACGTCGTTCGTCACCCGCCGCGGATCAAACCTGTCCGATGTTGGACGGTTCCGCGACGATTCAACGGTTCGCCATGTTGGCGAGTCGTGGTTCTGGTTTCTCGGTTTCTCAGAAAGAGGGTTCCGTAATGGCCATTCGCATCCGTCAATCCAGTTTGAACAAGTTCAACGCCAATGAGTTCTCGTCTCGGGAGTCTGTCGCCAAAGCGGTGATGTCCGCTTCGATGGCGAACGTCTCGGTGAACATCGGCACAAAGTTGGTTAAGCCCGACTTCTCCGCGGAGAAGAAAGCGGAAATGAGCTACGCCAAGTGCGTCGGTACGCTCGATGCCGATAAGCTCATGACTCGCTGCCTGTCCCAAGTGAATGAGCGGTGCGCCTACACCGCGAAGTTTTCCCTGTCCGACGATCCGTCCGACAAGCGGTCTGTGACCGTCAAGAGCGACTTCCGGTCTGTGGATGATGCCACGGATGGGTTTCTCGCCGAGTGTCTCGAATCGTCGAATCCGGCAATGGTTGAATGGGCTGTGAAGACGCTCGAATTGGCGGGTATCGATGCCGATTCCGCCGATGCTGCCTCAAAGGCACCGACAACGGCGGAATTGGCTTTCGCCTAGTCTGTGGTGATGGCGGCGGCGGGACGATTCCCGCCGTTGTAAACCCGGATGACATACGTCGTCGCCGTCCAAACGCGGCACCATTCGACCAGAGACATTCTGTCCCGTGTGGGGCGAATCTGATCGGATTCATCCTTCCTTGCCGATTCGGCAAGAATTGGAGTGCATCATGTCCCGCAAGCGAACGGCCAACACTGGCCGAATGGAAACTTCCATCGTGGCATACTCTCTCGACTCACGACAGTCCCCCGAAGGGGTTGTCTTCAAGGCATCCGCATCGGATGCGACGATTGACGGGGCTTTGGGGCTTGGTCTGGTCGCGCCCCGTTCCGAACATCGGAACCGCATCGGCATCGACGATACGTTGACGCTGACGGCAACAGACTGTTCAACAGTGCGGGACGTTCTCAAATTCGCATCCCGCGTGCTGGAGAAGCGCGGCGTGAGATTCGCCGAAACGGTTGAATCTCTCGGCAATGCCGACATCCGCACGGTGCGCGTGTCGCATGGTGGCAAAACGATGTTGGATTTCATCCAGCATAGCAAAGCGGCGGCGCTTTTTGAGTGCCATCACGTTCGCATGACGCCTTGGTCTGGCCGATCGTCGGGCGATGGCGACGAAAAGGTCAAATCGTCGTCGGGCGGGACGAAACCCATGCCATACGCGAAGTCTGATATGAAATTGGTTGTCATCCGGAAAACCGAAGATGGGATTCTCACAAGCCGATAATCCGTCCGCATCCCCGCGGGTTTATCCCGCGAAGATTGGTGGAATCAACGCTGTCCCGTGTGGGGCGCGTCCCGCCAGTCCTTTGCGACAACGCAACTTCGCGTTGTTGCTTCTGGTTTCTTCGTTTGGGAAGTGGGGTTCCATCATGTCCATCCTGTCCATCCGAGAAGTCCAGCAACTGTTGAAACGGGCCGCTACACTGCTTCATGGCAAGGTTCCGAGACGCAGGTCGCGACCGGTGCGTAGACCGCGGTAGCGGCGGTGTAGGTGGCGTTGGTTTGTTTGTTCGTTTGTTCTCTTGAGCAGAGAAGGGTCCATCATGCCAGAAAACATTCTGAAGCTGTTGAAGTGTGTCCATCGCGAAATCATCTCGGTGGACCAATACCTCGACCGTCTGTTGGAGATTTACACTCGCGGGGAAATTCCCCTGAGAGTCTTCATTGAAGCGATTCGACAGGTTAAGACCGTCTGAACAACTGTTCTGAAGAATGAAAGGGGTCACATCATGTTTGAAGTCCGCCTGTCCACCCGCCATGAAACCCTTGTCTACGGTCGTTACGCCACCCGCGAAGCCGCGGAACGTCAGGCGGACGCCCACCGCGGAACGGGTTACTACGTCGTCTCGGTGGTGGCCGTCTGAGGACAGCAAAAGTCGCCGAAAGTCGGGCAAAAGTCCCGGCCAAAAATGAAAAGTCGCCACCCGTCCGGAGTGGCCTGTTTTGCCCGTCGAGCCATCGTTCCGGGTTTCTTTCGCCAACTTGGTACCTAGATTCGACTTACGGCAATCCTGCCATTTTGTCGAAAGGAGGGGCGATCCCTTCGGCTTTTCGCGGCTGTTGACACAAGTCGTTGACAGGTGAGGGTTCTCGGAAAAGTCCTCAAAAGTGGGTAGTTTTCCGGGTAGTTTTCATCCGCCGCGGCCGGTTTCGTCCAGCATCGTGGACGGAAAATCCGCCATGTCGGACGGACGATGATGGTGGACAAATGTCCAGTTGGTGCGTGTACGCACGTCCACTCATCGGGAAATGTGATAAATCGGACAAGATTTGTCCGAAACGCAACAAAATCGGACGTGTTTTCCTAAGATATGGCCGTTTTCCGCGAGGACGCCCGGCAGGGACACGATTCTTGTATTAACACAGTAATACAGTTTGTGCCGGACGAGGCTGTGGTCGCCCAACAGCGTCAGCATGGCCGCAGTGTCAATTTCTTGCTCTCCGGCAAAGTCGCACTTGCCATCTTGTCTCCCTGTTGGCAGAATCAGGTTTTCTTCGTTATCACTCATTGTTGGTTTGTGTTCTTCTCTGTCTGTGGAGATTGACACGGAGAAGAGCAAGAAGTGATTGAAAAATCGACGAAGTCCCAGTCGATACCAATGGTTTACGTCAATTACTTATGCCGAGGCCCGGAAGATTGCCTTCTTCCGGGGGGCGTCAACAAGTCTGGACGGGGCAATCGTCCATCTCTTCGTTGTGTAATGAGGTTCGACTCCTCATCTCGGCCCTTTCTGATTGATGCTTCTCCTGCTCAGGGACAGAAGATGAAAACTTGGACTGAAAAACACGGGGACGGCTCGACCACCGAATGGAATATCGACGAGTCAGAAAACGTGACCGACCCAGACGGACGAATTCTGGCTCGATACACCGTGGTCTGGCGGGTCAATCGCCATACCGGTCAAATCATCAAACAGACAGTACCAACTGAATGGTTGACGAAGTCCCAGTAGATATCAACCACTTACATCGATTTTGTCGTCAAGCAAAGTGGAAAGATGAGTGGTTAACCCCTGCCATCCGAGAGGAACGATGCAGACACGGTGGAACCAGCTTTGCTTGATGGTTTTTCTGGTCAGGGAGGACCATCATGAAACCACTATTCGTCCTGATTTGGTGTAGCGTCGGCTTCAGTCTCATGGGTTGCGCCCACCGGGAGGTCTATCCTTCTTGGAGGGATTTTCGTGGGGTGATTGAAAAAGAAGAAAAGGAATCACCATGTCCGGCTTCGACGTCTTCCTTGGCCTCACAAAATTCAGCACCGATTGGTTCAACAACACGGTGACGATCCTCGTTGAATGCGGCGCAAAAACACTGGCTGACGTCGAGGTCTTGTTGACCGAGGCTGAGTTTCGCAAGTTTTGCATCTGTCTTAGAGTGGCACAAAATCCACAAATCAATCTGTGGTTGCAGCACCCATCGACTTTGTGAGAGGTCACCATGTCCGCCATCACCGGGGTCTATCGTCCCACCAGTCGAGTGTTCTCAGACTGGGCTCACGACTGGTTGAGAATTATCAACCGCTGGAGCAGGTCGGATTGCCGATCGCATTTGGCCGGCCAGTTGATTCTCATCATGAAAAAACACGGAGTAGCCGAAGCCAAGGAATTCCGGAACTATCTGCTCTGGCTCGGATGCTACCCGACCGTTCTAAGAAGTGAGCGGTAGCCACGATCCACCCAAACATCAACCGATTTGAGCAGGAGAGAATCATGCCAGAAGTTTTTCTGGTCTGGTCCGACAACAACGAGAGTTATGATTTGATGGGCGTGTTCCCGGATTTGGAATCAGCCGTTCGAGCCGCCGAACCAATGGTCGAAGCCCGAAAGAATTACAATGGAGTGTTCGAAGGCAACACCGTCTCCATTGAAAAATGGCTCGCCCCTGGACGAGGGCCAGAATGTGAGGTTTGGTCTCGTACCAGGTACATGGAGCTGAACAAAATAGTAGAAGAGGAACGAACGAAAACTGACGAATCCCACAAACTGCGTGTGGCCCAACTGCGTGTGGCCCAATTGGAAAAAGAACGCGACGCCGCACTTCAGGCTCGTGTTGATGCTCGTTTGAAGTCACTTGGTCTCAACCCAACAGATTAGGTCTGTGCGTCGTGTGACCACCATCCACCCAACCTCGTTTAACTTTTGGAGTCCATCATGAATCGTTTGAGCGACGACGAAATCTGCCGGCTTGTCGTCGGTGGGATGATTGCTTTTGTGATTGTGCTGGTAATGGTGTGCGGGTCTTCCAGTGAGACGACTCCTCGACCCATCGGTCCATATTCACCAACTGAAAAAGAGATGGATAATCTCTACCGGTCGATTCGCAGCACGGTGGTTTCTCCAGGGGCGGCCCATGTGGGGGCGCAGGCCGTGAAGTGGGACAAGGAACACGGCATTCCGAGTGGACGATGAACGTCAGTGAGCAGGAAAGAACCACCCAATCAGACCGGCAGGAGTTTCCGATGTCGCTCGCCAAAGTCCGCTTCAACATGGAGTATCACCAATGAAACCATACAGCCAGGCTCGGGATGTCGACTCCAGTGAGTATCAACCCAAAAAAGCCAAGGGCTCTACGTCAACGTCTCCCACATCTCCGCCGTCAGAAGTGCCGGAGGCCGGACGCTGGTCTCACTCTCCAATGGGGTGGAGTTTGATGTGGTCACCAAGTTCATGGACGTGCTCGATAAAATCATCGAAACGGAACAAAAGGAGAAAAAATGAGCCTCATCACCCGCACGGTCGGAATCCGAACCCGCGTTGTCCGAGACAGACAGTTCGACTTCAAACCATGCTATTTGACTCATCGAGAGATGATTCGTATCACCATCTGGTGGCTCTTGTTCCTGCCTATGTTCCGGCATGAGGAACTGGTGGGTGATGTTCGAATTCTGTGAGTGAGCAGTGGCGACGATCCACCCAGCCAAAGGAGTGTCAAAAAATGACCCCGCAGAGCGTCCATGTTCTCCGGCCGGGCGACGTGCTGTTCGACATGCACAGCAATATCGGCGGCTACCAGTTTGGTTACGACTACCCAAAATGCTCGTCCACCACTCAACCGCTCAATATTCGCGAGCCGCATCTGGAATTGCACCGCATCCGCATCAGTGCTCCGGATGGTGAGGAGTTCATTCAAAACCTCATTCAAAACAGGACCGGGAAACGCTATCAATACCTCAACAAATGTCTCGTGGTTGTCGACTGGCCGGAGCGAACCACGGATAACAAATACATAATAATTGTGAAAGCAGCCTGGTCCTACGACGGTCAGTCGCTTGGCTTGATGACCATTGAGGTGGATGTTTCGTAAGCAGGAAAACATGACAAAACTCAAGCCAGGCACTCGCGTCCGCAAAGACATGGGTCTTCGTCAGTCCGGTGTAGTCGTGCCGCCGTTTCCCAAGTCGGCCTACACGGATGGTCAGTATCGTGAACCGCAACCCAACGAGGTTGTCGTGTTCGTCAAATGGGATGATGGTACTCAGGGTTGGGTTCATCGTCAGTTTTTGATTTATGAGTGAGTTCTTCTCTGCTAAAAAAAAGAAAAAGGGAGAGGTCGAACAGGGGGATAAGTGTGTTCCTTGCTGGTTGTGTACAGACCAGTGAGCATGAGCATTATTCGTACGACAGAGGCATCTGTTAGGGTTGGAGACGGCCAACATCCCCCTGCCCGCCCTTTCCTACTCATAAAAAGAAAGGATTTTTCATCATGTCTCGCCCAATGCCTCCTGAAGTCGAAGTCATCCGAGGTGAACTGCTGCGAAGCCTCAATACTCTCGACCCGGACGACGATCGTCTGTGTATCGCCGACCATCTCGACCTCTACAGCACCGATGAATGGGTTCTCGGGAGCAACTTCGAGGATGGTTTGCCGGCCCTCGTTCGTCGAGCGGATGAAACCTGGGCGATGGGGGGACACCATCACTGGCGAAGACCGCCCGTGCTCTGACCCTCTTGGGGTTGCCAGGATTTTGCTGGTTGGGTAATCTGAAAACCAACGAAAAATTGCCCTTTTTTGGAGTCTTTCATGTTCCGCCAACAATTGTCCGACCTTCGACCAACGGAAGAAGCTCCGGTCTTCCGACAGAGATTCATCCACTACGTCTACCTCATCGTGATTTGCGACCCGGTCACGAACGCCATTCGATGCGCAGAAATCTGGTCGTCTCCCGAATGGGAACAGAGTCGCTATCTGCCGGATTGCCATGTGTTTGTGGCCTACCGAATTGGAGCAGGCTCATTCCATGAAGCAAAAGACAAACTGGAAGAAGACATCTCCAACGAGAAGCATCGTTACCACTACCTGTTTGATTTTCTTAATAAGGGCAGGGGTTCAAAATGAAAACGATTCGCGGCCTGAATGACCTTGAGCAGTTCGGCATCATCCCTCTCACCGGCGAGGCTGATGGGCTCGGGTTCCGAATCCTCTGCGATGTCACCGCGGCCGGAGCCGCCGTTTTCCACGAGGCATTCGGGCTCCCGCCGGATTGTCCGCTCTCCGACAACTGGAACTCGGGACATGGCGGTCCGAAGCATGTCGGCAGCGTGATGCTTTCCCGCGACGCCGTCCCCACCCTGGCCATCATCGCTGCCCTGAAGTCCGGGGATTACCCGCAGGTGCTGTTGATGGAGAACGGGCAAGTCATCCTGATGAACAAGGATGAAAAGTGGATTCAGGGAGAGTATCACTACAACGAGACCAAGTCCTCCGTCGACCACATCTGTGTCGTGTGTGACAAGCTGCCCCAATATCAGCAGGACGGCTGCGAGCCGACGGATTGGCCGACCTGTTATGGCACCGTTCAACGAGTGTTCAACGGCCGAAACGCCCATCCCCATGTTGGGTATCGGAACACGCATGCGATGAGTGGTCGGACCGAGTAGTTTTTGAGCAGGAAAGGACCACCCAATCATGGGTCCGTACGCCGTCCGGATGGACCTGTTCGCCGTCAAGACTTACGACGGGACGATTGGAGGCTGGTGTTACTCATACATCACCACCAACAGAAAACACGCCCATCAGTTTGCTTGCGATTTTCGCAATGACCACTCACTCGGTATCTGTCGGCAAGCCAAGGTTGTCCATCCTGTTCAGTGGGTTGTTGATGCTTATCTGGCTTACGGCAACAGGATTTACGGAGAAAAACAAAATGGCTATTCGCACTCGCGACTGTATCCAAAATGCCAATTGTGATGGCGACCACTGCTCCAGGCCCGACGGAGAAATCCGCGTGCTCCCAACCGGTGGGGGCGGAAATGCTCTCCTCTGCGTCAGTTGTTTCGGCAGTGAGATGGAGTTTCGTCGTGGCAGGAACACCGAACTGGGAGAGAATGAAAAGTTCGACCTGCCGGCCTGGTACGATTTGAAGGTCTACGAACCGTGAGAACCGCCGACTTCCTGTTCTGGTATGTCCTCTTCAAGGTTTTGATGCCATGAAAAACACTCGTGTAGAATTCATGTACCGCGACGGCTCCAACTACAAATACCACGGTGACATCGTTGTTGAGGGCGAACTCAAGTGGTCAGACCTGGTTCAGTTCCTTGATGACGATGGTAAGGACAAGGACGAAAACGAGGGAAAATTCTGCCCCGAGGACGTGGGTATCGAACATCCAGGTCTCGCGGTCAATGGTTTCCCTGGGCAGGACGACCATGCCTGGGTGGAGATTGACAGCGGATGTCTGACTCCGACCAATCAAAATCCGACCAATGGCACAGCCGCAGAACTGCTTGAACTGTTTCGTCTGGCTTCCGAGGCCGGCTGGCCCTCTCAAACCAAAGGAATCACCGCATCATGTCAGGATTAAAACAAGCCAGTCCATCAAGACTGACCAACCTGGACGAACGAGCACAGGCGAAACTGGCCCGCATCGCCCAGTGTGACTGCATCCACGGCGGGGCCAGGGCTCTGGTTCTCGCCAAACGACTCACTGGTTCCCACATCGACTTCGATTCTGTGGTCTCGGCGGCCTACACCAGCTCAACAGGAACAGCGTCCGAGTACCTCCCTTACGAATGTCCGGAGTGTGGACGGGTTTGCTTGGGTGAGTCGGCTGCTTATGCGTGTTGTTCAGAAAATAAAAATGATGAGCTTGACGACGTCTGCGACCAGTGCATGTCGTCAATATCCAGAGGCGACCGTTGAAGTCTCTCGCTGATTGTGAGCAGGATAGGCCACGAACCACAAGGATCAGACAATGTTCAAAATCACGACAGCCAAAGGGTTTCATGTCGAACTCCCCAACGGGTATACCATCTCGGTTCAGTTTGGCCCATCCAACTACTGTGACAACAAAAACGCCTCCGACATGAAAGAGGAATGGTATCTTGTCCAGAGAGGCAGAGCCAAACTGTTCGACATCGAGTGTCCCAATGCCGAAATCGCCGTCTGGGCGACCAACGAACCAGACTCGGATTATCTTCGTCTCGATGGGTCATCCCCGGATGGGATGATGGGTTGGCAGACGTCACAAGACTTCGTTCGTGTCTTGTTGGAGGTTTCGCTTCTTCCTCGTCCTCGTCCTCTTGGCGAAGTTGAACAAGGTGAAAAATGAACAATCTCCGTCATCCGCTCTTGACACCGCAACCGCTTCGGTCGGCCAAAGTCACCTTTGACGACGGCCATACCATAACCACCTCGCTCAACGGAGACCTGTCGGATTCCGATATTCTGCTCCGCTACAAGGTGGGTCGTGAGTTCAACATTGGAGATGGACATGGTGGTGACTGGATGGCGAAGGTTGTCAGTGTGCAAATTCTGTCATGATGCTTCTCCTGCTCAAGAAAAAACAACAAAATGACGAACGACATGCTGCTGACTGCTCTCCAATCCGGCAATCCCATTGTGATGGCATTACCAGTGGGACAATGGACTCCTGGTCAGCCGGCTTCCGAACATGTTCGTGTCGTCGGGCTCCGTCCGGAGTCCGGCATGTACAACATCCATCATTGGAATGTGACGGTCTCGCGGCGTGACGGCTCACGGCTGGAGCTGTACGTTAAGACCGATTGAAAATATCGAGAGACCAACCGTGAAAGGAGGAATCCAAAATGTGACACTATAGAAATCATATATGTTCTATGAACAGGCATATATGAATCCGATGTCTTGAGGCCGATGCCCAGACGGAATCCGGGTACTGGCGGTGACGTGAGTTGGTCGGGCGGTACTGACCGGCAACTGCGTTGATGGCGGTTCAGCCGTTCAGCCTCTTGGCAACGATCTTCGCCCTCGCCGCTAGCGCCAACTCAATGAATTCGGTCTGGGAAATGCCTTCCGCTATGGCAAGGTCGCGAACCAGTTCGATCAGCGACGGCGGCAGATAGACGCATTTTCGCTTCCGTCCAAGCAACTTGCGCCCCGCGCCATCCCGCCTTCCACCGTGAGTGCGTGGCGTATTTTCTGTGGCGGGATCTTGTATATCGGTTTTCTGTTTGTCTTTTCGCATGACACTTGATAAAATGGCACGTGAAATCAAGTGCGGCAAAAGTTGCCGATGGCACGGATGACTGAGGCAGTTGGGCCAAAGAAGACTATCGTCAACGGTTCAACTGAAGTTCACGCCAATGAATGGCAGATTGATTCATTAGGCATTTACCCATAGGAGCTTGACGCATGGATTACCTACCCGGAATCACTGGACAATTTGGAACGATCCTGGCCGACCCGCCGTGGCGATTCGAAAATCGAACCGGAAAGGTCGCGCCGGAACATCAGCGATTGCGGCGCTATCCAACAATGTCGCTCGAAGAAATCTGCGCGATGCCTGTGGTCTCGCACGCGGCGAAGCAGAGTCACATGTATCTCTGGGTTCCGAATGCCCTCTTGCAAGAGGGGCTGCAAGTGCTTGATGCGTGGGGATTCACCTACAAGTCAAACCTCGTTTGGTACAAGGTCCGCAAGGATGGCGGTCCCGACGGTCGCGGCGTTGGGTTTTACTTCCGCAACGTGACCGAGATTTTGCTATTCGGAATCCGCGGCAAGCTGCGGACGCTCGCGCCGGGACGACGGCAGGTCAACATTCTCGCGCAGTGCCTGATGTATATAACATACCTGACTAACCTGACCTGCCTTACGTGTCAGGTATGTCAGGTCATGTATATATACAAATCACTTTGCAAAGACCTTGCCGTACTGCTTGGTCACGAAGCCTTTTTCTAGAAGTAAATCAGCCAAGTGAGATGCGACAAATCCTCCGATCCCAGTTACCATATTTTTAACCATTCACATTTCCACCCATTAATTCTTATAAAGATTTGTATACTCTCATAACCCTTTACTGCTTTCTGATCTTTC
>ERZ1292642.1451-Hain-H14-01um-R1-1451-length-11156-cov-5_pt1 | contig 11156 bp, 24 predicted proteins | sample MGYA00564403_ERZ1292642 | MGnify/ENA primary metagenome ERZ1292642 (study PRJEB36523, sample SAMEA6512643) | groundwater metagenome | collected 2019-01-09 | study: AquaDiva: Metagenomics assemblies of 32 groundwater samples | reverse complement strand
ACCGGGACCAACGGATCGACCGGCCGCATCCTCGAATTCATCGTGATGCCATGAACACTTTCAACGAAAGCCCGCAATGAACGAATCCGCAGTCGTCGCCTTCTGCAACCTGCTCCAGCTGGGGTGCTACTGCGCCGCCGCGCTGGGCCATTCCCCGGTGCGCTACATCGCCGCCGGGCTCGCCCTCGGTGCGTCGTCGCGGCTCATGGCGTTCCTGCTCTGAACCATGAACCCGCCAACGTACAACGGACCGGAGCGACGCGTGCCTGAACCTTGGGATCCGGCTGACACCGGCAGCATGAGCGACCAGGAGTGGCGGCGCACGGTCGTCCGCAAATTCAACACCGTCGACGCCGAGGTGCGCGAGAACACGGAAGTCACGAAGGACACCGCCGCTGCCGTCGACACGCTGACAAGGCGCGTCGCACCGATGGCCGACAGCTACGAGAAGGTGGCGAAGGGCTTCGAGGTGCTCGGGTGGATCGGCTCGGCGTTCGAGTGGCTCGCGCGCAAATGGATGTGGATTCTCGCGGCGGCGCTGGCCGTGAAGATCGTCATGACGGGCGGATCGTGGGCCGACGTCATCAAACTCTTCAAGGACATCCCGCCATGAGCCGCTTCGTCCGCCTGGTGCTGGTGATGCTCGTCATCGCCGCCGGCTGCATCGTCTGGGGTTGCGCATGAGGCTCGCCTGGGGCGCCCGCGTCTCGGCGGACTTCCGCGAGCGCGTCGTCGCGATGGGCGTGCGGCTCGCGCTCGATCCGTCGTGGATCATGGCGGTGATGGCGTTCGAGTCGGCGCGCACGTTCCGCCCCGACATCTGGAACAAGGTCAACAACGCATTCGTTGGCCTGATCCAATTCGGCGCGGAGGCCGCCGCCGACATGGGCACGACGACTGCCGCGCTGGCGAAGATGACAGCCGTCGAGCAGTTGGATTTCGTCGAGCGCTACTTCGCCATGCGGATCAAGAAATACGGCCCGCTGCGCACGCTCTCCGACTGCTACATGGCCGTGCTCTACCCGCCGGCCATCGGCAAGGCGGAGGACGCGGTCATCTTCCACCCCGGCAGCAAGCAGTACCTGCAAAACAAGGGTCTCGACATCGACCACGACGGCGCAGTCACCAAGGCCGAGGCCGCGCAGTTCGTCGTCAAGGCGCTGGCCGAAGGAATGCAGGCGGCCAACGTATTCGAGCACGAGCTCGGCATCGGCGACAGCACCACCTACCGCATTCCTGAATTGCCATCGGCACCACCAACCCAACGAGAGGGGAACATCATGGGCTCCATCGCACTACCGCTGCTCGCGCAGCTCATCCCGCAGGTTCTCGGCATGTTCTCGCAACGAGCGCAGGCCACCATCGCCGAGAAGACCGGCGCCGATCCGAAGATCGCGGCCGACTTTATGCAAGCCATGATCGCGCAGGTCGGGCACGCGGTCGGGGTGCCGGTCGTTGACGCGGCCACGGCCACGCAGGCGGTTGCAGCGCTCACCGCTGCGCCACCCGACGACCGGGCAGCCAAGGCGGCCGCGCTCGAGGCCCAGGCGCTGGCGACCATCGACGCGCTCTTGAAGGCTGGCGACAAGATGGCCGATTGGGACGAGCGGAAGTGGGCGGCCGAACTGAAAGGCCGTCAAACGTCCTCGAGCATTGCCATCGAGGAGCGCAAGGCCGGCATCTGGGATATGACGCGCACGCTGGTTTACACCTGCGCATTCCTGCTGACGGCAATCTCGCTGGGTCTGCTGGCCGCGATCATTGCGCAGGCAGTGACCGGAGACAAGAAGATCGACGGCGCGCTGATCGGTTTGGCCGGTCCGATTTGGATGGCCGCCATCGCCGCGTGGGCCGCGATCATCGCCTTCCGCTTCGACGGAAGCAAGCAGGCCAGCGACCAGAGCAAGGCGCTCACCGACGTTATCCGCGAGCGGGGGCAAGCATGAGCGCCCGTGTGCCGGCCAGCGTCCGCGCTGATCACATTCCGCTGCTGTCGTCGGTCGTCGGACGGATGCAGGCGGGGCAGGCTGTCATCGTGACCGCCGCCGAGTTGAAGGGGCTGGGTGACCTATCCGGCAACCTGAACGGCGCGCTGCTGACGAACCCAACGCCCGTCCCGCCGGAGACCGGTCGCGTCTATTCCCCGGGCGAGCTTGGTCCCGACGACTGGGTTTACTACGTGCAGACGCCAGCGGTCGAGTGGCGCGTGCAGGGCGATGGGAAGGCCACCTACATCGGGAAGTATCAGGTCGGCGGGAGCGAGTACGGCTACTACCTCGACAACTTCCAGCGAGTGCGCGACACCTACGCCGGGATCCTCGTCCAATGACCGCCCCGACCGCACTCCCCGAAGGCGAGCGCATCGACCGCGTTCTCTGCTTCGTCTACACCCGCACGGTCTACGGCCCGGCGATGCTCACGCTCGACTATGACCCGGCTGCCGGCGACACGCTCGCGCCGCAGATCATCGCCGCCGCCAACGCGCAGACGATGGAGAAGATCAAGGCCAATCCGATGCCCGGATGGAATTTCTAACCCGAGGACGCCATGCCCCTGTTCCAAGTCCGTGTCGATCACTATTTCCATGCCGATCCCGGCGTGGTCACCGCGCTGGCCGATATTCGGCTCGGCATTCAGCAACTGCTATCGAAAGGAATCATCATGTCAGCACAACTCGACACCCTGAAGAACGAAGTGGCCGAAAGCAAGACCGTCATGCAGTCGGCGGTCACGCTGCTCGGCGGCCTGGCCCAGCAAATCCGCGATCTGAAGGAAGATCCGGTCGCGCTGGAAGCCTTGGCGACCGAGCTCGACTCGTCGACGAATGCGCTCGCCGCTGCCGTCAGCGAGAACACGCCCGCGCAACCGTAGTCCCTGCTTCACGCCCGAAAACCCGCGCGGGCTCCCCTCCTGCGCGGGCTGCGCCAGTATGGGCTAGGGCACCTGTCCGCTTTCGGCTGGGGCCGTGGTTCGCAGGCCGATGCGCGTGCCTTGCGCGATCACCGCGATCGCCGGCGCTTCTATGCCGTCGACGATGAATCTCTCGCCGTCAATCCATACCGCGCCAATCAGGAGGCTTGCGTCGTCACGACGAAATTCCGTTGGCGCAGCCACTACGAACACCCGCCTGCCGCCGCTGACGTATTCACCGAGCGCGGCAACGTTCATTCGATCAGCACGCCTTCGATAGTGCGGTGCACCGTTTCGGCGGTCGTCTCATAGGTTTCGTGCGAGTAAGAATCCCACGCTAGGATGCGTATCTCATCGCTCTGCGGCATCGCCTGCAGCTTGGCGATCAATTGGGCCACCGTCACGACCGATACTCCGCAAGCGCGCTCACAAAGAGGGCCGTGGCGCCGACAGCAAACAGGGTGATGCCGATCGTCAGCACCATGATCCATTCCCTTTCCATCCGGGGAGGCGGCCCAGCCGTGAGCGCGAGTGCCCACACGAACCAAAGCAGCGCGCCAATGATGACAACGGCTCCGAGGATTACAGAGCGGAGCGCCCAGGTCTGCGTCTTGTCGATCAGGTCGGCGACGGTCATAGCGGATCCTTGTGCTGCGCGTTGGTCACGAAGCTGATCGCGGCGCCGACGACGGGAGAGATGAGCGGCGCGTCGGCGCTCGCCGTCACTTCCTTGCGATCCGCTTCTCGCGCCTGGCGCCACAGTTCGTTATAGCCGGGGAAGTCGTAGATGGTCTGATTGTTCGCGTGCGCCCACTCGTGCGCCGGGGCTTCCCACTTCGGCACCATCCCCCATCCATCGCAGCTTTCGTCGCCGCAATCGCACGGCACGGCCGCGCGCCATTCGCTCAACTCGGCCCACAGTATGTCTGACCGCTCGCAGTAGCCTGCGATGAATTCCTCGCGGGTCATGGCCGGCCGCCAAGGACCAACGTCCCCATGTCGATCGGCGGCCGCTTGATGAACAGCCCCGGTCGACCGTGCGGCTCGCCGCTGCCACTGCTCACCGAAACGATCGGCAGCAACCCCGTCTTGAGGCATTCCTGCAGGTCCGATTCGGACCAGCCGAAGCGCCACGCAATGAGCGCGCAGACACGCTCCCACTCGACCGCGCTCAGGTTGCGACCGGCCAACGGACTGCCACCGCTTCCGCCAATTTCACGTTCGTTCATCTCGATCTCCTTTTCCCCTTCCCCAGCGGCGCCCCGTACTTATCCGGCGGTGCCATCGGCCCGGGCTTCCAGTCGACCGACTGCCAGCCGGCGCGCATGTTCGGCGTGCGGATCTGCGGCGGCCAGGGGCCGAGGCGGTCGCGGGGGAGGATCATGGAATCACCTTCTGCAAAACCCACTGTTTCACATGGAGCAAGGGGCTACAACGCCGCACATTTTCGCATCATTGTAGAAGGCATCACTCGCCCAACCTTTGATTCTATTGCGTAATCGGTTAGACTCGAAATCAAGCAGACTCGCAAGGGTCTCGGGGGTTCGAATCCCTCGCTCTCCGCCAACCACCTATGCAATCGCGGAAGTGTTCACTAACCTGAACGCTTTCGCGACTTCTGCAATTCTATGGACACTTCTGCAATTTCGCGCATTGGCGGCTTTGCGGTGCGCCCCGCTACACGTCGAATGTAGCCGTCCGTAGTCGACATCGCCGAGTGCCCGAGCAACCGATTGGCGGCCATGTTGTCGTCGAGATCGGTGCCCGCCTTGGGCCGCAGGTCGCGCAACTGCCACGTGGCGCCGGCCTTTGCGCGCGCCTTCCAGAATCGCTTCCTGATCGTGCCCAGCGTGAACGGCTGACCGCGCGCGTCACGAATCAGGAACACCGACGCCACCGCGTACGACGTGATCCTCGTCAGCAGCGCCAGCAGCGGGCCGTCGACCTCGATGCGCGTCGCTTCCTGCGTCTTGGAGCGTCGCGCCCACAGCGCGCCGTCATGCCACTCCGCCGTTTTCATCCGCAGCACTACGGACGCATCCTGGCCGGTGCGGTACAGCAATTCCAGGAAGTCCCGCGTCGGCTGATCGCACCAGGGCAGCACCGTGCCGAGATCGTCGTCGGTGACGTACACGCCCCGCTTCGATTTCTTCCCGCGCACGCCGGCGCAGGGGTTCGGTGCATCGGTCATACCGGTGTTGCGCGCGTACGTGAACACCGCCGACAGAAGCGCCTTCTCGCGCGTGGCGCTGATCGGAGAGTGGTGCGCCTCGAGATACCCGAACACGTGCTTGGGCTTGATCTCGTGCAGGCGCGCCGTGCCGAACACCTTCACCAGCAGCGTCAGTTGCCGGTCGTATCCCTTCTGCGTGGCCGCGGCCTTCTTCGGCAGTTCCTTGAGCCGGTAGCTGATCACCGCGTCGGCGAAGGTGGCGGGGCCGGCCGGATTGGGGATGCCGTGCAGCTCCGCGTACTTCCGCAACGCCGCGGCGAAGTCGGACCCGAGCGGCGTCCAGGAGCGGCCGTAGTAGTACGCCTGCCCCTTGCGGTGCATCTGCGGGGGCAGGTCGAGGTTCGTGGTGCGGCGGCGGCCCATGGGGAGCACGATGCTACGCTCCGGCGCGCAACGGCGCAAAGTCAGGCTCGAAGGCAGGGTCGGGCGTCTCTGCCGCGCCGGCCATGCGCTTGTCAAAGTAGGCGCGCGCCACGCGCGGCCGGCCATCCGATCGCACGGCGAACCGCCAGCCGAACCGGCGCAGCCATTCCACCTGCCGCGACTTCTGCGGACGCCCTGTCAGATCCGCGAGTTCATCGTCGGTCAGGCACGCGCGCAACCCGTCAGCGCCCCCGCCACCGGGCATCAGGCGGCCTCGTTGGCGGTCATCACGGAGATGGCGAGTCGGCACTGCGCTTCGTCAAACATGCCGACATGGCAATTGCGTTTGGCAATGTTCATGCGCTCGGCCAGCAGCGAGTAGGCGTCAGTGCGCTTCATCTTCCCCGACTTCCACAGAGGGTCGAATGCCGCGTGCGCCTTGATCTTGAGCCGCCGCAACTCTGCGTTCGCCAGACGGCCTAGCGCGACGCTGGTGCCCTTGTGGACGCCGACATAGGCATCGCATGGGCGGCAGTCCCAAATCAGCCCGTAGGAGCGCCCGCCGTACACATGCGCGCTGTCGGTCAGCTTTGCGCGCTCGCCGCAATACGGGCATCGCGGGATAGTCTTGCGCATCCCCTCACCCATTGCCGCCCCCGTTGCCCGCGAGGACTTTGCGGGCCGCGTCGTAGGCGTGTAGGGAATTCTGGCGCAAGGCTCGCATGTCGTCCGCCGTCTTCACGCACGCGATCAGCGCAGGAAGGGCGTTCACGGCGGCGACGATGAGGGCGGCTGATGCCCGCTGCTCCGCGTCGAATGGCTCGGTGAATCCGGTACGCACCTCGGCAATCTCAACGCGGTACAGCCGCGCCTCATTGACGATAGCCAGCGGCTCGTCACTCTGGATTAGCCACGGCAACGGCGCGGCTAATTGCAGCAACCGCTCCAACTCGTCGATGTTCATGTCGCGCTCCCTCGGGCGATGTCGATGGCGGCGTCGAGATCGTCGCCCGCCGGGCAATCGGCCCGCCAAGAATTGTCCGACTTGTCGCGGAATTCAATTCCCTCCGCGTCGGCGCGTAGATACCGATACCGCTCGGCATCTCTGTGCGCTTCCGCGAGTTCCCGCTCGGCGGCTTCGGCGTGTGCGTCGGCCACTTGCAACTTGTCATACCAGTCGCCCTGTTCGCGCACCAGCGCGTCCCTCTCCGCAACCAGCGCCTCGATGCGGGCGGCGGCTTGGACGCCCCATTCGTTCAGCGCGGAAACATCGTCCTCGTTGTAGTTGCTCATGTTCAACTCAGGCAACGGGCCAAGCGCATCCCCCTGCACTGGCGCTGCGGGTGGGGTGGCGTCCTCCCCGGCTGGCGGCTGCGTTTTGGAAAGGTTGAACGACCGGTCATTGTTGGTGTAGCCCATCACTCCCCCTTCGCACCCGCTTGGGGCATAACTTGCGGATATGGACACTCTTGCCGTCCGCATGGGGTTGGGCGTTCGTCAATCTGCGCCCGCAGCGCGACAATGGTTTCGCCGTCCCTGACCGACTGATTCCACGCGGCTGTATGCGACTTTTGGAGACGCACAATCGTTGCATCGCGGTCAACAACTTGCGCCACCAGCGCATCGTGCGCGGCAAGCAATTCGGCCCACGTGTAATGAACGACCGATCGTGTCACGCTCACGATTCCCCCTCCTTCGCGCCCGCTTGGGCGAGGATGGCGCGGTACTCTGGCCGCAGCAAGTCGAAGCACGCAACGACTAACGACAGGTGCGTGTCCACCCGCTTATCCTTCGACACAATGTCGAACGCTGTCTTGATTTGCAGATCGGTCGGCCACTCCCGCAACCCATCCGCTGCGGGGGATGGAGGTGCGGCGCACTCGGCATAGCGCGGTGGCAGTTTGTCGCGCGGGCCTGTCCACATGCGGCCCGTTTCATCGTGTTGCGCGTGAATGACCGGCACAGCATCCGCGCGGGCGAGGGCTGCGGCGTGACCGGCTTGCCATGCGAGATAGGCGACTTCCACGCCGGGGGCGTGATAGGTGTTGCCGCCAGTTGCGTCGCGCAGCAGATTCATGTGGCGACTGCTGGCCCACGCCTCGAACCGTTCGCGCTCGCTCATTTCGCGCTCCCTGTAACCGGTATCTCCACCCGCACGGCGGGGCCGAGGATGCGATGGTTTCCGGGGCGCGCGATGAAGTCGTTTACCGCTTGCTCTGATTCGTCCACATACACATTTGGCGGCGTGTCCATGTATTGACAAGGCACCAGCCACCGCACAATCGGCGGCTTCGGCTTCCGGCGCATTCCAGACCAAAGCTCGGGATTGGTCAACGTGCCGTCATAGTTGAACGATGGCGGCAGCGCAGAGATTTCGCCCAAAATGGTCACGCACTCCCATTGGCCGGGCTCGTTGAACAACGCCTGCCCCGTGATCGGCACTAGCTTGTCGTCGCTCATGATTCGCTCCAGGTGAGCATGAATGCCAGCATCAGCAGGCGGGCGTTCTGGTCGTGCGGCCTTTCGCAACGCGCCGAGCCATCAGCAAAAGCGCGTCTCGGCCAATAGCCTGCAACAGTTCGCACAATCGTTCCGGCCCGGCGTGATACGCGGCCAACCCAAGTTGCCGGGTGCCCGCCTTGTGCTGGCAACAGAATCGCCACAGGTCGAACTCCGAATACTCCGCAAGTGATTGATTTTGTTCCGATGCCAGATTTCCGGCATCGGGATCGACCGCCAATGCGTAAATTGCTGCCGAGCCAGCGCCACGGCGTTTCCAGCCAACAACCTCTATCTCCCTGGTTTGAACCATAAGTGCCACGTAAGGGACGCACCCGTTTATCGCCGGTCGCCAAAACAATCTCTCCGGCGGTCTTTGCGCCATCCAAAAGGGCGCTCACCACAAGCCCCCTTGTCGCGCCTTTAACTTGACGCACCATGTCCCGCGTGATCCCCGCCTCGCGCAACGCCATCACCGGATCACCGACTACTTCGGATGGGGGCGTCATCACATCTCCAGTTGATGAACGCGGGCGTGCTCGGTGCGGATCGGCGCGCGGGCGGGTAGGCGGAGGGCGCGTGCAAGGTCCGATGCCGCGCCGGATGCGTCGGCCCATGTTTTGCGCGAGCGGTCGATCTCGCGGGGGATCGGGTCGCCGTACACTTCTGCGAGCGCCCTGGCGCGCAACAGCGGCGAGCGGCCAGCGCTGACCTTGCCGCCGGTTGACGAGCGCGCGAGGCCGACGCACTTCGCCGCGCCGCACGACTTCGCCTCGCCAGCAATGAGCACCTGCCGCAGAAACACAGCCTCCGCGCCGCAGACGCACTGGCAACGCCACCGCGCGCGGCCGTGCTTGTCCGACTCGGCGCGCCGCACGACCGTCAGGCAGCCGAACGTCGCGCCGGTCATGTTGGTGGCGGGTGCACCTACGGAGTTGCGCCATACCTTTTGCATGGCTAAGCCTCCAGCAGCCGCGCGAGGTCGGCGTTTTCCTTCGCCGCGTCCGCGAGGCCGTCGTTCTCAAGCGCCGTGATGTAGCGCCGGAGGGCGGCCGGCTCGACTTCGTGCTTGACCGCCTGCGCCTTGAGCGCATCGCTGAACGCGCCGGTGTACTGCCGGGCCGTCCGGTAGCAGGTCCGCAGTTCGTCCACCACGCGCGGCGGAACGGTGCCAGGCGCGGACGGTTCCAGCTCGAAGTTCTCGGCGGCGGGATCGGTCATGCCGCCGCCGCTTCGGTCGTCGGGCCGTCAGCCTTCGCCGCCGCCGTCTTGAGCGAGTCGAGTTCCGGCTTCAGTTCATCCCGGCGGGCCTCGGTCAGAGCGGACCAGGCGGAGCGCAGCGACTTCGTGCCGAGCAGCGACGCATCGCGCAGCGATTGCAGAACGTCCTCGCGCGACTGAACCGCGCCCCCGCGCGCCCACTCGGCGATACGCTTGCCCGATTCCTCGGTGATGGGTTCGTTGAGCGGGAAGAGGGCGCGGTGTTGCGACTGAAGCTTGATCGGGCGCGGCTCACCAGGGCGATCCGGTGTCAGCAGCAGCGACACCGTCAACTCGAACGGGACCGTCTTCTCGGTCAGCGGAATCCAGCCATCGACGCCGACGAGTGATTCCTTCGGGACGATCTTCGTCTTGCCGTCCGCGCCCTTGATAACGTCGATCTTCGCCTCCGCACGGAAGCACAGGATCAGGTGCGCGCGGGTCTGCAACAGCCGCTGCATCATCTTCTTGTGCTCCATCTTGGGCTTGATCCACGACGCCATCTTCACGCCGTCGCGCGCGCCCATCCGCTGAAACTCGGATTCCTGCATGTCGAGAATGCCGCCGCTGCCGGCGTACTCGTGCGACGCGGAGTCCACGACGATCACCGGATAGCCCGCCTTGTCGGCGGACTCGATGGCATCGGCGTAGGCGGCCGGCGTGAAGGGCTCGCGCAGCTCGGCAACGTCGAACGCGAACTGGTCCGCGTAGTGGCTCGCCCGCCCGTTCTCCGTGTCGATGACGGCGAAGCGTTCGCCGCCGGCAATGCCGCTTGCGAGACGGAATGCGGAGAAGCTCTTGCCGGACCCTGATGCGCCCGCCAACCCGATCAACAGATTGACATTGGACCGGACAGCCGGTCGGAATGAGATCGTCATGCCGTTTCCTTTCGCTCGAATAGCTTGCTGATGTCGTACGGGATGCCGTGCTCGTCGACGCCTTGGCGTTCGGCCCAGCGGGTCGACTCCCACGGTGCCAGCTCGGGATACGTGACGCGGTTCGGGTAAGCGGGCCAGTGACCATCTCGCACGCACCGCTCCCACTGTTTCAGCCCGGCCATGCACTTCTCTTCCCCGAGGGCCAATCCGGCAGGATCAACGCCGACCAGCGAGCAGAGGTAAGGTGCTTCCGTCTCCTGGCAGAGAAAAACGTAGTCGGGCGTGACGCCGGTCAGTGCTGCGATCCCGCGTCGATACCATGCGGCGCTAATGTAGTAGCCCATGCCGGTCAGCTGCGTGCGGCCCCAGCGATCAGGCTCGACGGACATCGCGCTGGTCTTGTAGTCGACGATGATCGCGTTGTCGTTGCTGATCCGATCGGTGCGCAATCGGCACAGCGTCTCGCCCTCCCGCCAGACCATCGTCTCTTCCGACCGCCCGCCGCCCGGTTGCATCGCCGCCCAGATCGCGGGCTCGGTGTCGCGCAGCGTCTCGATGAACCCGTGCGCCGCGTCGACCATGTTCTCGATGGGCGCCATATCGGTCGACAGGACGGGTATCTTGCCGCTCCGGCGCGCGGCGTCGCGGGCCTCGCGGATGCTCTTGTTCGTCCAGCCGTCCGGAATGTTTCCCGTCTTCTCGGCCGGATGGTCGCGCGGATCGATGATGACGATGCCAGCCGTCGACCCTTCGAGCAGGATGCCGTGCGCGATGGTGCCGGTGTCGGTGGCCTTGGTGAAGTCGCGCTCGCGATCAGGGTTCAGCCAGGACTCATGCCAGGCCGCGCGCTCGCAGCGGTCGATGATTGTCTTGATGATCGACGCCGAGACGGCGACATGGAACACGATCCGCGAACACGTCGGGCCCCGCTTCGACGTCGACCACGACCTGCATTGGCTCCGCGGCGAGTACCTGTTCAGCCGGGCGGCGCCGATCTACGGGGGGTCACAGGA
>ERZ1292642.1447-Hain-H14-01um-R1-1447-length-11184-cov-8_pt1 | contig 11184 bp, 7 predicted proteins | sample MGYA00564403_ERZ1292642 | MGnify/ENA primary metagenome ERZ1292642 (study PRJEB36523, sample SAMEA6512643) | groundwater metagenome | collected 2019-01-09 | study: AquaDiva: Metagenomics assemblies of 32 groundwater samples | reverse complement strand
GCGAGCGGGTGCGCGTCAATCTCATCAACGACACGATGATGGGGCATCCGATCCATATTCACGGGCATTTTTTCGAGCTGGTGACGGGGCATGGCGATCATGCGCCGCGCAAGCATACGGTGATCGTCCAGCCCGGCGGCAAGGTGACCTGGGACTTCACCGCCGACGCGGTCGGCGACTGGGCCTTCCACTGTCATCTCCTCTACCACATGCATGCAGGGATGATGCGGGTCGTGAGCGTCCGTCCGAAGGGAGACGCGTAATGACCCGCATCCTCACGCCGCTGGTGAGCGCGATCGCCCTTTTCGCTGCCGCGCCCGCCTTTGCCCAGGATCATTCGATGCACGGCATGCCCGGCATGGCGCCGCCGGGCGAAGTGGCGCCGGCGCAGGAGAAGAAGAAGGACAAGGCCGCCGCCAGGCCGCGCGCTCAGACACCAGCGCCGGACGCCACCTCGGCGATGGACCATTCGCAGCACCAGGCCAGTCCTGCGCCGCAGGGAGATGCGGCCGGTCAGCCGCAACCCGCGTCTCCCGCGATGCCGGAGATGCCGGGTATGGACCATTCGCAGCATGGCCAGACAACGATGCCGGGAATGCCCGCCATGCCCGGCATGCAAATGACCGGCACGGCGCTTCCGGCCGGCAATGCGCCCCCGCCGCCTCCCCCAAGCGACCACTTCGCCGATCGTGATTTTCCCGGCGGCGAGATGGCGCGCTCGCGCGACATCATGATGAAGGATAGCGGCGGCAACAATTTCGGGCAGGTGCTGCTCAACGTGTTCGAGTATCAGGCGCATAGCGGCCGCGATGGCTATCGCTGGGATGGCGAAGGCTTTTACGGCGGCGACATCAACCGGCTCTGGCTCAAGAGCGAGGGCGAAGGCGAGTTCGGCCGCGGCATCGACAGCGCCGAGGTGCAGGTGCTCTACAGCCGGGCCATCGACCCCTATTTCAATCTTCAGGCCGGCATCCGCCAGGACTTTGGCCGTGGGCCCGACCGCACCTACGCGACGGTTGGCGTCGAGGGACTGGCGCCCGGCTTCTTCGAAGTCGAAGGTGCGCTGTTCCTTTCGACCAAGGGTGACCTTATTGGACGGATCGAAGGCTACTACGATCAGCGCATCACACAACGGCTAATTCTACAGCCGCGCGTCGAATTCAATCTCTCCGCGCAGGACGTGCCCGAGAACGACATCGGCTCAGGGCTCGTCAACATCGAGCTCGGCGCGCGCTTGCGTTACGAGGTCAGCCGCCAATTCGCTCCCTATATCGGCGTCTCCTATCTGCGCAAGGCCGGGGACACGGCGCGCCTATCGAGACTTGCCGGCGAGGACGTGCATGCGACGAGCTTCGTCGCGGGCGTCCGCTTCTGGTTCTAGGATCGGGAGGGGCCGATGGGGGGGCGGAACAGGAGCGTGGGGCTTTACAATCACCCCGAAGATGCCGGCTGCGGCCGAGCCAAGGAGACACGCCATGGATCATTCGTCCCATCAGGCCAGCCGCCAAACAGGCGCATATTGGAGTCTCGCTCTTCAGACTGTCGTCAGTGGCATCATCATGTATCTAGTGATGTTCGTCATGATCGACGGCCTGGCCAGCTTCTACAACAACCTCAACATGCTCTACATGACGTTGATGATGGTCGCGCCCATGGTGGTGCTGATGATCCTTGCGATGCGACATATGTTCCCATCGAAAGCCGCCAACATCGCGCTGATCACTGCGTCGCTAGTGGCCTTCTTCGGCAGCTTCGTCCTGATCCGCACGCAGACCACGATCGGCGATACGGCATTCCTGCGCTCGATGATCCCGCATCATTCCGGTGCGATCCTGATGTGCCGGGAAGCACAGCTGAGCGATCCGGAGGTCATCCAGCTCTGCGACTCAATCAAACGGTCGCAACGTCAAGAAATCGACGAAATGAAGGCCATTCTCGCGCGCCGCTGAGCGTAAAGCGCGGGCTTCGCCTGCCCTTGTGCGCTCGGCCAATGATGTGAGTTGGACCGATGGTCGACACCGGGCGCACGGCGGAAGATATGGAGAGGGAAGTGGCGCGGCTCGCGCCGCTTTTCCTCCGACAGGCTGGCGGGCATGTCCTAACTCTGCTGAATGCCGGCGGGATAGTGTTGAGCTACAACGAAGAGGGCGAGCGTGCCGAATGTTGGCCGCTCGACCGTGTTCTGGCACAGCCGCACCACCTGTTCTACCCGCCAGACGAGATAACGGCAGGACGGCCCCGCGCCGACTTGGACGCCGCTCTGCGCGAAGGCACTCTGGAGCGTGAAGCCTGGCGAGTCTGCGAGAACGGCTCGGAATACCTTGCGCGATTGACCATCACTGCGCTGTTCGAAGACGACGCCCATCGAGGCTTTGCCTGCATCAGCCGGGATGTCACCGACGAGGCGGCGGTCCGGGCTTCAAACGAAACGCGCGAGCAGCATCTGCAATCGATCCTGGCGACCGTACCTGATGCAATGATAATAATCGACGAGGCCGGCGTCATCACCTCGTTCAGCGCTGCTGCCCAGCGCATGTTCGGCTATTCGGAAGCCGAGCTCGTCGGGCAAAATGTCTCCTGTCTTATGCCTCAGCCCGACCGCGACCGGCACGACGAATACATCGCGCATTATCTGCAGACGGGCGAGCGCCGGATCATCGGTCTGGGCCGCGTCGTTGTGGGTCAGCGCCGCGACGGCTCGACCTTCCCGATGCAGTTGTCGGTCGGCGAGGCCGGTGAAGAGGGCCAGCGGCTTTTCACAGGGTTCATCCGGGATCTCACCGCCAAGGAGCAGGATGAGCTCAGGCTCAAGGAACTGCAAGCGGAGTTGGTTCATGTCTCGCGGTTGAGCGCGATGGGTACGATGGCCTCCACGCTTGCTCATGAACTCAATCAGCCGCTCGCCGCAGTGGCGCTCTATCTCGAAACCATTCGGGACATGCTCGCTGTCCAGGATGATGAGCCATTCGTCTCTCTTCGGTCCGTAATGGACGATGCCGCTCAGGAGACGCTGCGCGCTGGCCACATCGTCCGGCGCCTCCGCGACTTCGTCGCACGCGGTGAGGTCGACAAGAGTTTGCACGACCTGCCGCAAGTCATCACCGAGGCAAGCCAACTGGCACTGGTCGGCGCGCGCGAGCGGGGCATCCGTAGCTTCTTCGCAATCGACCCCGCAGCCACGCCGGTCCTCATCGACAGGGTGCAGATCCAGCAGGTGCTCGTAAACCTGATGCGCAACGCCGTTGAGGCCATGGCAGAATCATCGATCCGCGACCTCAAAGTCGCGACGAGTTTGCGTGCCGACGGCCTTGTCGAGGTTACGGTGGAGGATACCGGCCCCGGGATCGCGGAAGAAATTCGCGAACAACTGTTCATGGCGTTCACATCGACGAAGGCCGACGGCATGGGCCTTGGCCTCTCGATCTGCCGGACGATCATCGAAGCACATGGCGGCCGCATCTGGATGGAGCGCTCCGACCGAGGCGGCACGTGCTTTCACTTCACGCTGATCCACGCGCGGGCGGAGGAGGAACATGGGGGATAGACGCATCATTCATCTGGTCGACGACGAGGAGAGCATCCGCAAGGCGGCAAGCTTCGCGCTCAAAACCGCGGGCTATGATGTCATCGCCTACACCTCCGGAGTGGAATTTCTCAGGACAGCGAAGTCCGCTGAAGTAGGCTGCGTTATCTTGGATGTGCGGATGCCTGAAATGGACGGTCTCCAAGTCCAGACCACTATGGCTGCGCGTGGGATCAACATGCCGGTCATCGTCCTGACCGGCCACGGCGATGTGTCGGTAGCTGTGCAGGCTATGAAAGGCGGCGCGATTGACTTTCTCGAAAAGCCCTTCGAGAAGGCTGCCCTGCTCGAGGCCGTGAGGCGCGCTTTCGCTCGTCTCGACGATGTCGACCTTCGCGCGCTGGAATCGTCGGAAGCCGAGGTGCGGGTTGCTGCCTTGACCCCCCGCGAGCAGGAAGTGCTGGAAGGATTGGCGAACGGCTTGCCCAACAAGACGATCGCCTATGATCTGGGTTGCTCATCCCGGACGGTCGAGGTTCACCGCGCCAGCCTCATGGCCAAGCTCGAGGTCCGCAATCTCTCTGAGGCGTTGAGGATCGCCTTTGCTGCCGGGTTCGGTCGCAAGACGTGATAACTGCGCCCTCTACGTAGCGACGAGGATGCCGCATCGTGCGAGCCATTGCCGTGATGCAACAGGTCCTCATGTCGCGCGAGATGTCTTCGTTTTCTGACACACAAGGTGATGGGCGCTACACCATCCTCGTCTCCGACGACGACCCGGGTGTTCGGCGTGCCCTTCAGCTTCTCCTTAGATCCCGTGGCTACTGCGTCTGTAGCTATACAAGTGGTAGCGCGCTTTTGGCCGATTCGCGTGCCAAGCGAGCCAATTGCCTGATTGTTGATTATCGCATGCCGGACATTGATGGCTTTTCGATCCTGCGCCAACTCCGATCGCTGGGCTGGTCCGGATGCTCCATCATGATTTCGGGCTTCCATGACGAGGTTCTCGCCCGCCGCGCTGCCGACGCGGGCTTTGATCACATGATCACTAAACCACTAAGGAGCCGTCTACTCCTCGAGGCAATCGGCCGTCACAGACGCCTCTCGTCGAATGAGTAAATGGACCGCGTCCGACCGCCAACGCTAAAGAGGCCAGGTGGGGACACGAGCACGTCGTTTTTCCAGAGGAAACCAACCCAGCTGCGCCCAAGGGCCTTGCCCGCGGCTGGGCTCATTTGTCACAGCAACACATCTTGGATAGTGGTGGACGGTACGATTCATATCGATTTACGCGCTCCCCTTATCCGCCTGACGAATTAGCACCTGAAGAGGGCCGTTTCCAAGCTAGTGGCAGGACCACAAGCAGCAGGAGCGACAGGCCGGCAATGCTCCAGAGGACGAGAGGCTGAGCGCCGGGTGCGGCGAAAGCGAGCGCCACGGGCGCCAGTGCCTGCCCGATGCTGGCAGCCGAATGCTGGAGGCCAAGCCTCACCCCTGAGGCCGCCGCAGAACCGCTGATCCAGAAGCTTGTGACCAATCGCAGGCTCGCCGAGCTCCAACCGGCGACCAGGATGAACACGCTCATATCGGCTATGCTTGATGCGAGTGGAAAGGCAACGAGCGCCGCTGCCAGCAAACCGAGCGTCAATCCGGCAAGACGCCCGGGAACCTTCACTAACCAATCGAGCCTTGCATGAAAGATCTGCGCCGCCAGCATGCCGAATCCGCAAAGACTGAGCATCCAGGCGATCTGCTCGCGGCTCAGCGAGACCGCACTGCGCGTCATCAGGAGATTGACGTGCATAGCGGCAAGCCCGGCCCCCGCAGCGATCGTGATGAGTAATAGGACTCCCGTGGCGCAGACTGTCGGCGGCGGCGGATCTCCTGAGTCGAGGCAGTGCGCACAGCGGCCTGGCAGGCTTACAAGGCAAAGCGACCCCGCGACGGTGCCGATGCTGGCAGCAACGATCATGAGCGGCGCGCCGGGCATGATCGCAACGGAGGCTTCCGCCAAAAGCGGTCCGCCGAGGTCTCCCAAAAATACAGACCCCGTCAACCAGGTGAAACGCCGCGCCTGCTCCCCACGGCTGACCGCGGCGAAACTCGCACTGAGCAGCGCAAGCGGTATGATGGCGGCGGCCGCCATCCCCGCGACCGTGCGCAAAACGTAGAGAGTCGGCAGAGCTACGAGGCCAACTGGTGCAGTCACCATCGCGAGGATAATGAGCGCTGTGCGCAACATGACGCGGTAGTCGACCCGGTCGGCAATCCAGCCCCAAAGCGGTGCCGCCACCAGTGCTGCCAGCGGGTGGACGGCGGTCAAGCTCGCGACATGAAAATCATGCGCTGAGGAAAGCCCGCCGGGATTTGGGTCGACCAGGGTCGGAAGGAAAGCGAGAATGGCCGTCTGCCCTGCCGAGGCCGACACCGCCGCGAGCAGCAACACAATGAAGGAGGATTGACCACGCTTGCCATCGTGTGATTCGCCTTGGGGAACAAGCGGGTCAGCGGTTCGTCGGAGAGCCGGTATCACCACCAAGCGCGCAAGCCGATCACCAGCCGGTGTTCGGATGACCCCTCGCCCCGCAGGCGTCGGAAGCCCGCCGTGCCATCGAACGCACGCTCCCAGACGAAGCCGATATAGGGCGCGAACTTGCGCGACACCTCGTAGCGCAACCGTCCGCTCAGCTCGACATTGCTGAAGCCGCTGCCAAGCTGCCGATCTCTCGACCGCTTCGAATAGATATTGGTCTCTACCTGCGGTGTGAGGATCAACCGATTGGTGAACAGGACCTCATAGGAGGCCTTGGCGCGCGCCGCGAGACGCCCATCGGTTCCTACATAGCCGGTGAGCTGGACGTCGAACCAATAAGGCGCCAGTCCCTCGACGCCGGCGGCCAGCCATGTCGTCGCGCCCTTGCCGAGATCCTGCCTGACCCCGAGCAGCGTGCCCCAGAACGGGTTCTTGCTGTGCCACCACAGCGCCTCGACGCTGCTCTCCGGATCGAGACGTTGGTCGCGGGAGTTCTTGAGGCCCTGGCTGCGCAGCCAGAGCTTGTCATTGTCCTGACCCTTGGTGACGAGCACGGTCCAACCCACGCCCTGACCCTCGTTGCCGCTGGCGAATTCGAGCTCATCGACAAGTATCTTGGGGATCGAGAGCTTGTCGGCCATCTCATAGCCCGGCAGCGTCGAGTTGCGATAGCCGTCGGCATAATCGTCCGAGTTGCGCGCGTCCGGCGGGGCCTTGCCACCCTGCATCGAGCCCATGTCCATCGTGGCGCCGTTACCGGACGCCTTCGTGTCGGTCATATCCATGCCCGGCATGTCCATGCCCGCATGGTCCTGAGAGCCTTGCGCGGAAGGGGTGTGCTGAGCGGGAGTGGCCGTTTGGGCAGGGGTGGCGGCGGGCGACGGGGGCGAGGCATCCTGCGCGAGGGCGGGAGCCGTGATCGCCGGCGCCAGGAAGAGGGCAGCGCCAAGAGCGATGCCGCGCGAGGGGAAAATCCGGATCATGCGACCACCACCTCCCGGAACATGCCGGCCGCCATGTGATAGAGCAGATGGCAGTGGAAGGCCCATCGGCCCATGGCGTCGGCGGTGACGCGGAAGCTCACCCGCTGGGCGGGCTGGACCACGACCGTATGCTTGCGGACCTGGAAGGCGCCGTCCGGGCCTTCGACATCGCTCCACATGCCGTGCAGATGCATCGGATGCGCCATCATCGTGTCGTTGACGAAGGTGACGCGCAGCCGCTCGTTTGGCTTGAAATGAAGCGGCCTGGAATCGTTGAGCTTGATGCCGTCGAGCGACCAGATGAACCGTTCCATATTGCCCGTCAGATGCAGCTCGATGTCGCGCTCGGGCTCGCGCGGGTCGGGATCGCCGCCCGGCGTGCGCAGATCGGCCAGCGTCAGCACGCGCCAGCCGCGCCCGCGCAGCCCGGCGCCGGGATCGTCGAGATTGGTGCGCGGATAGTCGACGCGCATGTCGGTATTGGCGCCATATTCGGTGCGGGCGTGCCGTGCCCTGGCCGGCATCTCGGTCATGCCGTGCCCGGCATGCGCGTCGCCTCCCATTGCGCCCATCGTCGCCATCGCGCCCATCATGTCGACCGGCTCGAGCCAGGTCCGGGCATCGAGCGGCGGCACGGCTGCCGCCATGCCCGGGGCCGGTGCGATCGTGCCACGCGCATAGCCGCTCCGATCGATCGCCTGCGCGAAGATGGTGCGGGCGCCGCCCTCGGGCATGGTGAACTCGACGTCGTAGGTCTCGCCCGGGCCGATCCGGAATTCCTCGACCGTGACCGGCTCGACCGGCTGCCCGTCGGTCGATACGACCGTCAGCTCGACCCCGGGGATCCGCACGTCGAAGAACGTCGCCGTCCCCGCGCCGACGAAGCGCAGGCGCACGCGCTCGCCGGGCGCGGCGATACCGGTCCAGTTGCCGGCGGGCGGCGCGCCGTTCATCAGATAGGTGTAGGTCGCGGCAGAGACATCGCTGTAGTCGGTCGGGTTCATCCGCGAGCTGTTCCACATCCGCCGCCGCTCGAGCGCCTTGCCCAAGCCCATGGTGCCGACATCCTTGAGGAAATCGCCGGCGGTCGGCTGCGCAAAATTATAGTAGCTGCTCTGCTTCTTGAGATTGAGGAAGATCTGCAACGGCGGCTCGTCCGACCAGTCGCTGAGCACGATGCAATAGTCGCGATCGGGCGCCCGCGCCGTCGGCACCTGTTTTGGCTCCACGATGATCGCTCCATAGAGTCCCGTCTGCTCGGCGAGCGTGTGAGCGTGATACCAGTAGGTTCCGCTCTGGCGGACCTCGAAGCGATAGGTGAAGGTCTCGCCCGGCGCGATGCCGGCAAAGCTGATGCCGGGCACGCCGTCCATCTCCGCCGGCACGATGATGCCGTGCCAATGGATGCTCGACATCTCCTTGAGGCCGTTGCGTACGCGCAGCGTGACCGTGTCGCCTTCGCGCAGGCGCAGGACCGGCGCGGGCACGCTGCCGTTCACGGCGGTCGCGATACGGCGTTTGCCGGTGAAGTTGACCGGCAGCTCGGCGATCTCGAGGTCGAACTCGGTCCCGCTCAGCTCAGCGGGCAAGGTTGGTGCGGATCGCGCGAGAAGCGCCGGGGCGAAACCGGCGACCGCGCCGCCGATCGCCAGCCCCTGGACGAAACGGCGCCGCGCGATCGGCCGGATATGTAAGGGAGACATGAACTGTACTTTCGCGAAGTCGGCTTCAGGCGAGGTCGAGGACGATCCGGCCCTCGATGTCGCCATGATGCATGCGGGAGAAGACGTCGTTGATGTTCTCGAGCCTGTCCGCATGGACCGTGGCCTTGACCTTGCCCTCGCCGGCGAACGCCAGTGCCTCGAGCAGATCGAGCCGCGTGCCGACGATCGAGCCGCGCACGGTAATGCCGTTCAGCACGGTGTCGAAGATCGACAACGGGAAGTCGCCCGGCGGCAGGCCGTTGAGCGCGACCGTGCCGCCGCGCCGGACCATGCCGAGCGCCTGCTGGAACGCCTTGGGCGAAACGGCGGTCACCAGCGCCCCGTGCGCGCCGCCAATGGCTTTCTTGAGCGCTGCCGAAGGGTCCTCGTTGCGCGCGTTGACCGTCAGTGTGGCGCCAAGGCGTGTAGCGAGGTCGAGCTTGCTATCGTCGATGTCGACCGCGGCCACATTGAGACCCATGGCTCGGGCATATTGCACCGCCATGTGGCCGAGCCCGCCAATGCCGGAGACGACCACCCACTCGCCGGGTCGGGCCTCGGTGGCCTTCAATCCCTTGTAGACGGTGACGCCCGCGCAGAGGATCGGCGCAATGTCGAGGAAGTCGACATTGTCGGGAAGGTGACCAACATAGTTGGGATCGGCGAGGACATATTCGGCAAAGCTGCCATTGACCGAATAGCCGGTGTTCTGCTGTTCGTGGCAAAGCGTCTCCCAGCCACCCAGGCAATGCACGCAGTGCCCGCAGGCGGTGTAGAGCCAGGGCACACCGACCCGGTCGCCTTCCTTCACATGGGTGACGCCTGCACCGACGGCGGCGACATGCCCGACGCCTTCATGGCCGGGAATGAAGGGCGGGTTGGGCTTGACCGGCCAGTCCCCTTCTGCCGCGTGCAGGTCGGTATGGCACACGCCGGTTGCCGCAATCTTGACCAGGATCTGCCCGGGGCCGACCGTCGGGATCGGCGCCTCCTCGATGACCAGGGGCTTGCCGAATTCGCGGACGACCGCCGCCTTCATGGTTTTCGCCATGTCCGTTTCTCCTTTTGAGCGAGGGGTCAGAACAGGCCGAGCGCGTGCTCGTCATAGGAGACGAGCAGGTTCTTGGTCTGCTGATAATGGTCGAGCATCATCCGGTGATTTTCACGCCCGAAGCCCGACGCCTTGTATCCGCCGAAGGCGGCATGGGCGGGGTACTGATGATAGCAGTTGGTCCAGACCCGCCCGGCCTCGATCGCGCGGCCCAGCCGGTAGGCGGTGTTGCCGCTCCGGGTCCAGACGCCCGCGCCAAGACCGTAGGCGGTGTCGTTTGCGAGTGCGATCGCCTCCTCGACCGTCTTGAACGTGGTGACCGACAGGACGGGGCCGAAGATCTCCTCCTGGAAGATGCGCATGTGGTTCTGACCCACGAACACCGTCGGCTGCACGAAATAGCCCTGGTCGAGCGCACCGCCCGGCAGCGCCCTGGCGCCACCGACCAGACACTGCGCGCCCTCGGCCTTGCCGATATCGATATAGCCCAGGATCTTGTGGAGCTGGTCCTCCGACGCCTGCGCGCCGACCTGGACCGAGGGGTCGAGCGGATCGCCCTGGCGGATCGCGGCGACGCGCGCCACGGCGCGCTCGATGAAGCGGTCGAAGATCGACTCATGGATCAGGGCGCGCGACGGGCAGGTACAGACCTCGCCCTTGTTGAAGGCGAACAAAGTAAAGCCTTCGAGCGCCTTGTCGAAGAAGGCATCGTCCTCGTCGAGCACGTCCGCCATGAAGATGTTGGGCGACTTGCCGCCAAGCTCCATCGTCTGGGGGATCAGATGGTCCGCCGCGGCGTGCATGATCTGCTTGCCGGTGACGGTCTCGCCGGTGAACGAGACCTTGGCGATGCGCGGATTGGCGGCGATCGCCTGGCCGACGGTCCGTCCCGGGCCGGTGACGACATTGAGCACGCCGGGCGGCAGGATGTCGGCGGTGAGCTCGGCGAACATCAGCAAGGTGAGCGGCGTCTGGGATGCGGGCTTGATGACGGTGCAGTTGCCCGCCGCCAGCGCCGGGGCGATCTTCCACGCCGCCATCAGCAGCGGGAAGTTCCACGGGATGATCTGGCCGACGACGCCGAGCGGCTCGCGGAAATGATAGGCGATGGTGTCGGCATCGATCGTCGAGATGCCGCCTTCCTCCGCCCGGATGCAGCCGGCGAAGTAGCGGAAATGGTCGATCGCGAGCGGCACGTCGGCAGCGCGCGTCTCGCGGATCGGCTTGCCGTTGTCGATCGTCTCGGCAAGCGCCAGCAGCTCCAGATTATCCTCGAGCCGGTCGGCGACGCGATTGAGAATCCTGGCGCGCTCGGCGGGCGCGATCCTTGCCCATTGATCCTTGGCGGCGTGCGCCGCATCGAGCGCGCGCTCGACATCTTCCGGCGTCGA
>ERZ1292642.1446-Hain-H14-01um-R1-1446-length-11198-cov-8_pt1 | contig 11198 bp, 14 predicted proteins | sample MGYA00564403_ERZ1292642 | MGnify/ENA primary metagenome ERZ1292642 (study PRJEB36523, sample SAMEA6512643) | groundwater metagenome | collected 2019-01-09 | study: AquaDiva: Metagenomics assemblies of 32 groundwater samples | reverse complement strand
GGCCAGGCGACCCGCATCGACCTGCCCGTGACCAGCCTGGAGAAGCTGTGATGCCAGACCGCCAAAACCCCGACGCCGCATACCTGCGCCAAGCCGCCACCGAGCGCATGGCCGAGCAAAAGGCATGCGGTGAGCTGCTCGCACTGTTGCGCAAATACCATCCCAAGCACGAGACACAGAAACACCGGCTTGACGCCGCCCGCAAATCGGCGTGACCTGCAGCGATCGGCATGGGAGGCCAATATGGGCCTGATCTGGTTACTGGCCGCCGCAGCAATCGGTTACGTGCTCATGGAGATGGCCGAGCGGCAGCAGGCCGAATCGTGGCAACATTGGCTGCACGAGCGCGAGATCGAGCACCAGTAAGCCGCGCCCATCCTTGACACATCCCGCAAATCAGCTTAGTTGCAAAATTACCCTATGCTTCGGCTGACCCACGGGCAGCAGGACACAGGGTGGCCCGCCCGCTGCAGGGTCGTCGTGAGGCTCGGTCAACAGCCAGGCCACGGCAGCGCATTGAAACGTCAACGTCGCGGCCAAAGCTTTCGAACAGTCCCGCATTTGCTGCAGTACACGTTGCCCGCAATGATGGCATCGCGCAGCTCGTCCAAGCCGATCTCGACGCCTCCGGTATGACCGCAACCGAGGCAGGTCAGCCAATGCATCTTGACCACATCGACTGGATCAGGCTCAAGTTCGCGCTTTCGACCTCGACGCACTGCGAATCTCCTTGCGCCACAATCCGGTGATCACACGCTGCCGCATGCGCTTCCAGTCCATATCCTGAGCCCAATAGCGGACCAATTGCCGGGATGTGCCCGCAAGCATAGCAGCCTCGGGAACCGTGATCAGGCCGCGCGCGAGTAATGACGTAGCGGCGCGCCTTGCTTTACCGTAGGTTGCATTCATCTTTTACGAACGTAAAACTGCATCGGTGGATGTCAAGCCCTAAAATGCACTACGGGGCTTGCACTTTCTGAAAAAATGTGCATCATCTCGGCCGCCACGATTGCGTCGCGCGCAGGCTAGCTTCCTCCCAAGATCGTGAGCAATCATGGCCCGCCGCAAGATCGCAGCTGCACCAGCCATCGCGACCGCCAGCGAACTGCCGGACCTCACGCCGCGGCAGCAAGAGTTCGTGCGCCTCCTCCTCGCCGGCCGCACTGGCGCCGACGCCTACCGAGGCTCGCACGACACCAGCGCAATGGCCACCAACACGATCATTGCAGAGGCTTCGCGGCTGCGAACAAACCCAAATATCTCCGCATGGCTCTCGGCCGGCCGACAAGCCCATCTCGGAACCGCAGTCCTCACTCGCGATGCCCATCTCGCCGAGCTTGAGCGCCTCAAGGAACTCGCCCTCGAAGCCGGCAACCACGGTGCCGCAATGCAGGCCGAGATGTACCGCGGCAAGGTCGCAGGTCACCACATCGAGCGAATCCAGGAAGTCCCCGCCGACCCGCACGACACGCTCAAGACACTCGCGCAGACCGCACCCGATCTCGCCGCACAACTGGCAGCCGCAGCAGGCATTCCGTGGACCGCAGCAGATGAACACGCAACAAAGCACTGAGCTATGGGGCTTCGCCTACCTCGACAACGGCAAGCGCGTCGAGATCATCAGCCATAGCGCCGAGGACGGACAGCGCCAGATACACGAGCATGCCGTCAGGATGAGCCAACGAGACCGCGCGGCGGCTGTGTGTGTGAGCGCTCAATCGGGCATGTCCACGGCCGCAACGGCAACGCATCGACAGGCTGTCGACAGTGAGTGATATCAATATGATGAGGCAGCATCCTCAATACTGTCTACGGATGTGGCACTAAGCCGTTGATGCGGCGTGTAATTCTACGAATATTCCGTAATGTATCTTATGCGAATGGCGGCCACGAACGATTATTGCTGAATACGGACGATCTCAGCAATGATGTTGCGCCGTGACGCGTGCACCGCAGCATGGGCCGGCACCACCCCCCGGCGCGCGCGGTGCCGGTTCCTAGGCCCCATCTGACCCCCGGCTGTTTGAAACGCTTTTGGTAAACTGTTGATATCACTAGGGTTTCACCGTTCTGCAAGGATTGCAAGAAGGCCGGCGAGCCAGTGCCGATCAAGAAGGTGCAATTACGGGATTTTCCTAAGAGACGGAAGCCTGCGGCGTGACGGCTGCGATGCGGCGGGGGAAGCGGGGCGCATGACGGTGCAGATCACGTCGCGGCGGGCGGACACGGGGCTTCCGGACGTGATGAACGACTATGCGTACGACGATCCTGTGTTGGGTTACGGGACGTATTTTGATGACGGGTTCTCGTGGACGGACGCGGCGGGCTCGACGCTGGCGGGCTCGCAGGATGATGGGCCGATTCGGCGCGGTCGGCTGGGCGGGCGTGGATTGAAATGGGCCTATGGGGAGTGAGCCTTGACGATCAACCCAGCCCCGCACACAGTCGGCCAGCACTCGTCGAAAGCGGTGCTGAACGCGAACTGGGCGGAGATCGCGGCGGCGCTGGCGGTCACGACGCGGACGGTTACGGCGGCGACGGACACGATTTTGGCGACGGACACGATCGTCTATGTGAACCGGGCTGGGGTAGTGACGCTGACCTTGCCCGATGCGGCGGCCTGGCTGGCGGCGGTGGGTCATGGGGCTCAGCTGCAGTTGATCATCCAGGACATTTCGGGCGCGGCGAACACGAACAACATCACGATCAACCGGGCGGGCTCGGACACGATCAACGGCGAGACGAGCATTTCGATATCGGCGCCATATGGCGGCTGGAAATTGCGGCCGGCGGCTGCAGGATTATGGGTTGTTCAATGATGAAACGGCTTCTTTTCGCGATCAGCGCCCTGGCTTTGAACGGTTGCGCCGCGCTGGCGCAGATCCCCGGCTTCATTCATCCGAAGGCGTACCCGCCCGCGATCACCTTCGGGCACAACCAGTGCTTCACCGACAGCGATTGCCAATTCGGCAACCCGTGGAGCCAGTATCCGCTGGGCTCGGTCAGCACGAGCCCGATCATCATTGGCAAGGCCGGCAGCTCGATTGGCTCGAGCACGCCGGGGCAGACGTTCACCGTCCGTTTTGCGTCGTCGGGGCTGACCGGCTCGCCGATCGACATCACTTACACGGCGATTGGCGGCGATACCACGGCGACCATCGCGACCGGGTTGTGCACTGCGGTCAATGCCAATACGACGCTGCACAGCGCATCGACCGGCCTGCCGGTCTTTTGCCAATCGTCCGCGGGCTCGGCCACCTTCAATCTGCAGTACAGCCAGGCATTTTCGGCGACCGGCGCAACGCCGCTGACCACGACCTCGACCGGCACCGGCACGATCACGCTGGTGTCGGAGGTCAATCAGCTCGACGCCATCATTATGCAGCTTGGCCGCAACGCGATCACGGCGGCGGGCAGCGCGCTCTATGCGCTCGACTTCACGGGTCAGAGCTCGGCCGGCTTCGACACGCACTATGCGATCATCGGCGTCAGTGCGCAGGCGGCAACGTCCGGCGCTCAGCAGGGCCGGATCACGATCAGCGTGGCCAATAACGGCTCGGTTGCCGACGGCGCCTTTTACATCGAGCGTGGCCTAGTCGGATACACGTCAAGCGGCACCGTTGCATCGAGCGGTGATATTGGTTTTGGCTCGATCAACCTGCCGGCGGGCACGACGTCGGGATATTTTCTGGACGGCACGAATTCGATTACGCGCAATGCCGGCGCGACGCAATTTATCATCGCTTCGACGTCGGACAACATCGTCATTTCGACGTCCGGGAGCGGCGGCGTCGGCATCAACGTAACGCCGACTGGCGGAGCACTTACTTCCGGGCTCGGCTTTTTCGTATCCGGCACCCAGGTTCCGACGACCGGCTCCGGCATCAGTCTGGCGGGCGGCGCGACACCTGTTCTCACGGCTCGCAATTATGGCACCGCAACGGCGCTCGCGCTGGGGATCAGCGCAACCTCGCTCAACCCGGCAACTGATGACGGATCTGCGCTGGGGACGACTTCACTGAAGTGGTCCGATCTTTTCCTCGCATCCGGCGCCGTCATTAATTTTAACAATGGCGATGTGACCATTCTGCACGCCGCTGATCTTCTCTCATTCTTAGGATCAGCAAATGGGTATTCCTTCAGTGCGCGCCTCATCCCGGCGCTCAATGATGGAGGCGGCTTGGGCGCGGCGACGTTGGCGTGGTCCGACCTCTTTCTTGCGAATGGAGCAGTCATCAATTTCGATAACGGCGATGTCCTGATCACTCATTCGGCGAATACGCTGGCGTTCACTGGAGCATCATCGGGCTACAGTTTCGATGTTCCAATAGGTGTAGCGAGTGGCGGAACGGGGATAGCGTCAGGCACCAGCGGCGGCATTCCGTACTTTTCCGGCGCGACTACGATTGCATCGAGTGCCGCGCTTGCAGCCAATGCTATCGTGCTCGGCGGTGGCGTGGGCGGCGCGCCGACAACGACGGGATCGTGCACGATCCTCACGGGATCAAGCATTGTTTGCTCCTCGGCTTCCTCTGGATTGCCGAGCCACATGTTCACGAACACGACAAGCGATGCGCTCTCATCGTTCATCACAGCGCAGAAGAGTCGCTCGGGCGGCGATGTTCAGGCAGGCGATTTCATCTTCGGATTTCTCGGTCAGGCGTTCGCGAATACTGCATTCCGTAATGCGGCCCAATTCAACTCGCGCGTCGATGCAGCGCCGTCCGGCTCCAACATCCCGACGCGCTGGGAATTCATCACCAGCAATGCGGCTGGCTTGGCCAATCAAACGCTGTTCTTCAACTCCGCCGCACATCTAGCCATCACGCAGGCGACCGCCCCGGCGGCTTCATCGTGCGGCACCACGCCGGCCATCACGGCGGGCTCGACCGACATGGGCGGAACCGTGACCATGGGCACCGGCTCGCCGACCGGATGCGTGATCACATTTGGGACCGCTTTTGCTGTCGCGCCTAAATGTGCGGTGACGTGGCAGGCCAATCTGGCATCGATGCAGTACACGATCAGCACGACAGCGATCACGCTGGTGCAAACCGGCACATCTTCGAATCTTGTCAACTGGACCTGTGGCCCCGCGGGAATTTAAAAATGATCAGGATCGCGCTCTTAGTGTTGCTCGTTGCTTCGCCCGCGCTCGCCCAGCAGCAGGCGCCGACGCTGGCCGAGATGCGCGGCGCACTGGCCGCCTCGGTGGCGCAGCTCGACGCCGTGCGCAACCTGCACATCCAGGCCGAAGCAAAGGCGACGGTGCTCGCGGAGGAAGTCGTGAAGCTTCGCGCCCGCGTGCAGGAATTGGAAAAGCTGTCGGAACGGAAGGATTAGGCGTCCTGTTTGGCGGCCTCGCGAAGGGCGGCGATGGCTCTGTGGAGCAAGAGCGCGGGCAGCACCACATGCGCGGCCATGCCGGTGGGCTCCGGACCGCTGCCGTAAGTCGGCCGGGACTGTTTTTCCATCTGCGCGGCCAAGTACAATAGATCGTTGCTCGTCATAATTGTTGCTCCAAAAGGTTAGTCGGGCAGGCTATCCAGCGGCGCGGCCTGAGGCAAGATGCCGATCCGGCCGCGCGCTGCGCCACACCTTCAACGAATGAGGTCGCGAGATGGCCACGCTCTGGATCAGGGAATACGCTGATATCGGACAATCTTCCGATGGCGATCAAATTCCGATTGCAGCGGAGCCCGGCCGTGATCAGACCGTGACGTTCACGACCTCGACGGCGTCGGCGGCGTTTGCCGGTACCACACGGTTCATCGCATTCCGGGCCAGCGCTGACTTTCACTACAAGGTGGGCGAGACGCCGGTCGCGACCACAAGCTCGCTCAAGATTCTCTCGACCGAGCTGTTGTTCATCGGCGTGCAGCCAGGTCACAAGATCGCAGCCGTGACGGGATAAGTCATGATCTTCGGATTTCTAGGTTTCCGCTTTGGCCGGCTGGGAGCCGGTGGAAGTGGCGCAGGCGCCGCCCCGCCTGGCGGCCAGGTTCCGACTTATCACATTTACGGTTTCTAACGAGGTTCCAACCATGGCCGATGTTCCTCTTGTCACGATCGTCGACGGTCTTCCGACTGCCGGGTCCGGCACCGTTCAGACCATCAGCAACATCACTGATCGACAGGGTGCACTCAACGCCACGAAGGAAACCAATCCGGACGCGGCGAGCACAACCGAGCTGGCGCTATTGCGCGGGCTTTTGCAATCCACGCAAGATGCGACTGTCACGACGGGCTCGCTGGCGTCGCCATCCACCGAACTGGTCTCCGTCATCGGGCCAGTCACGACCAAGATCACCTCGACTTTCAACCGCCCAGCCGATACGACTGCCTACACCGCGAATGATGCAGTTGCTGACAGCACGACCGCAGGGTCTGTGACCAAACAGTCAGCGGCGATCACTGCTGGCAAGGGCTCCATTCGCCGCGTCAAGATTCGCAAGTCCGATCAGACCGTGGCGACGCCGACAATTCGCGTGTGGTTCTGGGATGCGACGTTTACGGTTGCCGCCGGTGACAACGCGGCATTCTCCAACCCATTACAGGATGCGATCGGCTTCGTCGATGTTGCTGTGACCAATGCCGGGACAGATGACGCTGTTGGTTGGACGGCTTGCGATATTCCGCTCGTAGCCGGTACGCTGTTCTGGCTGTTGCAGACCTTGAGCGCATTCACACCCGCGAGCGGCGAGACTTTCACCACTGAAATCCACTACACACCCGGTTAATCATGCCACTCACCGCAATTCGCCGGCCGCACCTCTATGTTGGTGGCTTGCCGTCACTATTGGTTCCGACAACCTCCAGCAATCGCCTGGCATCCACGATAGCGTCTGGTACAAATGCAATTCTTGCAAATATCGATTTAGGCGACCATGCTGATGATCGTGTCGTTTGCGTCATGGGTACGTCGGATCAGGCCCTTACCCTTCGACGGGCTACGATCAATGGAAGTGATCTTCTAGTCGAGCAGGCATCAACCGTAGACTCTATATTCTGTGTCAGTGGAGTAATACCAAACGATAGAAAGGGTGTCTTAGTTCTGACCTTCAGCAGTGGCTTGGGAAATGCTCCTTTCGTTTCTGTTTGGGTCATGTACGGGTTATCTACACCTCGTCCTAGAGCATCCGCCCTGAGCACAGCTGCAATTGATACAGCCCGTAGCGTCGATCTTGCGCCCGTGGCTGGGGGGATTGCGGTAATGCACGCCGGGAATGATGTCATTACGGCCAATTCCTGCACATGGAGTGGAGATCAGACTCCTACTGAAGTCATAGATGTTGCGGTTGCATCGAATGTACACACCGCTGCTTACGTCACGAATACAAACGAAGACGCCACAAATACTTTCACCTCGACCTTTGCTGTTGTGTCAACGACCGCGATAGCGCTGGTCGGTGCGACGTTTAGATAGGACGTCAAGGTGCCGCACAATGGTGGAAATTCCCAGGTCGTCCTCTGGTTTCCCATTCATGACGGGGGGTATCCATTCATCGATGTATTCAAGACCGGTCAGGGCTGGACGCTTGTCGACAACAGCGGACCGCCGGTACCGACAAATCTAAGTGTCAACGGCTTTCCTACAGCAGGAGTTGGAACGTACACCGTCTGCTACGGACCGTTGCAAGCAAATCGCCCAGGCAATTGGATCATCGACTGGATTGGTGATTGTACGATCCGAAAGAATTTTTCCCATTCTGTCATAAGTGGAAGCGCTACAGGGGTCAACGGTCGTTGCGTCATTCTTCCGGTGGATCAAGTTGGCTTGAACGATCTACGGTTTGATGTCGGGATCGCGTCGTATAACGCCGGTAATCCGGTAACTCAGTTCAGGATGTATCACGAAGATGATGAGGCGGCGCTTCTTGCTGGAGAAGTTTTCTCACCTTTCTTCAAACAAAGACTGACAGAAGCTAACTTCGGGGTAATCCGCTTCCTCGATTGGCAACTCGCCAATACGTCGTTCACAACAAAGTGGGCGGACAGAAAACCTCTCGGGTATGCTTTCTACGCTGGTCAAGAGCCACGTGGTGCGTACTATGCCGGCACGACAACGAACATCAGTGACGCTTATTCAGTTGGTGCACCGTCTACATGGGGCGGCCTAGTAGATAAGGCGATCGTTCTCATCAAGTTCAATGCATCATCGTCAGGTTTATCGTGCACGCTCAATGTTGATAGTACCGGAGACATAGAACTCGCGGATTTCGTCGGTGACTATCCATTACCATTTTCGTCACGTCAGCCAGTAGCAGACAGATACGCAGTCTGTGTCTATGACGCAGACCTGAATAGGTGGCTGAAGATAGGAGGAGACACGGCACTTGGGAGTCAATTTCTCGATAATGGCATTCCGCCGGAACTGTTTTTACAGCTTTGTGAGGAGATAGGCGCGCATCCGTGGGTCGTGCAGCCATTTCTGACCGCCGATCCGGTCAGCGATTATATGCCAAGTCTGGCCACGTACTATCGCGACAATCAGCCAGTTTGGATGATCCCTCGTTTCGAATGCACCAATGAGACTTGGAACAGTGCGACGGGATTCTACGCCACACGTTACGGTTGGAATAAACAATTAGTAAGAAATGGTGGCGCGACCTCGTACAACGCGACTGGATTTTCTAGCAACGGATCGGGAGAATCCGGTACATCGACTATAACCATCGGAGCGCATAGTGTTCCCGTCGGCGCAAATATTACCCTGGCGAGTTTTGGTGGGGTTTTCGGATTTAACGGCAGCACTGCGAACGTGGTATCTATCGGTGCGACGGATATAACTATTAATCGCGCCCCCACGGGTGGTACTTACACATCAGGTGGAACGGTCACGGGAGTTGCGCAAGACACACATAATTGGTACGGCACCGCTTTATCCCGTTTGGGGCAAGCAGTAAGTGTAGTCTATGGTACAGATAGAGCGCGCTATCAAGTCATATGTGGAGTTCAAACGTTTGGGACACCATCTGCAGCGACGGCCAGACTAGAGTCGAAAACTTTCGTTTTGCAAGGTGGGACCGCCGCATCTAATTGGGTTACTGACGTTGCTGTAGCGAACTATATCGGGTGGACATACACCGTTTCGGAAGAGTTGGCAGCGGCCTTTGAGTACTCGACAGCTACCACCGACAGGAAAACGGAGATTGCTACGGAAATAGTTCTCAGCGCCCTCGACGTTGTTTCCGGGTCTGGAATTCCGTATTTACGCACCACGTGTGATGGTTGGAGAGCTTGGGCGCTGTCGTATGGGGTTCATGGATTCACTGCTTACGAGGGTGGATGGTCACCAGATTATTTGACGGCAAACACGACGGCAACCATTTCCGGGGTGTCCAAGGCGGCTCAGGCCGTCGTCACTTTATCAGTTAGTCAACCTGTTCCGGTTGATGGAATGTCGATGTCCTTTGCTAGTGTTGGTGGGATGGTCGAGCTTAACGGTAACACTTATACTGTGGCATCGGTTGCCGGTCAGAATGTCACTATAGATGTAAACAGCACGGGATTTACGACATATACGTCCGGTGGCACAGCAACTTACGTTAACTCAATGACACAAAGGAATGTGTTGCGTGCCGCGTCCAAGAATGTAGTGGAATTGAATTATGTGTTGGGAGTGAGTTACGATGAATTTCGCGCAGCGGGGGGACGATTTCCCTCTTGTTATCTGTTCTCTGGGGCGAATGCGGCGTGGCCGGTGCTCGATCCGGATGTCTATGTCGATAACCCGCCACAGTGGGAGGCAATAGTTGCCTTCAATAAACGTCGGTTCGGGGTCCGATTTTAGTCCGCTGATCTTCTGGTAATTCCACTGAAAGAACAACAATCAGGAGCGCGACCGCGGCGGTGAATATCGTGCTGGCGCATCCAATTAAAAACATAGCGAAATATGACATGCGATTTCCCTCCAAGGTGCCTCAGTAAACCACACCCTTCCCCCGCCCGCCAGTAGAGGAAAGAGCTTGATCCTATTCGCAACACCGATGTACGGCGGTCAGTGCACCGAGCCGTTCTCGCATTCGAAGGACCGCACGGTTCTCGAGCTCGAAAAGGTTGGCATCGGCTGGGACTGGCTGACCGAGCGCAACGAAAGCCTTGTGCATCGCGCGCGCATGGAGATGACGGCGACTTTCCTGCGGCGGTCGGAATTCTCGCACCTGTTCTGGATCGACGCGGACATGGATTGGGAGCCGGAGCACGTCGCGGCATTGTGGAATCTCAACGCAGATGTTGCCGTTGGGCTCTACTCAATGAAGCGTCCCGACATGCCGCTGTCGGCATGGAAGGATGGCCGCTTGGTGCGGATCGAGGATTGCCCGAAAGAGCCGTTCGAAGTCGATTACGCCGGAACCGGCTTCATGCTCATTAGCCGTAAGGCGATTGAAGCGATTATCGAGCGGCTGACAGCGCGTTTTGCCAGATGCCAGGCTTTTGCTAAAACGCTTCGACACCATTTTGTGATGACTGAGGATGAGGTTCCGTTTCTAGCCGGGATGCTCGATCATTTCGCGCCGGATTGGGAAGGTGCCGGTGGTCGTCGCGTTCCGGCGCTGTTCATGACGCCGATCCACAATGATGGGCTCGAAAGCGAAGACTTTCATTTCTCTCGGATCGCGCGCGAGGCCGGCTTCAAGGTGATTGCAGACCCAAGCATCAAACTTGGCCATTGGGGGTTGACGCGGTACGGTCATGTCTCTTGACGATCTTCTGACCGGCTATGGCGGTCGCGCCTTCCCGCTGCCGAAGATCGCGGGCGAATTCAGGGGCAAAGGTGGGCTCATTGTCTGCGGCGATGCCGCCTGCGTCTGGGACGATCTCGAGCGCTTCGGCGCGCGCCAGAACGCGGGGCAGGGCAGCGTCGGCAAGTCCGGCTTTCACGTTATGACCGTGAACAAGCTAGTTGAGGTCTTCCCCGGCCGCATCCACCATAGCTATAGCAACCAGCCGCATCTGCTGAACAAATTCATCGAGGCGCGGCGCGGTGAATACCGGATGGAGTTCGGCGGCCCGGAACATACGCATTCGTGCAACGAGGGCGCCAAATGGCGCTGGCCGTGGGGCGGGCAGGGCACGTCGGGGCTCGGCGCGGTGCTGGTCGGCCTTGGCCTCGGTTACGATCAGATCGTGCTCTGCGGCCTGCCGCTCGACAACGGCCCGCACAACGGCGAGCCGCACTGGCGCAAGTGCCATTT
>ERZ1292642.1445-Hain-H14-01um-R1-1445-length-11208-cov-4_pt1 | contig 11208 bp, 11 predicted proteins | sample MGYA00564403_ERZ1292642 | MGnify/ENA primary metagenome ERZ1292642 (study PRJEB36523, sample SAMEA6512643) | groundwater metagenome | collected 2019-01-09 | study: AquaDiva: Metagenomics assemblies of 32 groundwater samples | reverse complement strand
GGTTCCGAAGGTGTGGGACTTCATGTCCGAGCAATGGGGCGTAGACCAGAAGACCTTCTGGGAAATTTGGTACGAGGACGTGGCCCGAGGGGGGGCCTGGCTACGTCTGGCACCCTCCCCTGGCACGGTAGAGGGGCTGCATCTCCTTCGGGACGCCGGACACTCGACCCACATCATCACCCACCGCAAGGGCGGTGAGGTCAACACCATGAAGTGGATCCAGAAGTACGACATCCCGTACGACACTCTCCACATCGGACGAGACAAGACCAGGGTCAACGTCGACGTTTTGGTTGACGACTGGGAGCAGAACTGGCAAGAGGTTACCGCCGCAGGTGGTAGGTGCCTCGTCTGGGACCAGCCGTGGAATGCCCATATGCTAGAAGTCGAGCGAGTGTTCTCGTGGTACGACGTTCTGGATGCACTGTCGTGACCGAAGCATCCGCACGAGTCGTAGCCGACTCCATCACCGAGACCGGCAACCGTCTCATCACCTTCGAGGCGTCTTGTTGGCGTCCCGTACTGGCCGAGCAGAACACCCACTGTGTGCTGTCTCGCAACTCAGCATCCAGCCGAGCGATCCCGGTCGAGAAGCAACTCGCCAAGTTCAAGGACGACTTCGCCGCACCGATTGTATGGCCCCGAGAGCAGAGGGGTATGCAGGGTGGCAGCAACCTAGAGGACGCCGCTCTAGACGACGCACAGGCTCTGTGGGCTCGCATGGCGGCGTATACGCACGCAGCGATCGAAGGGTACGTAACTGACCACCCTGACGCTGAGAGCCGTCTCCACAAGTCGATGCTGAACCGCTGGCTAGAGGTCGGCCTGTGGCAGACGCAGATCATCTCCGCCACCCAGTGGGACGGCTACTTCTGGCAGCGAACGCACAAGGACGCCGAGCCGCACATCCGTGCGATGGCGCAGGCGATGAAAGATGCCGCCGACGCGTCAGAGCCTCGACTGTTGCTACCGGGAGAGTGGCACAAGCCATACTGGGACGTTAATGGTGGGCACGAATCTGACTGGGAAGATGCCGCAGCACTAGTTGCTACCACTCCTGAGTCGTCTGACTTCAACGAAGAGGGGACTGACTTCGACGCCGCCGCCGAAGAGATCGCTAAGCAATGCTCCGTCGCACGCTGCGCCCGAGTGTCCTACCTCACCCAGAACGGCTCTCGTGATCTACAGGAGGACATCACTCTCTACGAGCGACTGACCTCCAACCGGGTCGGCTCCGAGGATCCGCCGCACGCCTCCCCGTTGGAGCATGTCGCCACACCTTGGGCAGAGAACAGCCAGTACGTCACGATGCCCAACGGCAAGTCGATGGGGCCGCTGCCCAAGTTGGGGAAGTTCGTCGGGTGGCTGCAACTCCGCCACGAAGTATTGGGGTTCTGATGGCCGAGCACGGCATCTACGAAGAGATCCGGGTCGAACTCGAAAGGGCCAGAGAACTGCACGGGAACCAAGATCACCTGCCTGGCGTCGATCAGGCCCTTCTGAGTCGAGAGGGAGGCTGCACCGCAGGGCGCATGGCAGAAGAGTATGAGATCCCCTCAGCGACGCGAGCGAAGTTCTTGTGCGACTACGCCGCCAGATGGGGGGAATGCACTTGGGCGCACATCCTCGTCGAGGAACTTTCTGAGGCTATCGAGGCTGCCACCGAAGGAGACACGGAGAACTTGCGGACGGAACTAGTGCAGGTCGGCGCTATGGTCGTAGGGTGGATTGAATCGTTGGACTCCAACCTAGGCGGCAAGTAGCCATGCTCTATACCTTCCGAATGGACTCATACTCTTGTGGCATGCACAGAGTGGTGTGGCCTGCTGACGCTATCGACCCTGACGGCACGAGGATCAAGCACATCGCACCGAACGAGACAGACGGTGTTGTGACGGCGCGTGTAGTTGGCAGTCGAGTTACGGGACTGACAAACGTCCCCACCGACATGACGGCGATCCTGCTACAGCGCCCAACGAGCATCTCACTGGGCCAGTGCATCCCTCTGCTCAGGCGTGAAGGCATTCGAGTGATCGTCGACGTCGACGACGATCTGGAACTTCTGAGCGCCCGCCACCCATCGTGGAACATGCTGCACAACTTGCCGGGCCACAGCCACAAGGTGATCAGACAGGCATGCAACCACGCCGATGTCGTGGTCTGTTCGACGCCGCAGATCATGGAGAGGCTTGCCCCTCGCAATGGAGTCGTCGTACGAAACAGGCTTCCAGCGCACCACTTCGAGCAGTTCCAAGACGAGAAGTACATGGCGCAGAACCCATACACTCTTGAGCCACACATCGCCTGGCCTGTTGCGATTGGCACGCACCCCGACGACGGACAAGAGGTGTGCAACTCTCTTGTGCGGCTGAGGTATCCAGTACGAGTCGTCGGGCCGCATCACCCACGAGGAAAGTCAATCCTCGGAGTCGAGCCGATCTTCGATGGCGAGGTTCCGTTCGAGGATTGGATGTCGAGAATGATGACCATCCACACCGGCATCGCGCCGCTGAACTCTTCTCCGTTCTCTGAGGCCAAGTCGGCGCTCAAGCCGCTGGAACTGTCCGCTGCTTGCACTCCGTTCGTGCGCTCCCGCACACCAGAGTTCGAGTTGCTCGGTGCCGGTCTTGCGGCTCAGGGCAAGAACGAGTGGTACCACCGACTCAAGAACCTCATGGAGGACAGCGCTCTCCGACAGGACGAAGAACTGCGTAACTACGACATCGCCCAGAACAACCGGTACGACTCAGCCGAGGTGATCGCTGAGTGGGAGCACGCCTGGTTCGACGCCTTCGCTTGACGGGTGTGCTACATTCTCAGTGCGCCCAATTTCACCGGTAGTGGAGTGCGATCCTATGAATCGTGTAGAGGCCGATTCGACTTCGGCTGGGCGTACCAAAAGAAATTTCCAGAAAAGACTTGACAGACTTTAGAAGGGCGTTGTACGGTACAAACATGAACTTCAGGTCACTTCCCTCCGGCGCTGTGCAGCGCAGCGAACAAGCCCTCCACGGCTTGACCGCGTACGCCTGCATGCCCGTCGGGTCGTGGCTGAACCAGATCCCGACATTCGATACGGAGAAGCCTTTGGGCTAACTCATCCTCCTCTCCCTGACAGATGGGAGCACAAAGATGAGAAGCCCAAGGGTCACTAGGAGAAATCCGGGTGGCCCTTAGTTGTTTCTCAGGCAAGTACAACTACATATGGGTGTCGCCAAGCGGCTAAGGCATCGGTCTCCAAAACCGACATTCGAGGGTTCGAGTCCTTCCACCCATGCGCAAAGAACTACGATGGGTTCCCGTCAAACGGAACGTAGACACCCGGTCGTGACGTGGGTGAAGGGCTCCGACTCCGAGCCATACAGGATGAGTCGTCGTGGAAAGAGAAAATTCCACACCATCACAAGTCCTCCCGCTGGCAACGGGAGGCACATGGGCGAGAGGGCACTGTTGGTTGGTGTCACGTGGCTGTAAACCACGCACTTCGGTCTCGGGGGTTCGATTCCCTCCTCTCCCACCAAGGTCCATTGGTGAACTGGCTATCATGTCGCCCTGTCGAGGCGAAGTAAGGGGTTCGATCTCCCCTATGGACCGCCAGCGAGTACCCAGGGTGTTGCTGGACCGCATACCCGGCGCGTGAGCCGGGAGGCGCAGGTTCGAGTCCTGCTGGGGAAAGCGATCTTGCCTCTCTACGTCAATGGGAGACTTCCGGGCTTTTAACCCGGCGATCAGGGTTCGACCCCCTGGGGAGGCACCATACCAGGAAGGCGGTTGGTCGCCAGCAAGGTTCTGAGCCTTGTGTCTCTGAGTTCGAATCTTAGTCCTGGTGCCATGGGGATAAGGTGACCACTGGTAGGCACATCTCGTCGGCAACGAGAAGGGCGCAGTTCGACTCTGCGTATCTCCACCAAACAACACGGGGCAGCATGTTCCAAGGCTGGCGAGTCTCCCTTGCACGGAGACTGAGTAGGGTTCGATTCCCTACTGCTCCACGCAATACACATGGGACAGGCTGTAGGTAGCAGACAAGGGTTCGACTCCCTTGCACCCCACCAAAGGGGTGGCTCGGCGGCTGACGGGTTCGACTCCCGCTTGACGCGGCGGCTCCGCGCTGGGGTTCGACTCCCCACTGTTCCACGCAATACACAAGGGGGTGAACGGTATCGATTTCGAGACTGCAACCTTTGAGTGCGACCCGTCTTCGTTGAGAGAGACGTTAAACACTTGACACCAAATAGATGCCGACTACGACATCGTCGCTGAAGCCGAGGCCATTCTGGCCGAGGCTGCTCTCGTTCCCGCCTGAAAAGGCGCTGCCGAGACAGCACTCCGCTACCTGTAGTAGTACATACACAGGAAAGCAGGGCCAAGTCACCGCAGCCTGGTAACAGAAGCGGGGACGGACTCTTGGGAAAGACCATGCGGCACGCCCAGCGTATCTGGGTGTTGACGGTCGGAAAGACGACACAGCAGTGCAGGACCCGGCCTGTAACCGGGAACGGTCGTATCACTTAAAGAGTTCCACTCGGAAGACCGGGGTTCGAATCCCCGCACCTCCACCAAGCCTTCGCCAGCAGATCTGGCCTTGGCGCTTCGAACGTCGTTCTAGCGCTTCGAGCGCAGCCGAAGGTGGTATAGTTCTGCATGGCCGACAACGACTTGCGGAGATGCGCCAGGTGTCAACAGCACCTACCACTGGATTCGTTCGGGGTCAAGATTCGCAAAACTGGACAACTACAGTCCTACTGTAAGGACTGTACCAAGTCCAATTCTAAAGCGCATTACGACGCGAATAAGAAGCGATACGCCGAGAGAAATCGTAAGGGGCGGCAAGCAGTTGGAGAGTTCCTTCGAGAAACAAAGGAAAGCACCCCTTGCACTGACTGTGGTGGTAACTATCCATACTATGTTATGCACTTCGATCATCTTCCGCAGTACACCAAATCGTCTGGCATAAGCCGGATGCGATCTGGCGCTTCGAGTGCGTCAGACATCGCCAAAATCAAAGACGAGATTGCTAAGTGCGAAGTCGTCTGCGCCAACTGCCACGCAGAGCGCACACAGAAACGTCTCATGCCTTCGTAGTTTAACTGGACAAAACATCTGGCTTCGAACCAGAAGACGTGGGGGTTCAAATCCCTCCGAGGGCTCCATCTAGACACCAGACGAAAGGGATCCAATGGCCAACGTAACCAATGCTGTCTGCGCCATCAACAACTGTGGCAAGCCGTTCGCCCCGCTAGAAGAGGGCCGCACGCTACAGGAGGAAGACGAGTTTCGCATGTGCGTAGAGCACGAGAAAGCGATGCTCGTAGCCCTAAGGAAGTTGCGAGGCGACTGGTAAGCGCCTCAATTCATACCCACGCCGAGGGATGCGGACCTCTCCCTGCGAAGGAGGGCGAGGCGGTTCGACTCCGCCCGTGGGTGCCAGCGTCACGATGTTTGTCCGAGTCGTGATCGGCTACCGCCCAGGGGACGATCTGGGATATCGGATCTGGTCCAGATGTCGTTCCGAGTCTGGCAACAACCTCGCCGTGACGCCTTTGTAAGCACGTAAAACTGCGGTCAGTGGGTCACGGAATCGGAACACACAAGCCCCATCAGTGTACTGGCTAGCACGCGATCCTTTCAAGATCGAGCAGCGGGATCGAAACCCGTATGGGGTGCCAAGCGGGTATGGCGTAGTGGTAACGCGTCGTCCTTCCAAGTCGAAGTCGCCGGTTCGAATCCGGCTACCCGTTCCATCTACCGCTGCTCAGTCCGGCTACTTCAAGATTAGATTTGGATTGTGTAACTCGTGGTGGCAGTTCTGACACAGTAAGTCACATTTCTCGATCTCAACTGCAAGTCTAGCCTCTTTCATGTTGGAGAGCGCTCGCTGCGTCAGTCCAAACACCTTGGTACTGGGGTCTCGATGGTGGAACACGAGCGCTGCCATGTTCGAAGAATATCCGCATCGCACACACCCACCACCAGCATCTTTGATAGCGGCAAGTTTACGTGTGATGCCTCTATCGCGCTGTCTGGGGTACGCCTGGAGTGCGTCGTTCGGTACTGTATTCTTACAGTCTATTGAGCAATACTTCGTCTGTCTTCCACGTAGACCGGCCCCGCAATGTACGCACACTGTTTCCATGCCGCTATGGTAGTAGACATAAGCCACTACTACTCGACAGTGAGGGAAGAAAGTTTCTAGCCGACAGAGCCAGTGCTCAGCCAGGAGTCATAGTCCAGGCCGGGGTGGATCAGCACCACCTGTCGGTACGCAGGGAACGCCGCCAGAACTAGGCGTGACAACTGGGGAGAGACCTGGAACCAACGAGATGTCGCCTAATGGTATGGCACCTGCTTTGGGAGCAGGAACAACGGGAGTTCGATTCTCCCCATCTCGACCATCTGGATGTGGCTCAGTTTGGCTTAGAGCACTCGGCCCGGACCCGAGAGACCGGTGGTTCAAATCCATCCATCCAGACCATCTACGAGTTGTGGCCTAGTGGTTTAGGGCACCGCACTGGGGGTGCGGGGGTCGCAGGTTCGAATCCTGCCAACTCGACGTGGCTTTGGCGGTTGTGCCATAAATCCTCTCGTTGAGAGGCTAACAACCGCCCCATCATTCCGAGATGGCGAAAATGGTAGACGCGCCAGACTGTTAATCTGGTACCCACTAGGGTGTGCGGGTTCGAAGCCTGCTCTCGGAGCCGTGCTGTTCGGTTTCGCCAACCGGGCGATGGTAGGTGGCTCCTACCCGCAATGGATCCCCCTACGAAGGGGGAGACCCAGGCAGCCTTACTTGCTCCTCTCGCATAGCGGCTATTGCACCTGACTCTTAATCAGGCGTCCCGAAAGGGCATCGAGGGTTCGAGTCCCTCGGGGAGTACGAGGGCACCAAGCGACGGGGAATCCCCGGCGTCTCTCACAAGAGGTAGCGACGGCTATTTGGTGCCAGTCTTGCGGATGTAGTTCAACGGCAGAACGCCTCGTTGCCAACGAGGAGGCAGAGGGGTCGGCACCCTTCATCCGCTCCACGGACGTGTAACTCAGCGGTCAGAGTGCGATCTCGACACGATCGAAGTCGGGGGTTCAAATCCCTCTACGTCCACAAAGCCAATGGCGACGGATCCATCGTCAGAGGCTCGGCACGACCTGATCCGTCGTGCTGCCTTAGTAGCACAACGGCAAGTGCGTCGGCCTCACGGTCGAAGATGCGGGTTCGAATCCCGTCTAGGGTGCCATGGCGCTCAGGTGACCCTCGGTATGGGCACACCGGCTTGAAACCCCGGAGGGCACGGTTCGAGTCCGTGGGGAGCCACCATGCGTCCTGAGACAGATGGGAAGTCGAGACTCTGCAAAAGTCTTACGACCGGGTTCGATTCCCGGAGGGCGCTCCATCTCCGTATCAGATCTGATACGTTGTTCGTTGCGGGTGAGCCGGTGCTCAGCCGGGGTTCATATCCCCAGCCTGCCGAGACCAACACTCGGACCCGCCACCATCTGCCGAATGTCCCTGGGCGGCAGTCTTCATTCGTACCGAAGACGCGGAGAGTTCGATCCTCTCATTCGGCTCCATCCAGACAGCAAATGTGATGTCTTATGTGCAAAAACGACCTTAAGACAGCACATTCGAGGTCTACATGCCTGTGATCCTCGTGAGGACGAGGGCTTCCATGGTAAGGAAGAACAAGCGGGTTCGACTCCCGCCATAGGCTCGATGAGCAGCGTGCCACGGCGAACGTGAGGGTTCGACTCCCTCCACGCTGCTCAGTTATGGAAGGTGAACTAGACAGGCGCACTAGGGCTCCCTGCTAAGGAGTTCGCATCCGAAAGGGTGTGGGGATCGAGACCTCCTCCTTCCGCCATCAATGGAGAGTGAACCGGACAGGCGACACCGGCGCGGCTTTGAACACCGTAGGTCCGCAAGGATGGGCTTCGATTGCTCCGCTCTCCGCCATGCCTCAGTGGTGAAACTGGCAAACGCACCGCTTTCAAACAGCGACGACTCCGGTCTTGTGGGTTCGAATCCCACCTGAGGCACCACGCAGGTCTAAATGGCTTGCTTGTAGACTAGCGTCGGGATGACTCGGCGCTAGTACATGGGGATGTAGTCCAACGGCAGGAGACGACGCGTTTAGGGCGCGTACAGTGTGGGTTCGAATCCCTCCATCCCCACCATGTCGACGTGGTGAAATTGGCAAACGCACTGCGTTCAGATCGCAGCGACTTCGGTCTTGAGGGTTCAACTCCCTCCGTCGACACCATCTAACTAGCAGAGGCGTTCGAGCACTGTCTGCTAGAGTCTTCTACATGGGACAGATTAGAACATGGACAGACAATCAACTAATCGACGCAGTCGCCAGTGCATCTAGTATTGCCGCCGTCCTAAGATCCCTAGGTCTCCGTCCAGTGGGAGGTAACTACAAGAGCATCCGAGTCCACATCGAGAGACTTGGGCTAAGCGTCGATCACTTCACTGGACAGGCTTGGAACAGCGGTGAAAACTTCAAACCATTCGGTAAGTCCATTCCTCTGGATGAAATCTTGGTGGAGAATTCTACATACACAAGTACGTGGAACTTGAAAAACAGACTGCTGTCATCGGAAGTCCTAATAAATCAGTGCGCAACATGCGGACTTACTGAGTGGCTAGGGGATTCAATCTCTCTACATATGGACCACATCAATGGTGTCAATAGAGATAACAGAATTGAGAACCTTCGACTTTTATGTCCGAACTGCCACTCGCAGACGGCCACGTACTGCGGAAAGAAAAACAAGCGAGCGTGACGGGAACTGGCATACCTCCGGCACTTAAAATGTAGGGTTTGTGGGTTCGAATCCCACCGCTCGTACGAGCCAGTAGGCGGTCCCGAGCACACGGGAACCATAGCAACTCACAGTAGACCAGAACCCTCGGAGTACTACGAGATCTGAGAGCGGTGATGCGAGATTGTTGGTCGTGCGGGGTGCGCGCTGGCGTGTTCGAGAGCAAGATGCCGCCTAGCACGTAGTCGTGCGCCGGGTTTAGCCGGAGGGCTGGTGCCAATCCCAGCAGCGGAAATCTTGTGCGGGGAGCGGCAGACGCGTAGCGAAACTCGTTCTCCTCTCTTTTCTCGGCTTTGTTGGTTGAGCCAGGAGTGAGTTCCCGAATGCTAGCGGGGGCAGGTCGGGTAGCGTCGACCATCAACCAACACCATGTGGATGTGGTGTAACTGGTAGCCACGCAGTCTTGAGGGGACTGTGCCGAAAGGCGTGCAGGTTCGACTCCTGTCATCCACACTCTCGTGGTCGGGCATTGCGCCCGGAGAAACATTGGTTGCAAACAGCGAGTAACACACGCATGCGGACACTGCGCAAAGGGATGATCACTCTTGCGAAGTGGTGTGCCACGAAAGACCGCACATGCCGGTGGGCTCCGTTCGGACGGAGGCTTGTTTTGTAATCAAGTTGTAGCGGGTTCGATTCCCGTCACCGGCTCGGGGCGCTCGTCGCTCTGGGGCCAGTACTCTCTCAGGATCCGGATCCGGCAGAGGAACGTCCCACCATCCACGTCTGGCCGTCTGGTTGAAAGCGCACGCCTGATAAGCGTGTCGAGCGAGGTTCGATTCCTCGGGCGTGGACCATGCTCCGTTCGTCTAGCACGGCCTAGGACACCACCCTCTCACGGTGAAAACAGGGGTTCAAATCCCCTACGGAGTGCCACACACCCATCAGCGGCTCTGGACCCTGGTCTTACACACCGGGCGGCTCGGTTCGACCCCGAGTGGGTGTACCAATCCACAACCTGGATTTCATCATCCAGGTTGTGGATACAAGAACCTTTAGAGGCCGATATTGGTTAGCGGCGCTGGGTTGTGGCCCCAGTGGGGAGAAATCTCCGTGCGGATTCGATTTCCGTCTATAGGACCATCCACTATCGTGGGTCAACGAGCAACTCTGGTAGGATCAGAGGTATGGTTGATGATCGCTCAGTAACTATCTACGGGCTGCGAGACCCACGGACGGACGGAATCCGGTACATTGGGAAAACTGTTGTTTCTCCTAATACGAGACTGCGTCAACACATTAACAATGCGAACCGCAAGAAGGCTCGTGGAGAGCGGACGAACCACAAAGATAACTGGGTCCTTAGTCTCGTAGCGGTCGGTCTAGAACCACAACTGACTGTGCTGGAGACTGTGCCACCAGAAGGTGACTGGGCGGAAGTTGAAATACGATGGATCGCTGCTACTCCTGGCCTCACAAACGACGCCCTCGGCGGGCAAGGACCGCACGGATTCAAGTGGAGCGATGAGACTCGTGCCAAACTTAGCGCCACAAGGAAAACCATCGTCGGATGGCATCACTCAGAAGAGACAAAACGAAAGATTGGCGAGGCTCAGAAGGGGAAGATCTGCCCGCCCATGTCTGAGGGCACCAAACAGAAAATCTCAGCGTCTTCGAAGGGGCGAGAGTTCACTGATGAGCATAAACAACGCATCAGTGAAGGTCTCAAGGGACGTGTTCTCAGCGAGGAATCAAAAGCCAAGATTAGCACAAGCCTCACTGGGAAAGAGCGAAGTATTGAGTCGAGACAGAAACAAAGTCGGACTCAACAGAAGATCTACTGGCCCGTAGCAGAGGATCTTCTAGAAATGAAGGAAACAATGACCTACCGAGAAATCGGTGATGTGTTGGGGATCTCCCCTAACACCGTACAAACCCGCATCTGGAGACTCCGAGAAAGGGGATGGTAATGATGCAAGTACTTTTGCTGAACGCTGACTATCGCCCCGCCAGGATCGTGTCCGCAGAGCGCGCTGTTGTACTGATCCTCGCTGGTAAAGCAGAGCCGGTGCAGGATTCAGACACCTACATGCGGTCGCCGTCTGTTCATGTCAGGGTTCCACTAGTCGCTCGCCTCGTCAAGATGGCTAAGATCCCTTACATGCAGAAGGTGCCTTTTTCCAGGCGGATGCTCACGGTGCGAGACAACGGCGAATGCCAGTTCTCACACTGCAAGTCCAAGGGCACAACGGTGGAGCACATGCTCCCAGCCTCTCGTGGAGGCAAGTCCACCTACGAGAACTGCGTTCTGTCCTGCGGCCCGTGCAACTTCAAGAAGGCCGACCGAACGGTCGAAGAGATGGGCTGGACTCTCAAAAAGAAGCCAGTCGCCGTCTTCGGGCCGATGGTCTTGCTCGCCCGTGCTGGATCCAACGCCGCTCTGCCTGA
>ERZ1292642.1444-Hain-H14-01um-R1-1444-length-11222-cov-4_pt1 | contig 11222 bp, 12 predicted proteins | sample MGYA00564403_ERZ1292642 | MGnify/ENA primary metagenome ERZ1292642 (study PRJEB36523, sample SAMEA6512643) | groundwater metagenome | collected 2019-01-09 | study: AquaDiva: Metagenomics assemblies of 32 groundwater samples | reverse complement strand
CGGCCAGGGCGGTGCGAGGGTCGCACGCTAGACCTCTCTGAAGAATTCTGCCGCCTACCCCCTCCTCCCTTGCTATCCTCTCGATAGTCTAATATGATGATGATATGACACAGAACACCACCACCACAGTCCTGCTCCGCGACGAGTCCTGACCCCACCCCAACCACCTGAGGAGGACCACATGCCCATCACCGCGACCACCGCCCTCTGCGGACATGCCGAGTGCGACCCATACCGACGGCGGAACAGCGCGGTCGATGAGGGTGGGGATGTGGTCGTCTACCGCAGCTGCGGCGGACATCGGTATCTGTTCCGTGACAATGTCGACGACGGCCTGATCATTCGTACTGGCACGACTGCGGGTACTTGGTCTCTGACCCGGGTTCGGGACATCGAGGTCGAGCCCGGACTGTGGGACACGGTGCTCGACGGCCGGCCGGTATGCACCGGCGCGTACGAACCACGCCGAGGTAGGGACAGTGCCTACGTCGCCCGTCGCGGCCCGACCAGCCGCGTCTTCCTTACCCACGACACTCAGTACGGCCTTTTCGGAAAGCTGGCTCGGTGGTTTTTGATCCCCAGCCTGTCCGACAAATGCTGATGCTGATCGATACCGAAGCACCCCAGTTTCACTCTCTGTCTGAACCCCGAAGGAGAAACCATGTCGACCACCACTCGCTCAGCCAAGCGAACTGAGTTCCTCAACGACCTACTCGTCACCACGATCGAAAACGGCGGCTACGGTCCATTTCGGACGCTCAGCTACGAGCCCCGCGACGCTGAGCCATATGCGGTTGTCAGGTTCCACGGCGACGGGATGGCTAGCCACCGGGTCACCGTCGAAACGTTTGCCCATGGCATCAGCGTCATCCGCAAGGCGGTCGACCAGATCAACTCCGACTACCCCAGCGACGGCGAGGTACTTCACAACGCCGGCACCGGCCAGCGGCTCTTCATGGGCTCCGAGATGCGACAGCGAATCTTGATGGCTTCTGATGAGAACGACGCCGGAGAAATGGACGTGCTCGACGCTCTGGCCATCCTCGAGTGCGCCATCTTCGGCGCCGTCACCTACTGCTGATCATGCCTACCGGACTGCTCTCGGGTCCTACGACCACGCCACCCTCCCCGCCGACCAGACATGACCGCCTGGGTTCGGTACGAACGCTGGACCCGGTCTGGATGCGAGGCGCACGGCTGGTTATGCCCGAAGTGCTGGCACCTCACCCAGACCAGCTAGACAATCCCGACCAGATCGAAAGGAAAACAAGGAGATGGGAATGACATCGCTCGGACTATCCGTCCGAGACACCGAGGTACACCGCAGGCACACGTCCGACGAGGAGCCTGACCGCATCCAGCTCGTCGACCGAGGGAACCTCTTCGTCGTCGATCTCGACGGAACCCCCGAACAGATCAACCGGCTGGCTGAGGACGTTGCTGAGGCGGCTGGTCTGCGCATCAGCCGGGCCGGCGGCGTGAAGTTGTACCTGGAGCTGTCCACCGCGCACCTGCCTGCGGCGCTGCGCAGCAAGAAAACACTCAACGCGATCGACGGCATGATCGCCGAGGATCGAACCTACGGATTCATGGTGTGGGTCCCGGACGACCCGAAGGATCACCACGCCGACTACGACGCGCTGCCGCCGGATGAGGTTATGGCCATCTTGCTGTACGCGCGGCGGCTCGCCTGTGACTGGATCGTGTTCGATCCGGATGGCGATCGCGTCTCGGACCTGCCTGCTTGGGAGGACTGAGCGGTGGACGAACGCGCCCTGCTCGGCGACATCGACATTGAGCCGCCGATCCCGTGGGAAGCCATCAAAGATGGCCCCTTCTTGCCATCTGCATATCTGCCCACCGGAGTGTCACTCGACACGACTATGATCTTCAAGCTGGACGAGGACGACGGCCGCTGCGCAGTCGAGGTCACCGGCCGGTGGGAGGCGGGCGACTACTTCTCCCTAGAGGCAGAGCTACAGGAAATGGTCGACACCTTCCCCGGGCACCTGTTCCTCGGCACCTTCGAGGTGGATGACCTGAACGGCAGCGGCACCTACCGAGTGGACGTCGGCGCCGACCGGAAGGTGCGAAGCCGGCGCCCGATCGTGATGTGGCCGGGGGAGGGGATCATTCCGATCTGCTTCGAGGAGAAGGATATGGAGTGTGCGCTGCGCACCCTGGTCAAGCTATGGGACTCGGGTGGCGCCAGCATCGATGACCTCTCCGTCTGGCAGCGAATGACGGCCCAGGGGCTCTCCACCGCGGTCGCGATAGCTGACGATCCACCGGGGCCCTGACCCACTGCACACATAGGGTCGCTGCCTCCCTGGCTTTCACTCGGCGGCGGCCCTGTGTGTTGATCGTCTGCCTGAACGGTGTGCGACCGTCTACCATCTCGGATCAAAGGCGGATGAATCGGTTCACGCCTTGTCCGCACATGCCCGACGGCAGCCAGGGGGGAACCATGTCTACACCGACGGCTGAACGACGGGTCGAGTACATGCCGCTCCAGGCCGTGGAGCCAGCCCTGCGTAACCCCAAACTCCATGCTCATCACGAGATCAGGGCGAGTATTGGAAGGTTCGGCCTAGCTGAGGTCCCCCTCCTCGATGAACGTACCGGTCACCTAGTGGCCGGCCACGGCCGCATCGATCAGCTCAGCGCCATGCGAGACGATGGTGAAACCCCACCAGACGGGGTACGGGTCGATCCGGTTACCGGCGATTGGCTGACCCCTGTGATCCGGGGTTGGTCCTCACGGTCCGACGTTGAAGCAGAGGCGTACCTGGTCGCGTCCAACAACCTGAGCACCCTAGGCGGTTGGGACCAACACGCCCTGACCACACTGTTAAAAGAGATCGCCGACGAGGACGACTCTCTGCTAGCGCTAACCGGGTGGGACGGCGATGACCTGGCCGACATGCTCAAGCTGCTTGAGCCGCCCGACCTAGACGAATTGGGCGAGCAGTTGGGCGATCCGGACCCGGCAGACAACTGGCCAATCATTCGGGTGAAGGTCCCCAAGCATGTAGCCGCGGCGTGGCGTAGCCACGTCGAGACGCACGACGGTGACGAGTCGGCAGCGTTCGCGGCGCTGCTTGAGATGGATCCCGGTGACCCGGTTCCGTCGGACTGGCAGCCATGACCGTAAAGATCACCTATCCGGTGGACGCCCTCGTCTCGTATCACTATTACCGCAACGACAGGGACCTGGCACCCTTGGCCGCAACCGGCAAGCTGCGGCTCATCGGCGACTCAGGCGCGTTTTCGGCATTGACCCAGGGCGCCCGGATCGACTTGGCCGACTACGCCGCCTGGGTGCACCGCTGGCGCCCGCACCTGTTCTGGGCCGCGTCGCTCGATGTGATCGGCGACCCAGTAGCCACCTGGCACAACTGGAAAACCATCCGCGAGCAACACAACTTGGACACGGTCCCGACCCTGCACGCCGGAACGGACACGTCGTGGCTGGACACGTACGCCGCCGAAGGGGTCAACCTCATCGGCCTCGGCGGGATGGCAGGCACCGGGCAGGCTCCGCGTGCATTCCGGTGGGCGGTGAACATGTTCCGTCACGCCCGCGACAAATGGCCCGGCGTCCGGTTCCATCTATGGGGCGTGGCCAACCGCCTGTTCCTGGACGCGCTGCCCGCCTACTCGGCCGACTCATCCGGGATCCTCGGCTCGGCATACCGGTATGCCTCGCTACGGCTGTTTGACCCCACTACCGGCAGGCACCACACCGTGGCCCTTCGCAAGGGCGACCGGGGGGTCTACAGGCTGGCATCTGTGCTGCGCCATGTCTACGGGGTGGATCCAGGCGAGATCGAAACATCACACCCGGGTAACCGGATCATGCTGGTCCAGCTCGCTGCCGCCTCAACTCAGCAGTACGCAGCGTGGCTGCAGCGCCGCCACCGTGTCAGCCCGCCTGCCCGGGCTGTCAACCCCGACGCCCCGGCTGGGTCTCTGGTGCACCTAGTTGCCGGGAGCGGATACAAGCAGCCCGACGGCAAGCAAGATATCCAGCTTGCGATAGGGCCGAACATCCATGTCGCAATGGCCAACCCCGGCAGGGAAAACAGCGATGAGGTGGCGCTGATCGGCCCGGCTCTGTTCGTGGCTGATGGCAGCTCCGCCCATCTGTTCCATCTGACCAAGGAGAAGAAGTGACCCACACCGTTGTTGTCGCGTCGGGGGGGCTCGACTCGACTGCGGCGATGGCGCTGCACGCCGCAGCCGGCGACCATCTCACCGCCGTCACCATCAACTATGGGCAGCGTCACATCCGCGAGATCGCCGCCGCCCGGGCTGTGGCCGGGCACTACGACGCGGATCATGTCGTGGTGGACCTGCCCGACCTGGCCAGAGTCTTGACCGGATCTGCCTTGACCGACCCAGCCGTGGCAGTACCCCATGGTCACTACGCTGCGCCCACCATGGCCGCCACGGTGGTGCCCAACCGCAACGCGATTCTTGCCAACGTGGCGGTCGGGATAGCTGTTGCGATCAAGGCCGACGCCGTCGTGGTCGGTATCCACGTCGGCGACCACCCCGTTTACCCTGACTGCCGACCCGAGTTTATCGATGCCCTGCAGGTGTGTGTCGCGGCGGCCACGGCCGGCTACCACACCCCCCGCGTGGATGCCCCATTCGTGCATTGGACCAAAACAGCGGTGGCCCGGCTGGCGGCAAAGCTGGGCGCTCCGATCGAGCTGACCTGGTCCTGCTACGAAGGCGGGGAGCTGCACTGTGGCCGCTGCGGGACCTGCGTCGAGCGGCGTGAGGCGTTGGAACTGGCGGGCGTCGCCGACCCAACCGCCTACCGCCCGGACGACGTCAAGGGACGGACACACGGTCATGTACTCGATCGCTAAACGGTGGACGTTCGACGCCGCCCACCACCTGCCCGAGCTACCCGACGGGCATAAGTGTGCCCGCCCCCACGGGCACACGTACACCGTGGAGGTGGCCCTCGCCGCGGCCGGTTTGGAGCCGCCCGGGTTCGTGGCCGACTTCGCCGACCTGGACCCGGTCAAGCGGTACCTGGACGGCGGGTTCGACCACCGCGACCTAAATGACGTGGTTAACTTCCCGCCCACCAGCGAACGTCTGGCCCACCACCTGTACGACTGGTGTGTCGACCACCTTGCCCTGCCGGTCGGGGTGTCGGTCGACGCGGTGCGGGTGTCGGAGACGCCGTCGACGTGGGCCCAGTACCGGCCATGACCAGCACCCTGCCCATCGCCGAGGTATTCGGTCCTACTTTTCAGGGAGAGGGTCCGTCGGCGGGTCGGCTGGCCGCGTTCATCCGGGTCGGCGGCTGCAACCTGACCTGCCGCGACTGCGACACCCCCTACACGTGGGACGCGGGCCGGTACGACCTGCGGGCCGAGCTGCCCCCCCTGTCGGTCGACGATATCCTGGCCGTCCTGCACCCGGCCCGGCTCGTTGTCATCACCGGCGGCGACCCGACTCTGTATCGAAACTACGAGGCTATGAACCGGCTGTTGGGGGCACTGGCCGAGCAGTCCCGCCAGGTCGAGGTCGAAACGAACGGCACCCTTAACCCGCAGCCGATGGACACCTACCCGCTCCGGTTCAACGTGTCACCCAAACTGGCCGGGGCGATGAGCGACGACCCAGCAGAGCGGCGGATCGTCCCGGAGGCGTTGGCCTGCTATGGCAAACTTGCCCGCCTCGGGCAAGCCGTATTCAAGTTCGTCGTTACTAGCCCGGCCGACGTCGCAGAAGGCGTGACCCTGGCCGATCAGTACGAAGTGCCTCGCCGAGCACTGTGGTTCATGCCGGAAGGGACTACCCCGGCCCGGTTGCTCGACGTGGCCCGGAAGGTCGCCGACCCGGTGCTGTCCGCCGGGGCTAACCTGACCCTGCGCCAACACGTCTTGCTATGGCCCACCACCGAGCGTGGCCGATGATGCCCGACCTGGACCAGGCCGCCATTCACGCGGCGGCGATGCTGGCCGAACTGGGTATCGAAGGGGTGGACGAACGGACCCCATTGCGGTTTGTGCGCGCCTTGGACGAGATGGCCGCTGGCCGCTGGCTTGAACCGGGCCGGCACCTAGCCGTCGAGTTTCCGGCCGTGTCGAAAGAGCCGGCGATGGTTGTCGTTACCGACATCCCGTTCGTATCAGTCTGTGAGCATCACCTGCTGCCCTTCACGGGTGTGGTGACGGTCGGCTACCTGCCCCAGATTGATGCCCCCATCGTCGGTCTGTCCAAGTTAGCCCGGCTCGTACAGGAGTACGCTGCCCGCCCCCAGGTGCAGGAACGGCTCACCGAACAGATCGCCACCGCCCTGGACCGGCCCGACCGGGCCACCGGCGCCGCCTGCGCGGTGCGGGGCGTGCACTCGTGCATGGCCCTGCGGGGCGCCCGCACCGGCGGTCAGGTCGCCATGGTAACTGTCCAATACCTCGGCGCCTTGAAGTCGGACCCGTGGCGGTCCGACTTCAACCAGCGGCTGTCCGGCCCGGCCTGGCAGTCGTGAGAAGGCCAACCGTGCCCGTACATCAGCTACCCGTCATCACCCTCGATCCCGAGGTCGACTCGTGGGACCGGCAGCCCTCCGAGACTGCCTACCGCTTCGCCCAGTTCGCTGGATACCGCGACCTCGGCCGGGGCAGGACCCTGCGAAAGGTCGCCGAGAGCCTGACACGTAGCGCCGGCTACATTCGGCAAGTCGCTGCGGCGTACCGGTGGGTTGAGCGAGCCGAGGCGTGGGACCTGCACCGCGACAAGCTGCATGAGCGGGTCTGGTTGGAGCAGCGCCGCCAGGCAGCCGAACGGGACGGCGTGTTGCTCGACGCAGCGATTGGGAAGGTCGCCCAGCGGCTTAGGACGATTCTGCCCGAAGACCTAGACCCTGCTGACATGATCCGAATGCTCGACGTGGTCCTTCGCCATAGGCGGGTGCTCTTTGGTGATCCGCAGGAAACCATCGCGGTAACCGGACCCGGAGGTGACCCACTTACACTGCATCTGGCCGAGTTCTCAGGCATGTCCTCCAACGACCGACGTCGCACGATCATGGACCTGACCGACGCGGTACGTCGTCGCGCTGAAGCTGCCGCCGGTGGGGACGACGATGAACCCGACGATCCCGGGTAGAAGATCCGCCGCAATCGACGACGATGCCGCCGTCTACAGCACCCTTGCCGCGGCGAAGCGGGCACTGGCCGCTGATCTGATGTGTGATCCGGCCACGATGGCCCGCGGACTAGACGCCGAGTATCGGATGCGGCCCCACCTGCGGGTCATTGGCGAGGCCATGGCCGAAGTCCTCGCCGGACTGTACAACCGGCTACTGATTTTGACCCCGCCCCAGGTAGGGAAGCCTGTATACGCTGGCAGCATGATACTGATGTCCGACGGGTCGCGGAAGCGCATCGATGAGATTGACCCAGGTGAGCGAGTCATCACGCACACGGGCCGGCCGCAGACCGTCTTGGCTGTGCATCGCCAGGGCCAGCAGCCCACAGTGAAGATCGCTACATACGGCGGCCGGGAGACCATAGCCGCCATGGACCACCCATTCCTGACCCCGACGGGCTGGGTCGAGGCGGGGCGCCTGGCGACTGGCCTTGCCCTGGCCACGATCCCCACGCCGGCAACCGAGCCAGCGTTGGTCCTGTCCGAAGAGGAGGCGCGGTTGATGGGCATGTTCGTCGGCGACGGATCCGTGAGCGGCCTTGGTCCAGGCAAGGGCTTCAACTGCTCCATCACGACATTCAGTCCCGGTGTGCGAAAAGAAATTGATCGATGCTGTGAAGCCCTCGGGCTGACCGCCACCGACTCGTCGGCCAGACGAGGACGGGTGAATATCTCAGGCGGATCGAGGCCGATGCTGATAAGGAATGGCCTGGCCTGGACGACGTCCCATACGAAGCGCGTCCCTGCGGCGGTCTTCACTAGCCCACCGGAGGTGATCGCCGCGTTCATCGCCGGCTACTGGGACTGCGACGGCGTCGTCACCTCGCGCGGCCCGGACCGGAACGGCGAGAAACGCAGGGATGTTGCCGTCGAGCTGTACTCCGTCAGTCGCGATCTGATTGGCGACGTCCAGCATCTGTTGCTGCGTCTCGGCATTCGATCGATGATCCGGGTGAAAAGGGGCACGTACAAGAACGCCGAGCACATCTCCTACCGGCTTCAGATCATCGCCCGTGACGCGGTCGCGCGCTTCCAGCACTGGATCCGGCTGACGAACGACAAGCGCAGCGATGCGCTCGCCGGGCACACTCTGCCTCGCACCGACTTCGACGCCCTATACGCCCCAGACCCCATCATGTCGGTCGAGCCGAACGGTCTTCAGGAGTGCCTATGCCTGACCGTCGCCGAGGATCACACGTTCACGTCGGACGACTTGGTCGTGCACAACTCGACCTTGGTGGGGGAGTGGGGCCCGTTCTGGTGGCTGTGCAACCGGCCCACCGACGACATCGTCATCGCCTCCTACGCAGCCGACCTAGCCGAGACCCGGTCGAAGGGCATCCGGCAGCGCATCGCCGACTACGGCGCCGAGTACCACCTAGTCATGCGGCCTGGGTCGCGGGCCACCCACGACTGGCGCCTACTTAACGGCGGGCACCTACGCGCGGTTGGTGTCGGTGGTGGCCTATCTGGCTTTCCCGCGAACCTGATCATCGTGGATGACCCGCACGCAGACCGGGCCTCGGCCGAGTCGCCCCGGGTCCGCAATGGTGTGCACGACTGGTGGTCGTCGACCGCCGGGGTCCGGTTGCAGCCCGACATGGGCGCCGTCATCGCGATCATGTGTACAGCGGCAGGTATGCGAGTACTGATGGGTGATGGCGGCTGGACTGCGATTGAGAAGGTAGCCCCCGGGGATCTGGTTACGTCCCTCGCACGGGACGGAAAGACGCTGGTCACGTCACGCGTCCTCGGGCAGCGTCTAAGCGGCTACGACGACACTGTGACCGTCAAGACGGCCCGGCTGACATTGAAGGTCAACCGAGCCCACCCGTTCGCCGTGCTGCGTCGAGATGGCGGCTTCCGCCCGAACGCGACCGACGTTGAATGGGTGCCGGCCGGCGCGCTCCGCCCGGGTGATGTTGTCGTGACCGCGAAGTCGTTGCCGGCCGACTATGTCGGGACGGACGTACTGCCTGACGGAACTCCAATAGATCAGGAACGGGCGTGGCTGCTCGGGTACCTCGTGGGAGACGGATGGGTCACCGCACACAAACGGGTCCGGCAGCAGGAGGGCAACCCGACCAGCTACGCGGTCTGCTGTGCGCGGACGCGATCGAAATGTGCGGGCAAAGCGGACCTTGACGACAGGGTGTACGCGGCCCTGTCGTCCTGGTCGACGAGCCGGGTATACGCGACAACGGGCGGCTACTGGCGTACCGACTGGGCGGCCGGCGGCCGGCTGCTGCTGGGCATGGGATTCGGCAAGGGAGCCCGCAGCAAGCGAGTGCCGAAGGCCGTCTGGTCGTGGCCGCCCAGCCTGCGGGCCGCATTCCTGCTCGGCTACGCGGAAGCGGACGGGGCGCTTCAGCGAGCTGGACGGGAAGGTCGGCGGAACGGAGGGGACACCTGGCGGGTCGTCTCTGCCAACGTGGACCTGTTGAACGACACCCGCGACCTCGCGCTCACCTGCGGTGTGCGACCAACCACCGTCTTTAGCGACAAGCCCCGCAAGTACCAGCCGCCCAACAGTCCGGAGCCGTTCTGGGCAGTCACGCACTCCCTCGGGCTGACGTTCAACCAGAACACCGCTGAGGGTCGCGGACTGGTAAAGGGCTGTCAGCATCCGGCGCCGCAGCATCTTCGTTACGAGCGAGTCCGGACCATTGAGCCCGGCCCAGTGCTGCCGGTCTACGACCTGATGGTTGAAGGCACTGAATCGTTCGTCGCCGAGGGCTACGTCGTCCACAACACCCGTTGGCATGAGGACGACTTCGCCGGTCGCCGACTCAAGGAGGATGGCAGGCTCGAGGAAGGCGGCCGGTGGAAGGTTGTCCACCTGCCGGCGTTCGCCGATCCGAAGTTCGGCGAGGACCCGCTCGGCCGGGAGCACGGCGCGCCGCTGACACACCCCAAGATTGCCACCCGTGATAGCGCCCGGCTCGTCTCCTGGTGGCAGGAAAAAAAACGTACCTCGATGGTCCGGGACTGGCACTCCCTGTTTCAGGGCGATCCACAGCCCGCCGCTGGTGCGCTGATTTCGTCTGATCTGCTGCGGCTCCTGCGTGACACCACCACCGAGGTCGAGCCGCAACGCGTAGCGGTGGCGATCGACCCGTCCGGGGGCGGCCGAGACGTGGCCGGCATCGTCGGCGGACACCTAGGCGAGGACGGGCGGCTATGGATTACCGACGACCGGTCGGGGGTCATGTCGTCCGATGCCTGGTCGATGGAGGCGGTCCGGTTGGCGTACGACATCGGCGCCGGCTCGTTCGTGGTAGAGGTCAACTTTGGCGGGGACATGGCGGTGCTGGTGCTGCGCACCGCGTGGAAGACGCTGCAAGACACCGGGGAAATACCAGCCGAGGAGCTATGCCCGCTCATCAAAGTGGTACGGGCTCGGCAGGGCAAGCTGCTACGGGCCGAACCGATCGCTCAGCAGATGATCCTCGACCGGGTCCGTCTGTACGGGGTGTTCACCGACCTGGAGCGCGAATGGGCGACCTGGCAGCCGTCCGATCCGATGTCGCCTGGCCGGATTGATGCCTCTGTGTATCTGGCGTATCACCTGCTGCCGATCCCGGCGACCGGCGTTCAGTTCGCAGCCCCATCCGGCACGATGCCTACCAGCGCGATGTCTCCGCTGGGCGGGGGGGGCACAGTAACCGGCCTAGGGCCCCTAGGCGGTTGAACACTGCGAACACTGAAGGTTTTTCCACGACACGTACCTATAGTCGGGCTTATGTCGGTTTGGGCGCAGTTGGTATACGCGCTGGCCATAGCCCGCGTCGCCGGCCTCATCACCGACGACATGATCAGCCGGCCGGTCCGGGACTGGGTCGTGGCACACCTCCCGCCATGGCCTGTATCTGTGAGCGTGGAAACGTTGCTGACCTGCACTTGGTGTGCCTCGATATGGGTCGCCGCCGCGGTGGTGCCCCTGGCGTGGCATTGGGGCGACCGGGCGTGGCTTGTCGTCCCTGCGCTCGTCCTCGCCGCGAGCCAGGTCGCCGGCATGACGTCCACGTTGGGCCGGCCGGCCC
>ERZ1292642.1441-Hain-H14-01um-R1-1441-length-11229-cov-4_pt1 | contig 11229 bp, 18 predicted proteins | sample MGYA00564403_ERZ1292642 | MGnify/ENA primary metagenome ERZ1292642 (study PRJEB36523, sample SAMEA6512643) | groundwater metagenome | collected 2019-01-09 | study: AquaDiva: Metagenomics assemblies of 32 groundwater samples | reverse complement strand
AAGCGGCGCCGCAGTCAGGTCCTTCCGCACCTGCTCCTGGAGTGCCGCACCCTGCAAGTAGTGGGTCACGAGGAGAAGCACCAGCTCAGCCGGGCAACGTTGCGACCAAGTCGTGTCCCGACCACACCTCGAGCGCACGAAGCGGACGCCGCCACCCTTCTCCCCAAGCGGCGACGAGCGAGAACATCAACGATGAAGCGTGCAACGTGTTGCGCGAGGGACGTTAGCACCGACGTGGGCTCGGCGTCAACGGGTGGGGGCTCATGCAGCGCGGCGCCTGATTGACAGAAGAGGACGCCATGCAGGGCACGTGGCGAAACGGCCCGTGATGACGCGGGGTTGCGGCGACTTGACAGAAGACCTCTTTCTTTTCACGGACTTACGCGCGCTCTTTACCGGTCGTCGGCTCTCCGCCGGTAGGGGATGAGGGGTTCGCGAGCCCCGATCGGTTGGGTAGTGTCCTAATTTGCCTGCCTGAGCGGTCAGGCTTGGCACGCGACGTGCTAGAAATCGCGTCCGGTGTGCTATAGATGGAGTGGTGGTGCGGGGGACCGGACTCGAACCGGCAACTTGAGGATGGATAGCCCCACGGTTGACCGTTGAGCCTACCCCCGCACCAGCCACAAGCCTAACCCAATCACCAAGCAAAAGTCAATCCCGCTCGGGCAATCCCCGAATCACCCATGGCCCTGCCGTATCACAACGCGGCGCGTCACAATCGCCAGTCTCAATCTGCTTGACTTGATCGGTTCCTCGGTCTATGTTTGGCTCGACACTTGGAAAGGGGGTCCAACCGATGAAGGATGCCCAGGCGATCCGGCAGGCCATTGACACGGCCGAGGAGGAACTGGTCTCCATCAAGGCTCGTCTGGAAGAGATGAAGCCCCTGATGCAACGCCAAGAGAAGCTGGAAGCCTTCCTGCTCCATGCCAGGGCGCTTCTCCCGGTGGAGTCTTCCCCTGGTGAGAGGCATGCTGCGGGTACTGAAGTGAAGACCGAAGCAGAGGCTCGTCGGGTCGACGGGAAGGCGGTCTGGAACTGGGCAGAACAGGTTTTGACGCAGGCTCGCCATCCCATGCGGGTTATAGACATCACGAACGAGATCATTCGCAGCGGGCGACAGCTCAGCGACAAGTGGGGGACTGAAGTCGTCAGGGCGGCCATGGGGCGAATGCCCGATGTGTTCGAGCGCGTAGCTCCTGGGCTTTACGCGCTGAAGAGCTGGCCGCAGCAAATGAAGGCGGTACGTCGTGTGTAGAGACGAAAAGCGGTAGGTGCTTAACCCCGCCATTGTGGCGGTATTTTTGGCGGGATAGACAAAAGGCCGCGCCTTTCGGCGCGGCCCCTCGGTTTGGTGGAGGCGTGGCAGAGCGGCTGATTGCGACGGTCCTTAAAACCGTACCCGTGCTTACCCACGGGCGCAGGTTCGAATCCTGCCGCCTCCACCAAAACAACACGTCGAGTGCAGCAGTGCCCGGCTAAGCTCTCCTCAAGTACGCGCCCATCCTAGCACGGCCGCCACCACCAGCCAAGGCTAAGGGGAGGGGGTGGGAGGCGGCATGGACGGTTTCTTTCCACCCCCAGCCTTAGCCTTCCGCCACTTCGCTTCGGCACCCTTGCGACCGATGGCGGACAGCTGCTCGGTGGTCAGGTTCTCGGCTCGGCGTTTCCCCCCGATTCGCCCGCCCTTTCGGCCGAGGGCCACGGCATGCGGATTCTTGCCCACGGCGTGAGTATGCCTGACCGCTCAGCCAGTGTCAAGAAGATTCTGCTTGACAATACCTAAGCGCTTAGGCACAATGGAGGCATGGAAAAGAAGAACCCCCGAGCCGTTGGAAGCGACTCGGGGGTGGCGTCCACTCCCAACAGCCCGAAGGCCGCTAGGTGCGGTTGGTCGCCACGCCTAGTCTATGACCTTCCGGGCAGAAACGGAAGGCCCGTCGTGTACGTGCTCAAGGCCGAGAAGAAGCTGGCGGTCATCTCCTGCTTGGTCGAAGGAAACAGCATCCGCAGCACCGAGCGCCTGACCGGCGTCCACCGCGATACCATCATGCGGCTGCTCGTTCGGACCGGCGAGCGGTGTCAGACGATCCTCGCGGAGACGATGCGGAATCTGCGCTGCCGCAGCTTGCAAGTGGACGAGCTGTGGACCTACGTCCAGAAGAAGCAGGCGCGGCTCTCGTTCGAGGATCGGCTCCGACTCGACGTGGGCGATCAGTACGCCTTCGTCGCCATCGACGCCGAGACGAAGCTGATCCCGCACTTCGACGTGGGCAAGCGGAACATGGTCACGGCCTACCGCTTCATGGACGCGCTCAAGGCCCGGCTCGCCGAGTCGTTCCGATTCCAGTTGACGACGGACGGGTTCGTCCCCTACATTGGTGCCGTGGAGCACGCCTGGGGGGCCGACGCTCCCGACTTCGGGCAGCTCGTCAAGCTCTACGGAGCTTCACTCCCCGGTCCCGCTCGATACTCGCCGCCGAAGATTCTGGAGGCGGTCCCAACCGTCGTCCACGGCGCCCCCGACCCGGCCCTGATCTCCACCAGCTTCATCGAGCGCCAGAATCTCACCGTGCGGATGGCCTGCCGGAGGTTCACGCGGCTGACCAACGGCTTCAGCAAGAAGCTGGAGAACCTCAAGGCGGCGCTCGCGGTTCACTTCGCGTGGTATAACTTGGTGCGGATTCACCGGAGCCTGCGGATCACGCCAGCGATGGCGGCTGGGGTGACGGATCGAGTGTGGGCCCTAGACGAGCTACTCTGATGCTCGGCAAGCCCGCCCTCTCGACTCGGACCGGACTGCTCTTCCAAGCAGACTGCATGGATCTTTTCGCGGCCCTGAAAGACAAGTCCATCTCCTGCATCTTCGCGGACCCCCCGTTCAATTTGGGGAAGGACTACGGGAACGGCACCGAAAAGGACGACCTGGCGCATCCGGACTACCTAAAGTGGGCCTTCGCGTGGGTGGAGGAGTGCGTCCGCCTGGTCAAGCCGGGCGGCGCCATCTTCATCTACATCCTGCCGCAGTGGGGCTACCGCCTGGCCTCGCACCTCGAAGACTGTGGGATGCTCTTCCGTCACTGGATCGCGCTGTCCATGAAGGGCACGTTTCCGCGAGGGCGGAAGCTGTATCCAGCGCATTATGCCCTGCTCTACTTCACCAAGGGTCAGCCTGCCACGTTCAACCGTGTCCGGCTGCCCATCCCGGCATGTCGCCATTGCGGGAAGGACATCAAGGACTACGGCGGACACCGGAAGTATCTGAACCCGCTCGGGCTCAACCTCACCGATTTTTGGGACGACACGGCCCCAGCCCGTCACCGGAAGTTCAAGACCCGCTGGCACGTCAACGAACTAAAACCGATGATTGCCAACCGGTGTTTTCAGATTGCCACCAACCCCGGCGAGATCATCCTCGATCCCTTCGGCGGGGGCGGGTCGAGCTACGAAGCGGCCCAGGCGCTCAAACGCTACTGGATCGGCTCGGAGATCACCGACTGCGCGCCAATCATTCAGCGGCTCAAGGAGCGATTCCCCCTCAAGGCTGCGGCGCCGGCCAAGAAGCTGTCGTCGATCTTCCGCTAGGCTTCGGTGCCGAAGCTCACCGACGAGGTTCCGTTCGGCGGTGCCCTGGAGAAAGTCGCCCGTCTCGGGCTCACGTCGCTCTACCGTGAACTCAAGACGATCCTTCAAGGATTCCCGCTGCGCGTGAAAGAGAAGAAGAACGCGAACGGCGGGATGGCCGTTCGGGTGATGCTCGACGCCCAATTTGAGGCCCGGCATGAGACGGGATGGGTGAAGCGGCAGACCGGAGCGGTAGACTGGACGAAGTGCCGGGTGGTCAACGGGACGCGGATCTGCCTTGGCGTCGAGATCCAGGTTTCAGCTCGGAGTGATCTTATCATCATGGATATCATTCATCTCAGACGGGCTCTGACCAGCGGGGACATTGACGTGGGCATTCTAGTCGTGCCGAGCGACAAGCTGGGACCGTTCCTGACCGATCGTGGTCCCAAGCTCGCTGACGCGAAGCGGCTAATCCGAGAGGCGCGGGTCGAGGATCTGCCGATTGTCCTGTTGGGCCTTGAACACGACGGGCCTGGGCCGGCCTTGGCCAAACAGGCAAAGAAGCCCTCCGGCCAGTACCCCACGACTCCTGAGTGAAATTAGGACACTACCATCGGTTGAGGAGGCTTGCGCAGCCGATCCCCCGTTGACCCGGCGGGGGCGAAACCCGGCTCGCCGGGCGAGCCGCTCCACGTTCGAGCTGGATCGCCTTTGGCGAGCATCTCCTGTCTGGTGGCGTCGAGGAGTCCTTGGAGTTTCCCTAAGTCCTCACCGGCCAGTTCGGCTAGGCTGACCTCCTGCGCGGGATCTGGCAGCCCGCCCTTGCGCCAGTTCAGCACGGTGTTCTCATGGAGGCTGAGCTTCTCCGCGATCAGCTTGTAGCTGCCGATCCGCTCCCGTAGGTTTTCCAGCCAGTCGTACCAGCGTTCCGCTGCGGCGTCGGGCATCACCACACCTCCTAGCGTTCCCATGGTGGTCCCTACGGTGGCATTTCCTGGCCTTGTTGTCAAGGGGCGGGCTCCCGAAAATTGAGGCTTGACAACGCCCACAGTGGTCACTATGATGATGCCCGTGGCACAGGGTACCTTCCGACTGCCGATCTTCCGTTGTCAGCGCTGCGGGCATCGGTGGCATCCGCGGAAGAACGAGCGACCCGAGCGGTGCGGTAGCTGCAAGACCCCCTACTGGAATCGGCCGCGCGTTGCCGCCAAGACCAAGAACGGCCGGGGGGTGGCGTGACTCTGCTCGCCCTCTGCCTCGGCGTGCTCGCGCTCAGCTCCTGTTCCGCGCGCTGGACCCGGCTCGACAGCCCGCCGGGCGTGGCGGCGTACAAGGTGGAGATCCGCTGGGGAACGGAGGCACTGCCATGAGAAGCGCGACCACGACCGCTGACCCCGCCCGCCTTCCGAACGATCCCGGCACGAGCATGACCTATGCCGCGGATGAGATCGTCGCCGAGTGGCGGCGCGCCTGGGTGCTGCGCCAGCTTGGCAACCGGGTGAAGATTCTGGACCCCTTGACCAACCCGCTGATCCTGGCACGGGTCGGACATTCGCGCCAATCCATCGTGGCGCAGGCCGATCTGCTGCGGAAAGCGCGAAAGGGCGACGACCGGGCGCGGCGGGTCCTACGGGAACGATTTGCCTGCACCGTCTGGCAGCGACAGGATCTCCCCCAGCAGACGCCAGGGCGGCGACGGAGGACGACGACACCATGAACAACCTGACCCCTGACGAACGCCAACAGGCCGCCGCCCTCGCGATGGGGATCGCGGCCATGCTGCGCCCGATCGTGAAGGCGCCGCTCCGGCAGGAGGCGATCCGGCGGGCGGTGTGGCTATCGGGAGATGAGGCCATCCTCGCCCCCGAGCCCCGGCTAGCGGAGAACGGGGACCGGGAGGCGGAGCGCGTCGGGCTGATGGAGCGACTTCCGTTGGAGCGCCCGTGACCCGCGAACTCGCCATACCAAGGCAATTCTCGCAGGTCGCTATTGGCCCGAGGTAACTGCCACCGTGTTCGGAGGGTAACTGAGTGTGCATGGCGGCGGCGTGGCGAGATGACACGCAGCCTAGCGAGGTCGGCGCAAGCCGAGCGATGGAGAGTGAGCGCAGGCTTCTGGAGCCAAGTTACCGGAGTACCGGACACCCTGGAGTTTTGGGGATGACGGCAAAGGGTCCAGGCTGGCGATCCGCCGAAGATAGGGCTCCTGAGACGGCGGTGACTGAATCCGAAAAATTGCCAGCGAAAGCGCCACAAGCCGGGGCAGGACCGGCCCGCCATGCACGTTTCTTTCTCTGGGGAGACCTGACGCTGTTGCCGGGGCACTGACCAACCCGCCCGTGACGGGCCTGCCGCCGGCCCCGGGCCCCTTCCAGGGGTTTCCCCACGGCGGCAGGAGATCACGGAGAGAGAGGGGACAACATGGCGTGGAAACAGATCGGCGGCGGCGGACAAATCATCAAGTGGGATCACGAAGGGCAAGCCGTCGAAGGCGTGTGGGTGGGCACGCGAGATGGCAAATTCGGCCTTCTGGGAGACGTCAAGCAAGCGGACGGGAAGACCGTCAGCGTCTCCATGGGCGCCGTGCTGACGGATCGACTCGCGGGTGTGGAGGAAGGCGAGACGATTCGGATCGTCTACATGGGGCAGGGCAAGACGAAAACCGGAGGAAAGCTGAATCTCTTCGACGTGTTCGTCGATCAAGCCGAGGAGGATCCCGCATGAAGCGCGAGATCCGCGATGTTGGCAACGGGGTGCTGCAGGTCACGGCCTACGACGAACGCTGGTATGCCCGCCCGGCGCCCGATCCCATCACGGGTCTGCCGGGCTACGAGTTCGTGCCGAGCGTCACGTGGATCGCCGGCCACTATCCGAAGGGCGTGGGCTTCTACAAGTGGCTGGCGATGAAGGGCTGGGATGAGGCCGTGGCGATCCGGGAGGCCGCCGCCGACAAGGGATCGGTCGTCCACCAGGCCTGCGCGGACCTTGTCGACGGCAAGACGGTGGCGCTGACGAGCGAGTACCTCGACCCGAGCGCTGGCACCCCGCGCGTGCTGGCGCTTGAGGAGTACGAGGCGCTCCTGAGCTTCCGCGACTGGTGGGCCGCGGCCCGCCCGACCACGATCCTTCGGGACGAAGTGGTCTGGGGTGATGGCTACGCCGGGACGCTGGACTGGCTCGGCACGCTCGGTGACCCGCCGGGCCTCTGGCTGATCGACTTCAAGACCTCGAGCCAGGTCTGGCCCGAGCACGAGCTCCAGGTCTCGGCCTACAAGGCCGCCCTGCTGGACGCGCCGCCGGCCAACCTGTCGGGCAAGTTTCTGCAGGAGGGCATCCCGTTCGTGCGCCTCGGCATTCTCCAGCTCGGCTATCGGCTCAACAAGCGGAGGTGGAAGCTGACGGAGGTGCCCGATCAGTACGACCTCTTCCTCTCGGCCCGGAAGATCTGGGAGAAGGAGACGGCAGGGCAGACACCCGCGAAGGCCGAGTATCCGCTGGAGCTGACGCTGGCCCATGGGCCGATCCCAGAGCCGACCACGAAGCTCAAGCGGATACGCGCCAAGGCAGAAGTGGTGAGCCTCGACGCCCTCGGGAAAGGAGATGCGGCATGACCATCCCCGAGAAGGAAGAGATCCTGCGCTACTGCGCGAAGATCGAGCCCGCCCTGACGCCGGGCACCCCGCCGCACGCGGCCCTCGTCCTGCTGCGGGACCTCGTCGGCGAGGTTCACACGGCAGCCTCGCATGCCCCGCGCCGGGGGCGGAAGCCGAAGGCGGCGCAGGCAGACGGAGGGCCGCAGCCATGAGCGCGAACCTGCACATCGGCGTGCATCTCTACGGTCCCGTTCGGGAGCACGACGTTAACGTGCTGAGGACAGAGGCCGGGCCCTTCGTCAGCCTCGACGTGCCGATCTCGGGGGGCTGCTCGCTGGTCCTCCACGCCAGCGACCCAGCGGATCTGCGTGCGCTCGCGGCGGGCTGCGAACGGGCGGCCGCGGCCTTGGCCGAGATCCTGCGCGCCGAGCTGGCCCAGGAGCCGGTGACGGCGGCGGCGGGCGGGGAGGGGACGGCGTGATGTTGCCCTGCCAAGGCTGCGCCTATCGCGAATCGATTCCAGGCGACGCGCATATCCGATGTGTCTATAAGTGGGACCCTGCCGAACTCCGTGCGGCTATTCCGTTGCCAACCCCGCACGTGCGGCGGTGGTTTCTCTTCCCGTTCAACTACGATCCGACATGGGGGCCTGACGCCTGTCCCGCTCGCAGCGAGACGCGCGACGCCAGCCGCACGACGCCCAGTAACCCGCTGGGCGATCTGATCTCGTTGCTAGGGGAACATCGGCTATGACTCCCGGGATTCTCGGCGTCAACGTCCGTTCCTATCCTACCGAGTGCAAAACCTGGGACGGGTGCTACACCAGCGTAGCAGTGGTGCTGGTCGCCGGCACCAACGACGACTATGCCGCCTATGCCGGGTGTGGCACCCCCGAGTGGGTCGCCCGGCATGGCGACAAGGTCACTTTCGACGAGGCGTGCATCCACTTCCCAGGCGGGCAACTGGATCGTGAACGTTACCGAGACTGAGATGCGGAAACCCCGCTGCCCCCTCTGCCACCGCCAGCGCCCGGCGGCGCCCTGTCCGAGCTGCGGGCAGGACCAAGGCGACGAGGTCGAGCGGCGCCACCGGGCAGCGAAGCGGATGCGGTCGGCTATTCGGGCGTTTTGGGCGCAGGACACGGAATCGCTGATGCTAGTGGAGACCTTCGAACAGGCCGCGACGGGTCAAGGGCTTGAAGACTTCCCAGCCGCACTAAAGGGTGCCATGCAAGAAGCTATCGCCTCATGGGGCGTTCCTTCGGTCCCAGGATGAGCCCAACCGCCCGTTCCTTGGTCGAACTGAGGCGGCGTGGGTACACGGCCTCCGTCGTCGAGCAGACCATCCGCGCCCGCCGACCGGGTGGCCGGCCCCTCGTCTTCAAGCGCGACTGCTTCGGCGGGGACATCCTCGCGGTGAAGGCGGACGAGCTGGGCGCGCTGCTCGTGCAGGCGTGCCGGACGAGCGACCAGGCGGATCGGCTGGCCAAGCTCCGGCAGACGGCGGCGGCTGGGATCTGGCTGGCGGCGGGAAACCGGCTGGTGGTGTGGGGGTGGGCCTTGCGAGGGCCCAGGGGAGCGCGGAAGACATGGTCTTTGTCTGAAACACAGGTTAGGGCTGAATGATGCCTTGGCCACGTCGTCCCCTCGCCGAGAGATTGTGGGAACGGGTGGATGTATCGGGCATGGCCTGCTGGCCTTGGATGGGGGCCACGCACAGGAATGGATACGGAGTCATCTCAGACTCATCGGGTCGCCAACTTCTGACCCATCGGGTCGCGTGGAATCTTACAACCGGGCAAACCTTAACGCCGCAAGATATGGTGCTGCATTCTTGCGATAACCCGAGGTGCTGTCGGCCCGATCATCTTCGAAAGGGCACGCATGCCGAGAACATGGCGGATCGCCAAGCGCGGGGTCGTCAGCTCAGATGGGGACGCCATCACCAGGCCAAACTGACGGCATCCGACGTGCGAACGATTCGGACCAGAGTCGCTCAAGGGGAAAGACAGGTTGCCATCGCCAGAGCACTCGGACTCAGTCGATCGGCAATCAACCATATCGTTCGTGAGAGGACCTGGCGACTGCTGAGCGAGACGGTGGTCAACCACCTCGACATCCTGCTGGCATGACCCTCGCCGACGCCTTGGCCGCGATCCGCGAGCACCAGCGGGCGATCAGGCAGCTCCGGCTGCTGGCGGGGCGGTGCAGTGCCTGCGAGAGGCCGCGCGGGGAGTCACTATCGAAGCGCCTCTGTATCAGATGCCTCCAGCAAAGGCGCCTGTATTCGCGGCGCATGAAGAACTACACGCCATGGCGGCGAGGTGGCCCCGGTCGCCCCCCGCTCGGCCACAACCCGAGTGCCTCCAAGGTGCCAGAGTGAAGCGCGCCCCCCTCGCCCGCCGCACCCGATCGCACCGGAACGCCTACGCGCCCGACGACTACGCCCAATTCCGCGCCCGGCTCTGCGCCGCCTGGGGCTGGCGCTGCGGCTGCTGCGGCAAGGCCCGGCCGCTCCAGGTCGATCCCGTGATCCGGCGCTCGCAGCTCGGGCCCGATGAGGGCAACTGCTGGCCCCTTTGCTGGGAGTGCCATGCCCGACGGGATTGGCCGTTTGAGCGCGGGCGCTTGCTGGTTGAGAACCTCGAGCACGGGCGGAAGCGGTGGGCTATCGTGACCAAGGCGGACAAGTGGGCGCCCGATCCGCCCAAGGTGGCGTGGACCGAGGTGGGGCCGACCGAACCCGAGCCGGGGGCAGCGTGAGTCGATACCGCCGAGTGCTGACGCGCATCTGGGAAGACGACAAGTTTCCGACGATGCCCTGTGAGGCGCGACTGCTCTTCCTCTATCATCTGACCTCGCCGCGCTCGACACCATTTCTCCTGTACGTCGAAGGGTTTGGCGCCATCGGCGATGCCTTGCGGTTGCCTTCGACACGGCTCCGAGCCGCCGCCGCACGGCTCCGCGAGCACGAGATGGTCTGGTACGGCGATGACGACTCCAATCTCATCTTCCTGCCCAACGCCATGCGGATTCCCGAGAACGGACCCGAGAGCCGGAACGCCGTGACCTCGTGGTGGCGCCTCCTCCGTGACCTGCCGAGAACACCCTTTTTCAGCCGATGCCTTGGGCGATGGGCACGCTATGCCTCTCAGGATGTCATCACGCATCCCTTGACCAAAGCCTTCTTGGAAGGCATCGACTTTGGCTTGGCGATACAGGAGCAGGAGCAGGAGAGATCCTCAGAAGGATCTCCTCAGGAGCAGGAGCAGGAGCAGGAAAAAGGGAAGGCATCTGAGATGCCTTCCTGGCCTTCCCCCGAGCGGCTCGTCGCGCTCTACAACGAGCTGGCAGCCGACGAATGCCCTGCCGTGGAGAAGCTCACCCCCGCCCGACGGAAGAAAGCCCTGGCGTATCTCAAGTCGTTCCCCGAGGAGTCCTTCTGGCGCGAGGCGTTCGCGGCCTCCCGGCAGAGTCGGCTCCTCCGTGGGCTGAACAACCGGCCGGGCAGCGGGCATGAGCACTTCGTGGCGACGTTCGACTGGTACTTAAGCGTGGGGAAAGATGGTGCCGAGAACGTTGCCAAAACCTATGAGGGGAAGTACCGTGGCTAGAACTCGTCGCGACGCGCCCGAGGCGCCTGACCCCACCGTCCATTCCGGCAACTACCGCGAGATCGGCCCGCGCCGCTGCTCAGTCCACGGCGTCAGCGTGACGACCGACGGCGAGGCGCCCGGGTGGTGTACGCCGGGAGCCGGCTTTCCGGTGGCCTACACGGTCCCGGCCATCGTCACCTGGCCGGGTGGTCAGGACCAGCGCGTGCTGCTCGCCCGCCGGACCGACTGCTCCTTCGCCTGCCCGATCTGCCGAGAGCCGCTGACCTGGGATGGCGGGTGTGATGAGTGCCACGGCTCGAAGACACCGAGCGATCGGACCACGTGGACGTTCCCCGGAGACCGCTACGGGGACTATGAGGAGACCGAGGACGGCCAGATGCTGGCGGGTGACGGGCACCACCGCTTCGCCGAACGCGGGCCGCGTCCGGTGGCGACGGAGGCGGAGGCGCTCGCC
>ERZ1292642.1437-Hain-H14-01um-R1-1437-length-11247-cov-5_pt1 | contig 11247 bp, 10 predicted proteins | sample MGYA00564403_ERZ1292642 | MGnify/ENA primary metagenome ERZ1292642 (study PRJEB36523, sample SAMEA6512643) | groundwater metagenome | collected 2019-01-09 | study: AquaDiva: Metagenomics assemblies of 32 groundwater samples | reverse complement strand
ATGGTCCTTTAATTACACTTGATGGAATTTCAAACAACTCTCCGTATTCATCTCGAATTTCTAAGTTAAGATAACTCATTGCATAATCTTTTCTCATATTAATTTGTTGCTGACGATATCCTTCCAATATTACATTTTCTAACCCTATATTCTGGATTTTAGGCGTGTATAGTCTAACCAACAGATTACTTGGCACATTACTGCCTGTATTTTGCATTTTACTAAATTGACATAATTCCGGCATAATAACATCGATCCATCGTGAATATTGAAATTGTACAGGACCAAAATAGTAGTATTCGTAGAAAGACGTATTGTCGACAGGAATTGGCGAACATCCCCATGCGTGTAATCCTTTTTGAAATGTATTACCTCCTGTCATTTTGTATGTAACTGCTGGATTTGCACCAAGTACACAGCCAATTCTACCATATTTAGCATCTCCCATTAATCCGTTAGATCCTGTAAGTTTATTACGAAAACGACCGCTATTTGGTAAACCTGCAGCTGTAAAATAACCGTTGGAAAAATTAGCGATAAATTGACCATAAACCAAAGGATCGTATGCAGCCGAAGTATCAGTACGTACGGCATTATTCATTGCAGTAAGGATATGATCGATAATACCATCTTTCGGATCACCGACTACGTTTGGTCGGAGAGCAGTGTCATACGGGGCATAGCCGGATGCTGAGTCAACTTGTACATAAGTAGCTGGTTGATTTGGGACTGTTAATGTAGTATCGCACCAATCCGTAGTTATACGCGTGTAGTTGTATGATTCTATCGTAGCTCTCCAAGTTACGCCTGGTAGCGCTGACATCTCAAATTCTAGTATATTGTTTTTTGGGTTAATATTTGGAGCGTACTGACTCAATTGAAAGAATGTTGGTGTAAACTTTTTAATTCGTGACGCAAAGAATCCTTTATTATTTCGCCCACTTGTGTTATCTGAACCTATATTCCACTGTGAAGTGTTAGCTAGCGGATTTGCTTGATTAGTATAATCAGCATTTAAAAATACATTGGACTGGTCCATAAATCGCTCTCTGATCATTGGCGGTTGTAATCCCTCATCTTCCATATCTTGATCCCCTCCAGCCGCAAATACGACTCTTGTTGGTTTTTCTTTCTCAAATAATGCGAAACCGTTACTCATTGTTCAGTGTGTATGTATAAATATGTTTGTATAATTTTTTTCGCTATATAATATACAAAAACGTATTTGCAACAACACGATGAAAGACAAGAACGCTTCAATTCGAATGAAATATGTATGGGAACTTATCAAAAAAGATAACCTAAGCAAATCCGACGCTTTTGAGAAAGCTTACGTGAAATATCCTAGAGTTATGGCTAAGGGAAAAGCCGTTAAACCAGCCGCCAAAAAGGCAAAGAAATGTTAAATGTTATGAAAAAACCAAATCTTTTTTTCACCCTTAATAGTATATACTATCTAAATGTCCAATCAAGTTTACAAGAATCCACTATCGTCATACGACGACATCCAAGTAAATAACAGATACATTGATGATCGTGTACAAGATTTAGAATACATTATTTCAGGTGGTACAGGCTTTGTACCAATTTCGCGTACACCAGACACTTTGGTCAAATATTCAGATGTAGAAGGTGCTCAAAATGACACTAATCTTGTTACAACAACAACGTACAATCCTGACGATGGGTTAGAATTAGCTAGTATTGCTAACCCTGGAGGAACCTTAAATTTCCCAGCGACTACAACTGTCATCGACTTTCACAACACCCCTGTTATAAATTTTACTGCAGTAGGTCCTGGTGTGAGTTATACGGCAATTGCGCCGTCTGCAGCCACGAACGCTAACGGTATTATCATCGACAATACACTAAGTGAAATTAGTATGCAGTTAGCTAATGCGACTTATCCAGGTATCGTATCAGCGGTAGCACAAACATTTGCAGGTGTAAAGACGTTTTCTAGTGTTATTTCTCCTATTTTCGATAATGCAAGTGGTGCGATTGCAATTGGTACGACGGCTACTCAGATTACATTTGGAGCCGTTGCTATTTTGGGATTCATGAACGTTAATAAAAATATAGCAATTGGTCAGGGAGCCCTTGCAACTACCCCAAATATTCAAAATAGTTGTATAGCCATCGGTAAGAACGCACTTACGCTAAATCAATTAACAGGATCCGGTAATTTGGCCGTTGGTACCAATTCACTCGCAGGCCTAACAACTGGTTTGAATAACGTAGCATTGGGCGAAGATACACTTAGTGTGAATAATATGTCAAATAGTGTTGCAATCGGTCATAGTGCCCTCAAAAACAGTACAGCTGACGCACTTACAGCCATCGGTTCGTATGCATTGGAAAATAATACGACTGGTGCTCTCAATACAGCAGTTGGTGGGACCGTTTTAAGAGCAAATATTACCGGTAGTCACAATACAGGTCTTGGTATAAATGCATTAATTAACTCATTATCTAACGATAATACAGCTTTAGGAGCGTCTACACTGACCGTACTTACAACAGGTCAGAATAATATCGCCGTCGGTTATTTATCAGGTAACACGATTACAACCACCAGTAATAATATTGACATAGGAAATACAGGTGTTCTCGGCGATTCCGGTGTTATTCGCCTTGGTGTAGTAGGAACACAACTTAAGAACTTTCAAGCGGGTATTAGAGGTGTAACCCCAGATGCCGCCGACGGTCTACCAGTATATGTGTCATCGACAGGCCAATTATGCACAGTAGGTACAGCACCAGCGGGTTCAAACTATACAGCAGTAGCGCCAATTGCAGCCACGGATGCCAATGGTATTATCATAAATAACACGTTATCAACGCTTACACTCGAACTTGCCACGGCTGCTCAACCAGGTATCGTCTCTACAGCTGCACAAACATTCGCCGGAGTTAAAACCTTTTCATCAGCGCCTACTTTTTCATCGCTAACTACAGCTGGTATTTTACATAATTCCGTTACAACAGGAGCAGTTACGAGCAGTTTAATCGTAAATGCTGATGTTCATGCGAGCGCGGCCATAGTAGACACTAAATTAGCTACAATTTCAACTGCGCTTAAAGTATCAAATTCAGCGACAACAGCCACCAATAATGATACAGCGTCCGCAATTGTAGCCAGAGACGGTTCTGGAAATTTCAGTGCTAACACGATAGCCTTGAACGGTATTATTAGTTTGAATACAACTACTTCAACTGCAGGTATAATTAATATGAATAGTTCTCGTTTTCTACATGGATATGGTCTTTATTCAGTGTTTGCAGGCCCAGGTTGTGGAAATTTTACGTACACTGGTAACGCTAACATAGCAGTTGGTGCTGGAAATCTTGCAAATATGACGAACGCCTTTAATAATACAGCAATTGGAGCCTTTTCACAAACCTCGAATCTAACCGGCAGCAGTAATACATCAGTTGGAGTTGGAGCTCTACAAAGTAATCTTGGGTCCGAATCTACTGCAGTTGGTTCTAATGCACTTGTAGCTCAAACAACTGGTACGGACAATTGCGCATTTGGTTCCGATTCATTGAGATCGGTAGTTACAACGATTCGAAATTGCGCGTTCGGTTGGAGGGCTGGATATGATTGTATTGGATCAGAAAACACATTATTTGGATCGCAAGCAGGATATAGTATCCAAACCGGTTCTAATAACGTTTGTATAGGTTACGCATCAGGTGTTAACTTAACATCTGGTTCTAATAACATTTACATCAATTTGCCGTCAAACGACCCATCTGAAACCACAACATGTAAAATAGCCTCTATTAGGGGCGAAACGACTTATGCAGCCGACGCTGTAAACGTCGTCATCGATTCGACCGGGACGCTCGGTACGGTGAGTTCAACAAGAAACACAAAATCTAACATTATTCCGTTGGACGAAGAGGACAATCATGAGAAACTCCTGCGGTTACAGCCTAGACGATTTGATGTCAATAATAAGTCTAACATAAAGGCTGAACATCAATCATTCGGTCTAGTTTATGATGAAGTAGAGAATAATTATGATGATTTACTCGCTAAAAACCCAGACGGTTCACCGCATACACTATATTACCAACATATTCCTATTATGTTATTGGCTGAAGTTCAACGTTTGAACAAAATTAACGTTAAATTGGAAGAAAGATTAGCTTATCTCGAAAAAAACGCGTTTACGGTCTAGTTTAAAAAATAATAAAAAATTTTTGGTTCGTAAAGTATACATACAACAAACAATATGTCTGCACCAAATCAAGTGTTATCAAATTACGTAACATCAAGCTCATTACCAAATGGTAGTTATTATTCTGACCAATTTGTTCAAGCTATTGTTACTTTAGTCCCAAATACAGGTACTGATGCTCCTTTGGTAACTATGCAATTTCATAAATATGGAAATAAGATTACTTTAAGACTCATAGGAGGCGATAATACACCGGGACAAGGTGCTGGTGTAACAAGCTATTCAGTCGCCGCAGGAGCGGTCCCAGCGGCATTCAGACCAACTGTTAACGGTACGATGATATTTGCTAGTATTCAAGGCGCAGTTAAAACCTTAACTTATGTCGATATTGCCGCTAACGGTTCGATATTAGTCTATCCATTCGGTACTGCTACATTTGTCGCTGCGAGTCATATTACCGGCGGTGTTCAAGATTATTTCCTCGATTAAAAAATCAACCGTATATTATAGTTTACACTAATCATGTCATCAGCTAACCAAATACAACAAAATTCAACCAATTTCTATCTCGACCAGTATATTAAACCAAGCGTTATTTTAGCCTCGGTGAATGCTGGGCCTGATACATATGTAGTCGATTTTCGATTCCACAGACAAGGTAAATTAGTCATGGTTACCGCGTTAGCTGTCGGTGCAAATACAGGGTCCGGAGCAGGAGTATTATACTACCAAAGAGCAAATGCAATCCCTGCCGACTGTATTCCAGCTGTTAACGTGAGGATAGCGATGAATTCAGAGATGAGCGGTTTAAAAACGCAATCGTTGGTAAGTTTCGAAACGACTGGAAATATCGCAGTTTACCCGTATGACGCAGCTGATTTTGCCGCAACATCTACAATCACAACGGGCCAAGGATTTTATTTCGTTGATTAATTTGTCCCGTTTATTATAGCTAGATAACAAAAGATGGATCCAGAAGGCACAAAAAGAGTTCAACCTGAAGATATTTATGAATATAACATTCCTATCGCTAAGATTTCGAGAGACGAATTCGTCGAATTAGTATCGTTGCTCAAGCACAAAGATCAAAAAATTACCCGAATACTCACTAAAAAGACAGAACTATTTAAGGAACCCGTGTACAGTGCTTTACTAAGCCACGAAGAATTATTATATTCAGCCTCTGGTATTGTGATCGGTAAATATGTTAGTGAAAGAAATGAAATGGAGCACTCTGGACACAAAATCGGTATCAAATATATGTCACATATCATGGCCGATAGCTTAGATTGTGCAATAATAATCAAATCCCAGTTAGCATTAACTAGTAGAAAAAATATGCATATAATGTTTTAAATTTCGATTAAAAAATTATTTTTTCTATAATATATAACCGCTATGTTCAACTTTAACGTCCTTAGAGTAGCTGCTGAAATCGATAAACACGATAATGTCGTTGGTTTTAGTGTCAGTGGCTTAACTCAAAAACAGGCGTTTAAAATCATTAATTTAACCAAATATAGACCAATTGAAGTAATTTCACACCAAACAAACCAAATACACGAGTTTGTAATCATGGATACACCATCAGCTGTGTATTTGGATGGAAAAATCATCGGTTTGAATGCTTATGATTCTATTAAATTGATTGTAGATGACCAAGAAGTGGGGATTCTTGTTAAAAAATATGTCCGCAAGAATTTCTTCTCACATGAAATGATGACATTATATAACGAGGCCTCCCCACAAGACAGTAAATTACATAAGTCTATATAACCAAACGGACATTTGACAGCTTTGTACATCGAGTTACTGCTGTATATAATAAGTTTTGACGATCCATGCCTCTAACATCGATAAATAATTTACCTGAATGTGTTGCTCCTTGTGCAGCATCTACAGTCGTAAAGAAGGCATATTCGTATAATTTGTTGTGTTCTCCTACCTTAGTTCTTAAATGAGGTTGGATTGATTTGTCGACCGTGATTCGCGACCCCTTTATGTTAGTTGTCGTCTTTTTACAGACTTTAACGATGTTTTGTTCAGCCGTAACTTCTATTTTTTTGTTAAATACAGCGCATCTGTCATTTAAACCTGATAAACCCCAAGAATCCTGATCAAAATCAGCTATACATTCAGCAATTGATACAGTTTTGACACATCTAGATATAATTGCAAGCTGTTCTTGGTATGTTTTACCACGCATAGAGTCTAAAATAACGCAATCTGATGTGGATTGGCGTCTATTTTCCGCAACAATCGTGTATTTGTGACAATGGTCAAAATCAGATAATTGTAAAGGAGTTGCAGTTATACCCTCTATTCCGTAATTTGAAGGTAATATCTGATGATTACCTTGGTTATCGAGGTCTCCAATCCAATGAATATTGTATCTGTGTGCGAACGCATGGTTGTTTAATACCTGCACTACTTCCTTGGATAACATAGTAGCTTCATCAACTACTAAATTTTCATACACACGGTTAGTATGTTGCCACGATGCTATATATTTCTGAATGGTTGAAACGTCGACGTTTGACACTTTACTCTTTAAATCGGCACATAATACATGAGTTGGCGCGGTAATAAACGACCCGTAATAAGGATTAGTCGTAAAACCACGTGATTTACCACAACCGGCTGGACCATTAGTAAACGTGTGATTTGTCTTGTTTGATTGCAATTCGAAAGGAATTGGCTCATGTGGAGGCGCTTGAACATGCTGATCGTGTTCATATGAAGCAGACCATTTAATAGGCTCACAAGAGTATTTAAACCCATGTAATTGCTCAGTATATGTTATTTTAGGCTTAGTGGTCGTAAAGAAGCCGTCTGTATTGTAACCTATAATTGTATCTAGAGGCACTTTTCGCATAGCATCTATTAATGTAATCTGAGTATACGCTGTAATATATGAATGTAAGTTAGGTAAACCTGTTTTAGTGTTTGTTTTGGTGGTAATTTGCACTAATTTATCGCCGTATGGTGTATGTCCGATATAGTCGTCACCCGACATAGCTTGATGAATAATTTGCGATATCTCATCTGCCGACTTAGAAATGTACGTATACGTTGATTTTGGTTGCTGAATAAGCTTTCCAACACGGGAATTGTTTCTAAGTTTGGTTTCTAAGTCGGTTCCACTAGAGAATCCAAGGTCGATATCTTCACTTGAAGCCATTACAGTCGAATAAATATCAAATGTTGCGCATTTGTTGTCTAAAATATATCTAAGTACAACATGTGGATATAAACAGTCTGATTGAATCCATTGTATTTTCTCGACTAACGGATCTGTAATTTGAACATTACTTACTGTAGACCATCCCGGTAAATCGACAATTTCACTCGTAGTAAGGTTAGTAATTTTAACTAAATTGTAGTTACCGACCGGAAGCTTGTATTTAGGATAGTATTTGTTGTGTTTATATGAACGAAACGCTTTAACTATATCGCTATTATGATACGAAACACCTGCAGTAAACGGCTGAAATAGCTGTTTTGACAAGTAATGTTCGTTGGTTAACATATCATAATAAATGCCAGTTGGAGGTCTAAGATTGTATTTATTGATAAACTTCTTATGTTCGTATGATAATTGATTCATGCAAGTGGCGTATTCGGGTCTAAGATCAGGTGTCTGGTCGTCGTTGTATGGCTGATATTTTTTGTACAGCGTGTCACCGATATGATAACCTTTTAACAATAAATGAGGTTCAATATGAGTAAAATTGAATAAATCATTGCAGTTGGTACATTCAGAACCTTCGCAGTCATAATCAACGCCGTTTTCATCAATATGATGCTTGGTCTCGGTATATTGAATATCGTTAATATTCTCAACGAATAGTTTCACTTTCGTGTGTGGTAGATCACTAGGTAAAATTTCACGCATAATTACTGTATTTTTGATCGGTTTAAGCGGTTCATATACAGTTGCATGATCATCATGGGCAAAGATTTCAATGGTACCTAAATCACCACGTCGCGGTGGAAAACTCTCCCATTCCTTATAATTGTTGTAGATCTTCAATGGGACGTAGTATTTCTCGTATAACACCTTAGCATGTTCAGGGGTGAAGCCGGTTTTGCTCAAATCTAACTTTGCTATATATTTGAGAGCTTGTTTGATATTTTTATTTGGCTTTAACTTGTTAAGTTTATTCTTAATAATCTCAAGCACACAGTTAGATTCTCCATCAAATAACATATAAGGATATGGATTTGATCCCCTTGGATAAAGTTGAATATAAGCTGGTATATCCTTATACAAACGGTTCATTAACCATGTATAGAATTGAGCCGCCTTATAATTGGTAAAATTGTTAGTAGGGTGTCCGCCAGCATATTCCCAGAACTTTGTAGAATTCTTTGGATATTTAGGCTTTCCGTTTGGATGTTTAGGCGACCCATTTGGATATAGCGTTTCTCTTTCTTTCTTCTCATCGTCAGAAGTTAGAATTACGAAATCAAAAGCATCTTGGTCAATACCTAATCTGGCGAAATCGGCTTCAGTAAGGGCTGGCAATTTATTGACATAAATCCTGATATCAGTTGGAGAATTTCTAACAATTGATAACTTAGCCTCAGTTGGAAAAGCTTCATTGATATACTGAGTTTTAATCTCTTCGATTTGAGGTTGGGTAAGATTGTTAAACAACTGATTGTCTTCCAACTTTGTAATGTAATTTGTAAGCTCTGGAGTAGTAAATATGTCTCTGAGTGCTTCATCAATTTCAGCTTCGGTAAAGTTTCTTGGAATTGGGGTATCTACGGTAATCGGAATCAATCTACCTCTTACAATTACGTTCAATTCAGCCTGTTGTTGTTTAAGGCTCTTAAGCTTGTAAATGTATTCATCTATCCTTTTCTGATTGGCCTGAATTCGGTTGAAATCTCTAAGGCTCAATCGCTCTGGAATTCTAAGCTTGAGTTTTTGATCCTCAAGCTGGTTGATTTTCTGTTGAATCTGGTCAACTTTCGTTTGCAAAATCGCCACTCGGCGCTCTGTCATTTCCTTCTTCGTTTTTCAAGTATCCATATAATACACCATATCTTTAAATTCAATTTTTAATATTTAATGTTTTAAAAAATAAGATTAAAAAATATATTAGTATAATTAAAATATTAAAAAATAAAATAAATACATCTACTTAAATCCCTTAAGTGTTAAAAATTCATCTAATTCACGCACCTCATCTACAGTTAATTGTTTGATCACAAATTGGTTATTTTTTGGTTTCTTAGCGGTGGGATTTCTATTTTTCGCACCAGCTGGTCTACCGCGCTGTTTTTGCTGTGCAAGTGGTACTGGTTGATACGGTCCTTTTTTAGGGCGTGACAATAAATAATGTGTTACGCCATTTACAACTTCTTCTTTCACAAAGTCGCACATTTGTCCATTTGTCAATTTAAAAACTTTTTGTAAATTTGGCACATCGATATCTATATCGTGCACAAATTCATCTTCAGCAATATTATCATCCATGCTGTCACAATCGTCACAATTCATTGTATATAATAGAGTACACATATTATTTTAATTTGAAATAATAATACTAAAAAAATAATATTATAATTCGTATCATTAAAAATACACCAATGTGCTTTTTTTGTGCAAGTTGTGTGATGTTTTTATTCTTCATCAGATTCGTCCTCATCAATTTGTGACTGAAAATAATCACGTAACTGTTTTTTTGTTAATTTCGACAATTTTTCGATTTCTGATTTTTTCTCTTTTCTTTGTTCACGCGCTGCTTCTTTTTGTTCATCCTGTTTTGTCATTTTTTGCACCTGAACTCGCACCGGTTGTGCAGGTTGACGCTGTGCAATAACTGAATTCAAAACATGATCAGGAATTGGTGGATTTTGTCGTGCAAATCGTTGTTCTCGTTCGTTCCAACTTCCAGGTTCTCTCTCGATGATAGCTTGCCGATTCTTTAACATTATTTTTTTATTATTGCAATAAAAATAATATCTTGTGCATATATATACTGTGCGAGAAAATATGGAAACTGAAAATAATGTTAATATCATGGATCTTCTAGAAGAAGGTAAAGCTGCTGAGCCAAAGCCAAAAGCAGTACGCAAAAAGAAGGAAAAAGCTACACCTGCTGATTTAGACGCACCTGTTAATATGCGTGTGAGTATGTGCGATCATGAAACCCGCGATCGTATGAAAAATCAAGGTAGAATCTATCATTCATTGTTAGCAAAAAACTACACATCTCTTGCAGATATGAATGTGGCAAAAGCTAATCTTATGGCAGAACAAAGGATGAAAAATGAAGCGTATGATGCAAAAGTTCAACCGATGGCAGCTCTCGCTAATAACAAATATATACAAGAGATTCGTGCTAAGCCTGGTATCGTATTCCCTGAAATAGAGTATGCGAATGAAGTTAATTTACGCATGGATGCGAATACAGGAAATACGTTGTTATTATGTGCTAGTTCGAAGGCTGGTAAAACTGTACAGATGATGCACATATATAACAAGTATTACACCGATAATGTAAGCGTATTGTTTGCACAAAATGCACAGCTTCCACAATACAAAGCTAAGAATCTGGTACGTAGTGATGAGTATTTACCAAAGATTATCGACGTTTCACGATCAATCAATAAAACAGCTAATAACAAGTTTGACTTTTTATTCATGTTCGACGATATGGTTCATTTGAAAGGTGAGAAGAATCTGACGGATTTGTTCCTTAGTTTGAGAAATTCTAATATAAGTAGTGTGATCTCATTACAATACCTAAATTTACTGAACAAAAGCTGTCGTGGTAATGTTAATAATATCCTTGCAGGTAGTCAAAATTCTGATGAAAATATCCTTGTATTCGTAAAGTGTTATTTAACAAGTTGGATGAAGAAAATGGGTATCACTAATGAAGCCGATATGTGTAATTATTACCGTAAGATAACACAAAATCACGGGTTTATTTTAATCAACCCATCACACAATGAGGTTAGTTTTGTAAGATTACCTCATGGGAATATATAGAAAATAAAACTAAAGCGATACGTGGCGGCCCGTTATGGGGGTCGGGCC
>ERZ1292642.1435-Hain-H14-01um-R1-1435-length-11251-cov-5_pt1 | contig 11251 bp, 13 predicted proteins | sample MGYA00564403_ERZ1292642 | MGnify/ENA primary metagenome ERZ1292642 (study PRJEB36523, sample SAMEA6512643) | groundwater metagenome | collected 2019-01-09 | study: AquaDiva: Metagenomics assemblies of 32 groundwater samples | reverse complement strand
AAACTCGTTGACACGCCTCCGCACCTTCAACCCTGGCACTCAAGACTGCGTATGAAACCCATCCTCAAGTGGTCCGCCATCGCCCTCGCCGCCAATATCGCCATCGCCGCCGCCGTCAGCTTCACGGTCAATGGGTGCTTCCATCACCACTCGCAAGGCTTCAACGAGCGGCTCGTCGGCCACGAGACGGCGCTGTATTTCCTCCTCGACGCAGACCTCCGTCACGGCAGCAATGACCTTGCCCACGCCAATACCTTCGTCAGTCTCATCGGCTGGATTCAAACCAACCATGCCAATCAGATGCGATCCTTCCAGAGCCATGTTGAATTGCAGCACCGTGTCGATGACTTGGAGCGACAAGGTTTGACACGATTTCAGAAAAACCCTTAATAATCCCTCCAATGAACGAGCTTGATAAAATGCAGCGCATCCTTGACGGCGGCGCTATTGTCGTCGTCGCCCTTCTCATCATCGTCCCGGTCGCTGCTTTGATCGGTTTCATCATTTTCCTCTCCTGAACCTATGAACGACCTCGAAAAAAACTTCGCCTTCCTCGGCACCCTCGCCGTGATCGGCTGCGTCGGCGTAATCTTCTGGCTCATCGGCAAGTTGATCGCGAGCTCCTGACATGAGTGCGGCGCTTTTAATAACGGTCGAAGCGACTGAAAAAGGAGTGTCGATTCAGTCCATTCCACTTCGGGATGGCAACGAACTGGAACTGGCTATTGCGAAAACTTTGGATGTTGGCCTGAGAGCCACACAGGAATACATTGCCGTGGAACTATCCAAAGCCACGGGCGAGGAAGCGTCAGTTATCGAGGGCAAGAATGTTCACGTCGCAATCGGATCGCATTTACGCTCAATAGACGCCTTTGACCCGCGCGTTGCCCTTCGTAAGATGGGCTTCAAACTCAAGGGCGACTAAGCTGATTCCGTTACCTCTGACATGCCAGGCATCAAACCAACTCGCGCCGAAGTCGAAGATCGCATTGAATCCGCCGGCCAATTCTACGCCGCCGGTCTTACCACCGGCCAACTCAAAATTGCTATGCGGGAGAAGTTCGGCGGCATGGATCACGCCACATGCCTTCGGTATCTGGCACGCGCGCGTAAACGCTGGGCGGCGGAATCCGATTTGACCCCGCAACAGCGGAAGGCCCAGCGCGGCCAGGCAATCGAGTTTTACCGTCAGCAGATGCGGAACTCCAAGGTCAGCGACCGCGTGAAGATCATGGCCCAGGAACGCATCGACAAGCTGCTCGGGCTTGAATCTCCGGTGCGAACGGAGTTGAGTGGCGTCGATGGCAAGCCCATTGTTGTTACCGCCGCCCGTGAGCCCATCGACTTCGAGCGATTGGCCCGCTTACGACGCGGCCTGCGAGAACTTCCTGCGCCGGACGGTAACGGAGAACCCGTTCATCCCCCACACCCCGCACCCGAAGCAGGCATACTTCCTGGAACAAACGGAGGATGAAGTTTTCTTCGGCGGCGCGGCGCGGGGTGGCAAGTCGGACGCCCTGCTCATGGCGGCGCTCCAGTTCGTCGATGTCCCCGGTTACTCCGCCGGCCTGTTCCGCCGCACGTTCGCCGACCTGCTTCTGCCCGATGCGCTCGTGCCCAGGTCGCACGAGTGGTTGCGGAACACGCCCGCACGTTGGCGACCTTCGACGTGGACCTGGGAATTCCCCTCCGGCGCAACCCTCATGTTCGGCTACCTCGCCGACCCCGCCGACCATTTCCGCTACCAAGGCGCTCGATTCCAATTCCTCGGGTTCGATGAACTCACGCACTTCCGAGAGAACCAATACCTTTACCTGTTCTCCCGGCTGACGAAGCTCCAAGGCATGAACGTCCCGCTTCGGATGCGTGCGGGGAGCAACCCTGGAGGCGAAGGCCACGGCTGGGTCAAGCGGCGGTTCATCAATTCAGAGCGTATGTTCATCCGCTCGACCTTGGCCGATAACCCGTCCGAAGATGCCGCTGCCTACCGCCTTTCCCTCGCCAAGCTCGACCACATCACGCGCCGGCAGCTTGAGGACGGCGACTGGGAGATCACCGAGGGTGGGATGCTGTTCAAACGCCACTGGTTCGAGATCGTGGACACTGCGCCCCGCGATGCTCGGCGCGTCCGCTACTGGGACCTCGCGGCGACGAAAAAGAAGGACGGCAACGACCCGGACTGGACGGCTGGTGCACGCATGGCACGCACACCGGACGGCGTGCACTTCATCGAAGATGTCCGGCACAATCGCGACGCGCCCCTCGACGTGGAGCGGCTGGTTCAGCAGACCGCCGCGTTGGACGGCCCCGCCGTCGAGGTCGTCATGGAGCAAGAGCCGGGCGCGTCGGGCGTCATCACCATCGACCACTACCGCCGCCGCGTCCTGTCCGGCTTCGAGTTCCACGAGCACAAGAGCGACACGAACAAGCTGATTCGCGCCCGGCCCCTGTCCAGCGCCGCCGAGGCCGGCAACGTAAAGATTGTGCGCGGGGCCTGGAACGAGGCATTCTTGGACGAGGTGGAACTGTTTCCGACGCCTGGCGAGCATGACGATATGGTGGACGCCGCGAGCGGGGCGCACGAACGATTGAACGCGGGCAACAGATTTTTCGTGATGAGCGGTTGAAATAGGGATTGACAAGGAGTGTCCCAGGACCTAGACGCGGACTGTCTAATCGTCTGGACATGAAACGTCTAACCGCGTGAATGAACTTCTCCTCAGCGCACTTCTGCTTTTCGCCCCGCCCGACACGGCGCGCGCGCACTCCATGACGCTCGGCCAACGCATCCGCGCCGCATGGGGGTTCATCACCAAGGGCAGTTTCGTCGGCTTGGACTTCAACCGCATCCCGCTCGACGGAACGCCCGGCGGCGAACTCAAGCAGCCCTTCAAGAATTCGCCCTGGGTCCAGCGCGCGGTCAAGCTCGTAGCCTTGCCGATTGCCGAAGCGCCGCTGCGCATTTCGAGCGACGAGCGAATGGGCAAGCAACTCCTCAACGACCCGGAACTCACCCGCTTCTGGGAGGCCCCGGCGCTTGGACCCGACAAACAGCCGATGGCCTTTGCCGACATGGTGGAAGCCTTCGTGGGTTGGCTCAAGCTGGCGGGGGAAAGTTTCTGGCTGCTCGACGACACCATTTTTGCATCGCGCGAGACCCTGCCATTTCCCGAAGCCGGCTTGAGCTTCCCCCGGTTCATCATCGCCCGGCCGGACAGTATGAAGGCATTGACCAGCACCGCGGATGGCTCGCTGATTGGCTGGGAATGGATGGACGGGGCGCGAAAGCGTGTCGTGCTCGATCCGAAACAGGTGATTCATACGCGCCTCTGGAATCCGTACGACGATTTGCGCGGGCTACCGGAGTACGCGTCTGCGGCCATAGCCGCCGAGGGCGATTACCTCGCGGGCGTGCTCAAGCGAAACGTGATGCGGGCAAACGGTGACCAGGGTCAGATCGTCGGCGTCAAGACACCTCTGGATGACATCCAGCGCAAGCAGCTTGAGGCGCAGTTGCGCGAGAAACGGGAACTTGCATCCCGCGGCATCTACAAAACCATTTTTCTCGGAAGCGACATCACGGTGGCCGATGCGAAGATCAACATCGTCGATTCCAGTTTCCCGCTCATCCGTGCCGAGGACCGGCACGCTATCGCCGTCGCGTTCGGAGTGCCGCCGTCGATGTTCGAGGTGATGGCCAGCTACTCGATTGGCTCTGCGTCCGACCGCTACCGGCTCATTGTGGACACGTCGATGCCCACTGCCCGGAAGCTCTCCGAAGCCATTGAGAAGATCGTGAACATGCAGAGGCCGGGGCAGACCTTGTTCGCATGGTTCGATTGGCGGCAGCACCAGGTCATGCAGCAGGTCTTGCGTGAACTCATCGACCCGGCAGCGAAGCTCTGGGATCGCGGGATGTCGTGGGAGACGATCTCCGAATGGCTCGGGCTGAACCTGCCTGAGTTCGAGGGGCGCGACGTCGCATATCTGTCGTTCACCGCGACGCCGGCGGACCAGATCGGCATGGACACTGCCGATTTCAATGAGCCGGCGGACAATGAGCCGGCGGAGGATGAGACTGAGCAGATGGCCGGCTGCCCGGCGCACAGCAACGGCGACTCGAAGTGGCGCCGGCCCGCCGCTGAACTCAAGTCATGGCGCAGTCACATGAACGCGCGCCGAGAGACCATCAGACGTTTCGAGAACACCTTCAACAGGGAGCTCTTCAAGGCGCGGAGGGACGTGCTCGCCAAGCTGAACGCCTTCGGAGAGCCGGTCAAAGGTAGATTGGAGCCAATGTCCAATGCTGAGACGCGATCCGCGGCAGCGGATTTCATTTTCGACTTGGCGAAGTGGAAAGGCGGCTTGCTCGTCGCGATGCGAAAGCAGGAACGGCAGGCGCTCGATACCGCCGGGCAGCAGTTGCTCAAAGAAGTCGGCATTGACGATCCTTGGAAGTATCCGCCGGAGAAAGCCGTCACCTTCCTGCGCGAGCGTGAGAATCTTCTGAGCGGCGCGAGCGAAGACATCTGGCGGCAGGTCAAGGGCGTCATCGACGAAGGGTTCCAGAGCGGCGCGCCAATCAGCGAGATCGCGGACAATGTTCGCAGCGAGTTCAACGGTATCTCCCGCGCGCGCGCGAAGACCATCGCCATCACCGAGACGGGCGCAGCCTACGGCGAGGCGCGTCAGAAGGCGATGGAGGACGTGGACATCCCGTTCAAACGCTGGCTGACGAGCGGCGCGAGCAACGTCCGGCCGACGCATCAGGAAGCCAACGGCCAGGTCGTACGGGTCGACGAACCATTCGAGGTTGGCGAATATGAACTCATGGGGCCGGGTGATGGAAGCTTAGGGGCCGGGCCGGAGGAGGTCATCAACTGCCATTGCGTGGCCATCGCCGTGATGAAGGAGAGCGGGGAAATCGAAGCATGAAGACCCTGCGCCGCACGCTCCATCCCGAGGTCCGAATCCTTGACGCGAATAAGGGCCTGGTCGAGTACGTTGCATCCGATGAAACGCTCGACAGCTACAAGGAAGTCATTCGCGCAAGCGGCTGGAAGTTCGATCACTTCGAGAAGAACGCGACGTTCGTTGACAGCCATATGTACGATTCCATTGATCGCTTGGTCGGCAAGGTCGTGGACTTTGCGGTTGCGAAAAAGAAACTCGTCGAGACTGTTCAATGGGCAAAGGACGTGGCAGAGAACACGCTGGCGCACCTGGGCTGGAAGATGACTGAGGCGGGTTTCCTCAAGGCCGTGTCGGTCGGCTTCTGGCCGGTCAAGAGCGTGAGCAAGTACGATCGCGATCTCTCGGGCTACCATAAGGAATTGGAAAAGCTCGACATGGATGAAGAGAGCGGCCCGCGAACGATTTACCTTGAGCAACAGCAGGTCGAACTGTCCGCCGTCATTATCGGCGCGAACCCGAACGCGGTTGCCCGCGCCTACAAGGCCGGCCTCCTTACCGACGCAATGCTCGAAACGATTTCCAAGGAACAGACGGATCGCAACATCCGGGCAGCGGCCACACAAGACGACGCGCAGGCCGCCGCCCTTCGAGCGCGTCAGCAACGGCGGTTCCTGGACGACATCAACTCAATCATCAAACGAACATGAACGTATCACCACTCCTGATGGCGCTCCGGGCCGTGAAGCGCCGCAAAATCATCCACGATGCCTTCGGGCCGCGTGGCAATCGCGGGCCGCTCGGCGCAACGCTCGCGTTTGAAACAGACGCCGACCCCGATCCTGGCACCGCCATCTTTGGCGATGAGAAATTCAAGACGGACGTGCTCGACGGCTTGAAGGCGCAAGACAAACGCATCGAAGGCATGGAAGCCAAACAGGCCGAAGTGCTCAAGGCAATGCCTGCGAACCTCAAGTTGATGCTTGAAGACCTGACGAAGCTGAAGAAGCACGCCAACGACACGCAAGCCAACTTCGACGCGACGACCAAGAAGCTGGCGAGCGTTCAGGCAATGCTTCAGAGCGAAGCCCGGCGCGGCTGGCAAACCCCCATTGAGCGAATCGAACGCGATGAAGAACTCCGTGCGCGCTTGAACATTGTGATCCGGCTCGCCCTGTCAAGGACCGCCGAACTTCTCAGCCAGAAAATGGTTGGGCAGGCCAAGGAATTGACTGGCCTTGAGATTAACGAACTCAAGGCGCGAGAGGAGCAGCGCCACAACCAATTGATTATTGGCAGGACACCGCTGGCGGGAGACTCGTCGCCCGGCTCAAACCTTGTCGATGACCGGCTCGCGCGTGAGATCTACGACACGCTCGAAATGTTCGGAATCTGGAACACGTTCCAGGTCGTGCCAGTCGGGACGGCAACGACCAAGTTCCCCGTCACCACGGCTCGGGCAACGGCCAATTTCATCACCAGCGAGGGCGCTGCAATCACGGAAGGCGCGTTCACCGGGGACACGCTCAATTGCGTGGTCGAAGCGATTGCGGCGTTGATTCCCGTATCCTTGCAATTGCTGGAGGATTCCGAATTCGACATCACGAGTTTCGTCATGGAGCACTTCGGCGAGGCGTATGCGAATCGCTTGGACCATGCCTGCCTCAATGCTGCCGGCGCTGTGAACGGGACAGACGGCGGAATGACGGGAGTGTTCCAGGGCGGAACGGCGGCAGTCGCGGACGCCGGCGGGCCCACAGTCGATGGCGGCACCATGACAGGCATCAAATTCAAGGATGTCCTCCGATGCCTGACGACGGTCAGTCCAGCCGTCCTAAATCGTCCGGCGAAATGGTGGCTTCATCCGCACACGATTATTCGCATGTTGAACATCGTTGATCTCAACGGCCGTCCGATCTTCCTCACGGCTCTGGAAGCTCCAGCACCTGGCAGCATCGGTTCGATCCTCGGCAGGCCAGTGGTCCCGTGCTTTGCCGCGCCGAGCGGGAACGTTGCCAGCAGCAAAGTCGCAGTATTCGGCGATCCGCGCGGTCTTGTGGTTGGAATGCGCCGGGCGTACAGCTTCGCGGCCAGCGACGATTACAAATGGAACACCCTCGAACGAACCTTCCGCGGCTGGGGCCGGGCCGGGGTGAAGATTCGCAAATCAACGACAGGCCCGGTGATCCCGTTCTCAGTCCTCACAACCTCCGCTACGTAAGCTACCATGAACATCCTCAAACACCTCTGCGGCCTGGCCGCGACAATCATCCTCGCCTGCTCCGGCTTGCCGGTTGCGGCCCAGGAATTCGGAGTCTTATCGACGCTTTGGACTTTCCAAGCGACGAACAATCCAGCCATCGCGAGCAACATTGCGGCGAGCGTTACCGTGACCCGGCTGTCGAGTTTCTCACTCGACGTAACCATTGACTTGACCAATGCCAGCACCGGCAGTTTCAACATCCAATGGGATGCTGGCAACGATGGCGTGAACTGGGGCAATTCCACTGCCGGCGCGGGTCATTACGGCTGGTTTGCCGTCCAATGCACCAATGCTGGCACAAGCATCCGCTGGTGTACGAACATCACGATGGGTTCGGTTGGGTACTGGCGGGCTAATTGGATCACAAACCTGTCAGTCCAACACGCGACTAACATCTCGATCAAAGCCTACGGCAAGACGGCTGCAAACTGAGCCTGCAAGCAATAGCCGGTGATGTCTTCCAAACTCACCGGCTTACTCCTAATCCTATGGCAAAGATCAAGTTTGAAGACACGCCGCCAACGTCAGAATCGGCGGAAGCGCCAGCGCCTAATAAGCCCAATCCGCCGCGTAACCGCGCGTTCCCGAAAGACCTGGTGCTCGTCAGGAACGTGAGCAATGGCAGCATCGGAGAGACACCGCATGGATATCAGGTCTTCATTCACCCCGGCAAGGTTGCCGTGATTGAACGGGCGCGCCTGGCTGTCTTCGCCGCCGGAACCCTTGAGGAGATCGATGATTCTGATTTGACTCCCGAGGACCGCGAGCACCTGGCGAAGCCGGGAAGCGCTCCGCCGCCCTAACCCATGGCAAACCTTGGCCTCGGCAATCGCATCGAGTTGAAGCGCCACCTCCTGTCACCCGACCTGGTGACTCGGACGACGTGGGACGAGCGAATTGACGACATCGGCTTGGGAGTGGCCAAGGCGTTCGACAAGGCGTGCAACCGCAAATTCGAGCGATTGGCCGCCGCGACGGACCTGTTCCATTCCGAGCGCCGATTTTGGGTATTGGAACGTTACCCCGTCGAGACGATCACGGCGATTGACCAGAGGACGGACCTGGCAACCGGCTGGGTCAGCGAAGGCGCAATCAACGATGTTTTGCAGCAGTGGGATGCGAACAGCGGGCTTGTCCAGTTCCCGGCCAACCTCGGCACGTCCATCAGCGAGACGCGGATCACCTACACGGGCGGGTATTGGTTCGATACCGCCGAGACTGAGAACACCACCCAGCCGGCAGGCTCGACGCTTGTGCCCGGCGACGTGAAAGAGGCCTGGTTCATTCAGTGCAAGAAGGTTTGGGAAGTGTACGATCCGCTTGGGAAAGGCATCGCGGCGGAATTTGGCGGCCCGAAGACGCTCACTCTAGCCGGCCTCGAACTCATCCCGCTAGTCAAGGAAATGCTCCAGGGCCATATCCGAATGAACATCTCCTGATTATGCCCGCCGATTTCAAAATCGAACTCACGCCTAGCGCGCAAGCCATCTTGGCGCAAATCCAGAAATTCCCGCGCCGGATGCAGGTCGGGATCGTGCGGGCGATGAATACCGAGAATGAATCGACTGTCTCGACAACAATCGAGAAGCGCCTGAATGAGAGCGCGGACCTGCCGGGCGTTATTAAATGGCTGCGACGGCGTTCTGGCAAGTTGCAAAGGTCCATCCGGCGCGGCAAGGAAGGAAACATTTCAGAGGCGGCGCGAATCGAAGGCGATACGGTTTATTCGTCCATCGGCACGAACGTTCGATACGCCGGCATCCACGAGTTCGGCTGGACCGGCGTGGTCCCGGCTCATATCCGGCGGCGGTTCAAGAAAGTGTCCCTGCTTGGCCAGTTCGCGCCGCTGCGACGCACCTTCAGAGGGATTGTCGGCGCGACGAGGCGCAAAGCCGTCCGCGTCGAGGCCAGAGGGGCTGATATTTTCGTTAAGGCGAGCAAGACGAAAACCATTCCGTCGCGCCCGTTCCTTTCTACAAGCATTCAGGAGAGGATTCCCCAATACAGCGCGGCGCTCAGCAAGGCGATTGAGGATGCCTGGGTGCGGGAGGAATTGCTGTGAGCGAGATCACCGAAAGCTTTCTCTACAACGTCCCGGCACTGGTGAAGGATTACATTTACACGGATGAGTACTTTCGGCAGTTCCCAATAGTTCTTGAAGACGACGCGGAGATCACCGCAGACCTGGATCAAGCCCTGCACGGTTTGAAGGCAGGGCCGACCACGAAGACCGGGCTGGCGATTTTCATTTCGTCGGCGCGCGGCGGGCGTCCAATCCAGAATACGCCGGACACCTTCAGCGAAGGGGCGCGAGTGCTGTTTGAGATCGTGGAAGTGCCGGACTTGAACCGGAGCGCGAGCGCGGGAGGCACAGGCCAACCTGGCAAAGTTGTGGCCGAAGTGCTCGCCGCGACGATGAAGAACTTTGCGACGGCTGACTCCGATTTTACCAACCTCCACTTTTACGAAGGCGAGATTTACATGCCCGAGACGGTCGAACTGCCGAACTCTCCCGCCGCCGTGATTCATCGGCTCCTCATGCTTTGCAATGGTGGGTTGGAAGACGTGACGACCGTTGTCGCAACGCCCGTTATTACCGATGTCGCACTTACCGTGACGATCACAACGGCGACGGGCGGCGCGTCAATTTACTATACCATCGACGGCACGCGGCCGCAGTTTTACGGGGCTGGCAACGTCAACAACGTCGGAACGCTCTATGCGGCTCCATTCATGGTTGCGGACGGCACGACAGTCCGGGCGCGAGCGGTTAAGACCGGCATGAGATCGTCGGCGATGGCTTTGAAACTGGTGGTCAATTAACCCACGAAATCTATGGCAGTATCACGAGCAAATCTAATTGGCGGACCGGCCAAGGTCACTTGGAACGGCATCACCATGTTCAGCCGCGAGGACATCGGCGCGAGCTTCGACGCAACGTGGCAGGAGCTTTTGACAAGCGCCCACGGCGTCATTGATCGCGTCGTAACGGACAGAATGATCAAGGTGACATTGCGATTGTGGGGCGCGTGGGAAAACATTTCAGTGCTTTTCCCGACCACGCTGCTCAATCCAACAGTCGGCACGCGCATCTATGGCACAGCCGATCTGCCGCTCGTCATTCACAAGAAGACCGGCATCGCCGAGCGCATCACGATTCACAACGCGCAGATCACACGGCTTGCCAACCTTTACCTCGGCGTGGACAACCAGGTGTTTGCCGCCGACGTGGAATTTACTGGTTTGATCGTCAAAGATGGCGATCCAGAGGGTGCGGCGTCGTATTACACAATCGACACTGCTGCCTACACGGACATCACTTTCGTAAAGACGAATTTCGCGCAACGGCGGACGAGCGCAGCGTGGGGGCTGGCGCCCTTCGCTGTCTTCCAGGCACACAAAGGATGGAACCTGGAATGGGAGCTTGGCCTGACGCCGGAGTACAATGCCAACGTCGGCACGGTTGACATGATTTTGACTGGATTCCACGCGCGCGCGCGTTGCATCCCGCTTGGACCGACGGTAGCGGAAATCGAGGCCAGGATGCTCTTTCAGGGCACCGGCAATCCTCTCGGTTCGCTACTCAGCGACGGCGATGATGACTTGATTATTACCGGCGTTGGCCCAGCGACGACACTGACGCTCAAAGGTGCGTGCATCACCGCCTGGAAGCCGCTGTTCGGCGCGGTGCCGCTACTGAACGGGGAAGTGACTTGGGAGACGACGCGCGGCTTCACGGCTGGCGTGGCAGGGGCCATTGCCACAGCCGCCTAACTGGGCTCACGCTTGATTGATCACGTTCTCATTCACACCGATCAACGGAAAGCTAACGACTGTTCAGCTGGTGGACAGCGACCGGCTCTGGCCGCACCCGTTTGCGCTGGTGCCGGCGGGCCAAGTGCAAACGGCCCTGCCGATTCGGTCACGCTTCGGCGTCACGTTTGGGCGCGGCAACACGCTCGTCTCTCTCAACTTCACGGCGAGGCGCGCGTTCAGCAGCCTGCACCTTTGCTACGAGCACATCCTTGTTACCGTTCCGCGCATAGTCGGCCCTCGCGGCAATCTTACGGTGGAACC
>ERZ1292642.1124-Hain-H14-01um-R1-1124-length-13203-cov-5_pt2 | contig 11254 bp, 27 predicted proteins | sample MGYA00564403_ERZ1292642 | MGnify/ENA primary metagenome ERZ1292642 (study PRJEB36523, sample SAMEA6512643) | groundwater metagenome | collected 2019-01-09 | study: AquaDiva: Metagenomics assemblies of 32 groundwater samples | reverse complement strand
TCTCGCGGCTGCCGGATGATCCGTGGCCGAGCGTTGCGCCGCTATCGAGCATGACCAGATATTCGCCCTTGGTCTTGACGATCTTTGTCACAATCCCGCGCTCTCCAACCTTGGTTTGATCGCGGATGCCAGCGGTCAGAACGCAGCGGGCTCCAAGTTTCGTCGGGTCAGTCTTGTCGGCCATTGGGTGTCTCCTGAGCCGGACTATCCGGCTTCGGATTGCGGTTTACAGCACGTTGCCCCCGTGGTAAAGGGAATTGTTTACAGCATGAGGAAAAATCGACATGGGCGGCAAAGCGGTCAATTCGACCGTCATCGCTATCAGGGTGCCGAACGAACTGAAGGCATCGCTGGACGCCGCTGCGGCCGAAACAGGCAAGACAATCGCAGCCATCGGCCTCGATCTCTATCGGGCTTATGTGGAGCGGCGTGGGATGCCGCAGCCTGAACGGTTGTCCCATGGATGATCCATACATCGCCTATCGCTGGGATCTGGCCGAGATCAGGCGCATGAACCGCACCCAGGACGAGATAAATGCACTTTTGCGTTCATTGGCCCGCCAGCAGGGTCCGGTTCATTGTCCAGTGTTACAGGATCGGCGATGAATATCCCGTATATCGTGGACCCAAAGGCCGAATCGGTGTTGCCAGTCGTTTATTGGTCGCCGCCCAGGTGGGGGCCGGGCGACTTCGTGGCTACGCGGGTAAAGCGCACCCACCTGACAATCCAGGGGCGATATGCCGGCTGCATTGATGAGTTGAACGGCACATGGCAACCATGGGTGAATGATTTCCACGCAATGCGCCAGTCACACGGTATGTGGCTGCGGACGTGCTCGACCGAAGGCGCGGCTCAGGCTTTATTGTTGTCCTATGTAAAGGATGAAATTCCGCCATACGACGCAACAGATTTAGCGACCGAACTCTCAGAACGAGCGGCAATGTGGGGGTTATCGTGATGATCAAGTTCATCCTCAACAGGCTGGTGCGGCGATGAGCGAGCACATCGAATACGTCGCCAAGGTCTACGCGGGCTCCGATGGCGACATAACCAGGGCGCTATACGACAGGCTGACTGCGCTTGGGCCGGCCGGCATCATCGCGACCAATCTGTTCCGCGCGAAGAAGACCAGCAGCCGCGCCAAAGTCTACCGTCGCCGCGCGCACAAGGAGCGCAGCTATGACACCAAGCAATGGGCGATGGGCAATCTGGCCCGTGTGCTGACCGAACACGCGGAAGCCCTCGATATCAGCTGGGGTTGGGCCAACGATCCGGAGCAAGCGTTCCATGCGATCGTGCTTTACGTCGATCTTCCGACTGGACAGGTCTCATTCCACACCAACGTACGCGGCATCGGTCCCGACTATCACGGCCACTGGGACGGCATGCGCGGCACTGCGGCTGATCGCATTCTACGCTGGTGCGCACGCCTTTTGAGCGCCACGCTTGCAATGACCACGGACACCTGATTACTCTCCCGCCCGTTGCAGCAACAACGTCACCAGGAGACACCACCATGACGAGCCCGCTCGGCAGTCTGCCTTCGACCACAGACAAAGCGCCGCCTCAGTCCAGCGCCAAGGTCCACAACGCCGCCGGCAGCGGCTCGCGTCCCGGCAACGTCCGCTTCCCGATCGAGAGCAGCGCGCCGATGAACAATCACAACCTCGACCGGAACCCACCGAGCGGCGCCCTTGGCATGGGGTCCACAAAGCAACAGGGCGCATAATCGGCCGCGCGCCGTAAGACAGACGACGTGAGACCGCGGCCCGCCACCCAGGACAGACGGCGGGCCGTTTCCATGAGGGGCAAACCATGCCGGATGATGAACAGCCAGCATTTGAGTTACTCAATCCGAAGACAGGCACAGGTTTGCGCATCTGGGCCAACGGCACCGTGACAGGCAGACAGCCGGTTGAGGGAGAACCATACTTGCTGATCAACCGCATTCCAGGCATCAGGACTGAAGCTTTTGCTCGCGGGCTGAACACACCGCCGTCGAAATCATGGCCGATCGAATAGGCCAGCAGAAGTAGAGGAAATTTGTAGGCCGTGCCACGCCGCCCGCCCCCTCCGCCGCCAAAGGGCACCATGCCACCCAACGCGGGCAAAGGCAGGAAAAAGGGTTCGAAGAACAAAATCACCTTCGACGTCCGCAAGATGGCACAGAAATACGGGCCTGATGGCATCCTCGCCCTCGCGATCCAGGCTGGTCTCGCCAAACCGCTGAAGCGACTGCCTGACGTCAAACCGGCGAGCAACGAGAACACGCTGCAGGGCGCCGTGGACAAGTTGCTGGATCGCGCCTACGGCAAAGCGACCCAACCGCTCGAGCACAGCGTCAACGAGAGCGTGGAGAACCTGCTTGATCGCCTCGGTCGCTGAAGCCGCGCGCGAACCGCGAGGATCGTTTCGACCATTCGGTCAGTCTAGTTGACCTATTTATCTGGCTGGAATGCTGCGGAACCGGCGAGTTCCCATTTCGATGGCGTGAGTAATCTTGTTTCGTTCGGTTGGGACAGGCATGTTGACCTATCGCGATTCCGGCAACGATTTGAAACGCGGGATCGCGGTCAAACGGTCGTTAGCGGATGCACGCGAGGTTTGTATGGGAAACTAACATTGCGGAATCACGGTGATTGTGCATCGTGGCGGTGTCGTCCCCACGCGCTGGTGGCACCGTCAGCCCCGAGGCCCTGTCATCGTTGATCAACCTGCCTATCGAGTGGACCCACCTGCTGGCGTCGTGAGGGACGGCAGATGAGCGCCACGCTGGCCGCCGAACGCGAGAAGCGCCACCTGCGCGCCCTCGAGCGGCTCAGGGGCAGCCTGCCTCTGTTCGCCGCTGAATGCCTCAAGATCGAGGACAAGAGCGGTACGCTGATCCCGCTCAAATTCAACCGGACGCAGCAATACATTCATGAGCGGGTTGAGGCACAGAAGGTCAGGACAGGCCGGGTGCGGGTCATCGTCGGCAAGGGCCGGCAGACCACGGTCAGCACGTATTTCGGCGCGCGCTTCTACCACCGGACCACGCTCTGGCGCGGCGTGCGGTCGCATATCCTGACGCACGAGCAGGATGCGACCGATACGCTGTTCAAGGTCATTGAGCGGTTCCAGGAGCACAACCCGATCCGGCCATCGACGGCGACGGACAACGCGAAGGAACTGGAGTTCGATATCCTCGACAGCGGGTATTCGGTCGGCACCGCGCGCACCAAGGGTGGCGGCCGGTCGAAGACGATTCGCATGCTTCATTGGAGTGAGGTTTCGCACAGCCCGAACGCCGCCGCACACTTTGCCGGCATCGTTCAGGCGGTCCCTGATCTGCCCGACACCGAGATCGTGCTGGAAAGCACGGGCGATGGGCCCGCCGGCGAGTATTTCGAGCGGTGGCAGCAGGCCGAGGCTGGCATCGGTGACTACGAGGCCATATTCGCGCCCTGGTCGTGGACCGAGGAATACGCGCGCCCAGTGCCCGCTGGGTTCGTGCTGGACGAGGAAGAGGCGCGATACCGTGGGCTTTACCAGTTAACGCTCGCTCAGATGGTCTGGCGCCGCGCCAAGATCGCGGAGCTGCGGGATCCGAAACTCTTCAAGCAGGAGTATCCGGCCAGCGCGGCCGAGATGTTCGAGGCGACAGGCAAGGCCAGTTATATCTCGCCCGATCTGGTGGTGAACGCGCGCAAGACCGAGAAGGATGGCATCGGTCCGCTCGTGGTTGGCGCTGATCCGGCTCGGTTCGGTGATGATCGGTTTTCGCTGGCATGGAGACGCGGCCGCAAGGTGCTGAAGGTCGAAAGCCGGCCGAAGATCGGTACCATGGAGGCGTTGACCTGGCTGAAAGACGTCATCGACCGGGACAAGCCGGCGAAGATGTTCATCGACGCTGGCGGTGGCGGTGATCGGCTGTTTGATATCCTTCAGTCCTACGGCGAACCCTACGAAAGCACCGTTGTCCTGGTCAATTTCGGCGGGAAACCGCAGACTGAGGTCATCGTCGAACGCGACGGCACCAAGCGGGCTGGCCCGGCCAATCGGCGGGTGGAAATGTGGATGCGCTCGAAAATGTGGCTGCAACAGGAAGGTGGCGCCGATCTTCCCGATCTGGACAGCCTGCAGATGGATGCCGCCGCGCCGCGGTTCAGTTATCGGACCACCGATCAGGCGCTCGAGCTCGAGAGCAAGGAGAAGATACGGTCACGCGGCGTGCGCAGCCCAGATGAATGGGATGCGGTCGCACTGACCTTCGCCGAGCCCGTGAGGGACCGTCCTGCTCGCGAGGCACCGCGCCCGCCGATGATCCAGGCCGGCGGCAGCACAGAGGCGGGGACGGCTTGGCTTGGGACCTGACGCCGCGCATAGCGTGGCGCGGCGTGGTCGGGTTAAGCGGGTTGCAAGGTGTTAACAACAGTGTTAACAGGCGTGTCTGTCTGGCAGAGGAACCCGGCCATGGACGATCGATTGGTGCTGGAAGCAACCGATTCGGACGAGGATAACATGGTCCTAAGCATTGATGATGGCCGGGTATGTGTGGCCGTCTCAGAAGAAAAAGCGGTCGATAGTTATAACTCGACTTTCGAGTGCACGATGCACCTCACACATGAACAAGCCATTCAAATGCGGGATTGGCTTGTCGCTCAAGTGATAGGCTGATGGCGGGCACATCGACCAAAACCAAGGTGATCGGATTGCGCGTGCCGATTGTCCTGGCCGAGGATTGGGAGACCAAAGCAAAGGCGCAAGGGCTCACCATCACAGCATACGTTCTGGCGCGAGCCATACGTGGGGGCGGCCAGAGTTCACGCCCGATCTCGACTGAACCTATTGACCAGACAACGCACCATCAATCAGGGCCAGTTCTCGTATCTGCGGTGCCGGCAACCGTGCGCGGCGTCGCACAACCTTTCTTCAAGCCGCGTCAACGCGCCGCTCTGGATGTGCTCGGTCAGGCGCCAGGCAAAGGAAAGGGCAAGCGATGAGCGGGCTTTCAGATGCGATATTCGGTGCGGGAGCGTTCGTCCCGTCCAATTCGTTTACTTTCATCAATCGAGGCGCGACGGCGATGACAATCTATGCGCCAGATGGGAGCTTTTACGGCATTGCGCCGCCGGGAGGACAATTCCCGCCACCTCCGGGTATCTACTGGAAGCGGATTGGCGGCAAATCCTGGCGGGTGGATATATGGCGATGACGCTATCCCTCTCTGCTGCTGCCGGTGCCGCGTGACCGAGCGCAATCCTATCCCGCCGTGCTTGTCGCATCTGGATGCGATTGCCCGGCCTGAACCGAAGGCGTGGTATGTAGCGACGCAAGGTGGGGTGGCCTTTCCGCTGATATTCCGGCCCGGCGAACCTGCGCTAATCCTTGGCGTGGTGATGGTGCGAGATCGCCCCTGTTTTCGCGTGCGGTATGCCGACGGCTTCGTGGATGAGACACCGATCGAGAACGAAGATTGGCGCGGCAAGGGCGGCTTAGGGATGTTCTATGAAATCAGGGGCGAACCATGAGTAATCCAAACTACGGCCAGTTCGGCGCCCCAGCCCTGAACACCGAGGTCAACAACCTGCCTAGGGCTGTACCGGCCGATACCAGCCTGCACGGCGACGTCATGCGGTTGGTAAGCCCGTCGGTCGGCAAGGTGCTGGCGGCCCTGGATGAGATGCCGCGTACGCCCGCATGGCTGGCAAAGAACCGAGATGCCGATCGCGCACGCATGGCGCGCCTCGCGGTCGAGGCTGGCCTCGTCGAAGGGGAAATTGGGTGGTTCGGCCGGCTCAAACTGTGGCGCCTCACGGACAAGGGACGAGGGTATTACCGGCTGTGGTCGGAAGAGATGGAGCGGCGCCGGCGCACGTCGACGCGCGGCCCGGCGTGGCTTCCAGGCGAGGAACCGCAGCCGGGTGATACGGTGATCACTTCGGGCGACATCACCGCGAACATCGCGCGTGGTGGCGGGATTGTGCCATCGCTGCCCGCAGGTATGTCCAGCGGGCTCCGCATCGTGCCGCACAACCGGCGCGCGGTTGATGTGGTGTATGAGGAACCGGCGGACATGGTCGCTGCGCTCGGACTGCTCGAGGAAGGCAACGCCGTGTCGATTCAGTATTTGGTCGGGGCGAACGAAGCGGAAGGTGCGACCGAGGAAAGGATGGTGGCGATCATGGAGATACTGGAAGGCCGCGGCTGCGCGGTCCGCGAGGGCCACGGTTGGGTGCGCACGCCGATGGGCACGCGCTGGCACCAGACGTGGAGCGGTGCGCCCGGGTCGGCGATATGACCGAGCCCCTGAAGCTCTGCCGCGACTGCAAATGGTGCCGGTATCCGGGGGAACGGAAGTCGTCATGCTTCCATGATGAGGCGAGCCGCGAGGTGGTTGACTTCATCACCGGCGAGGCACGGCCGCCGTTGATCCTGTGTCAGGCGATGCGCGGGGTGCCCGGCCCGTGCGGCGTCGAGGCGCGGCTGTTCGAGCCGAGGAAGGCGACATGACGCCCGACGAACGCCGTTTACTGGTTGCTGTCGCGGTCCGCGTGGCTGGAGCCGTTGGATCGGACGGCAACTGCGATCTCGGAAAGTTGGCCGAAGTGGTGGCGACCATCGCTCCCGTGCCGCTCACTCCGCGCCCGAAGTATGTGCGGATCGAGGAAGCACCGGACCTCACTGGCATCGCTGAAAAGTGGAAGCGATTGCGGGGCACACCGGTGTGGCAAGAACCCAATGACGAACCGAGATATCAGCGTCTCATTGAGTTGGGGACTGATCCTGACCGAAACGCGGTCAAAGCGGTTCTGAACGCATCCTGGACGCACCTGTCGTGCGATGGGTGCGACGAGAGCGAACTGGTGCGCGCGGTGCGCATCGAAGGTCCGTATGGTGATGGGAATCGCTACTGCCCGACCTGTATCCGTGAGGCAGCGGCGATCCTGGACACCATCGAGTGATTGACCGCCAACGGTGCACCTGCCCTATGATCGGGCGGAAATCGGGAGTTTCAGGCCATGCCACCAGTCAGTGAAGCACAACGACGGTTGATGCACGCGGCGGCCAACAAGAAAGGTGGCGTCGGTGGTGTGCCACAAAAGGTGGGTAAGGAGTTCGCCGCCGCTGACAAACCCGGCAAATTGCCCAAGCACGTTAAGCCGAAAGCCAAGCGCAAGTGAGACCGCCAAAGCCCGGTTATCGAGGCTCGACGTTCGCCGGTGGTACGGATCCGGCCATCCGCGTCGACCCATCGCCGGCGACAGCAGACAAGAACGTGGTGCGCGGGCCAGCGCCGAAGAACCCCGAGGACAACGAGGTCGGGATGCGCAAGGGCGGCAGGGTGACCAAGGTGATGAAATCCAAACCGAAGACACGGCGCAAATGAGCAAGCCACCAGCGGTCAGGAAGCCTCCACTCGGCAAGGATTGGAAGGACAAGATCCCCCGACAGGGGCGTGACCCAGGCGATTACCCATCGGTGTTCGATGAACTGGACGACAGCACCAGGGATCAGAACGTCATGGATGGGACCGGCCGCAGCCCAGGTACGGTGCAGATGAAGTCGGGCGGCAAGGTCACTCGCGTCACGGGGCCGAAGCGCGGTAAGGAAGACGGCCTGATCGCGGTGCAGAAGGGCGAGTTTGTCGTGCGCAAAGCTGCGGCGATAAAGTACGGCCCGGCGAAGATGCGCGCGGTCAATGCGGGCACGGCGAGGATCACAGTTCCGAAAGGGAAACGGCGATGAGGAAACCGAAAGCCAAACCGCACGGCATGCGGATCGAACCACCTGCGAACCCGATGACGCTCCGTGCCGAGAAGCGCATGGGCGACAAACCAGCGGCACCGGCCAAGTCCGAGGCGCCGATGAAGGACCAGGCCTACGACAGGAATTTCACCCGCAAGGGCACGCCGCGGCTGTCGGCGACGTCGGGCGAGGGGTCGATGGGACAGCGGCGATGAGTGGCGCCACCTATGAGGTCGAGAACATACTCGGCCAATCGGCGATCGTATCCGGCGTTGGTAAGGTTGTAATCGGCACGTCGATTGCTGGGGCTGCTTTCAACAACCTCGTGTTCTATGCGGATGCAGAGGAATCGGTGGTCATCGCGGCATTCCCACACGGCCACTGGGCTGGCTTCAAGCGGGTCGATCCAACGCAATGACCGCTGACGACATCATCCGCGCCAATCCGACGTTCCAGTTTCAGCACGCCAAGATCGGCCACATGGACGGGCTGAAGGGCATCGACCCGGATAACGGGCACGAGGTCTGGGTGATCTGGCACGGCAACAAGCACGTCGTCGCCGAAGGACCATGGAACGAGGTCCAGATATTCATGGCCCAGGAGCAGGTGCTGGCGGCATCTGGGCGCCTTCAGTATGCCAGCGGGCAGGTTCACTGATGTACGAGGCCCCGTGGGAGAGATTCCGAGGGAAAAACTGGGACGCCGACGGGCAACCTGTTCTGAGAACGCAGCGCCCGCCCGATGTGACAGACCTTCCCGTGCTCAACCCGCAATCCGACGAAACTCTCCCAGATGGCATTTCCCTTCGGTTGTTGGATGGGAACTGGTACGGTAGCGGACCTGAGATCGTGGTCCTCCATGAGGTGGAGATGATGCACGTCACGCTTCCGCTCTGGGCCAGAAAGCAGTTGCCGGGTCGTATCGCAGTCGTGCAAGAGGCTGTTCGACGTAAGCGGGCGGGTGTTCCGCCAATCCAACATGGCGGCACAGAAGGCTGGGACATTCCCGGGTCATTTGCCTGCAAGCGAAAAGGAGCTTCACCATGAAGAAACCCACAGCGTCGGCACATGCGGCCGGCGGCAAGATGACGAAGGCGAAGGACAAGAGCGGGGTGAACAAGCCGGTCGTCAAAGCTAAGGTCCCGAATGTCAAACCGGGCGTGACTTACGGGAAGCCGTCGCAAACGCAGAAGTTATAACGGCGATGAGCACGCTGTTTGACCGTTTTGAAGCCAAGCACATCCCGGAACCTAACTCCGGGTGCTTCCTGTGGTTCGGTGCTTATGATCCTGTCGGCGGTTACGGTTATATCGCCGGCGGCAGAGGGAAACAGGAACTCGCTCATCGAGTATCCTATGAATTGTTTGTCGGACCGATTCCCGATGGGTTGCAGATCGACCACAAATGCCGGATGCGGTGCTGTGTGAACCCAAGCCACCTTGAACCCGTGACTTGCAAGGTGAACATCGGGCGAGGAAACACCGGCTTGGCGGCAGCGCGGCGACAATTGGCGAAAACGCATTGCTCCAATGGCCACCCTTACATCGATGAAAATACCTATCGTGGCCCAGGCCGCGAGGGTCGCGGTCGTCGGACCTGCCGAACTTGCATGGTGGTTTACGAGCAGCGACGCCGCGATAAGAAGGTGTTTCGTGCGGACTGAACCTTGTTTGTCGTGGTGCATCTACGAACGCGGGGCGTGTAAATTCTGCGGTTGGCCAAAGGATCGAGGGAACATGCCGATAACGATTTGGGACACGACGACGATGGAACGGCGTCCCGCGACGCAGTTGGACATCGACGAGCTCGAGCTGATCCGCTCCGCCTATGCCCGCATTCTGGCCCGGTTCCAGGAGGATCGCGGTTTGTTGATCGAGGACGTCAAGAAGCTGCGCTCGCGGGCCGGGATGCCCAATGACCTGATGGTGGATCCGCCGCGCGAGGCACCAGCCGAGGCCACCGAACAATGAGTTTGGGGACCGCTCCCACTTTCAAGCGGCCTGTCGCGGGGCGCTCAATGCCTCTGCTCTGTAACCGTTGGGACCCAAGGAAGCTGATCGACCAACGGCATCGGCAAACCTCCGGAGCGGGTCGGCTAAGGGGTAAGCAGGGGAACGCGACACAATGACGATTATCGTCTGCAAGGACAGAACGATGGCGGCAGACGGAATCGTGCGGAGCGGCGACCTGGTCGGGCCAGTCGCTTTCCCGAAGATCGTAAGGCTGCGGGATGGCCGGATCATTGGCACCGCGGGTGCTGTGGTTGATTGCTACGCCGCTCAGCAATGGTTTTTGACCGGAGAACCGGAGACCCGACCCGTCTTTTACGGTACGCGGGCGGAAAACAACGAGGTAGATATTCTCATGCTGCGGCCGGATGGCACAGTCTGGCGCAACGGAATTGGAGTGGATGGCTTTTACCCGCAACCAAATCCGACAACTATTGGTGGCTACGCGGCCAGTTTGGTTGCGGAAGCCGCGATGGCGTGCGGATTGTCGGCAGTCGAAGCCGTGCGCCTCGTAGGCAAGATGCTTGCCGGGTTCGGTGGTGATGCTCATTTTGAACAGCTTTCTACCGTTGGGCTTCCCTATAATTGTGCGGCATGTGGTGCCCCATTGTTTTGGGCGCGTGAAGATGTTGCCGCCTGTAAGGAGTGTTCGCCTGGGCAGTTCGGTGCCTGATGCCAATCCAGGCATGGACCGAGACGAAGTTTTACGACCCGATCAACGACCGGGACTCGACGCGGATCACTGGGTTCAGTGGAAGGGGCGCGTACTGGGTGAACCAACCCCTGACGCTCCCAGGCAAGTCCCGTCGGGCACAGCGGGAGCACCTGCTCAATCTGATCGAGCGCGCGATCGCGAGGGGCGACGAACCGGGCGAGGTCGCGTATGCTGAGCCGGCGCCGGAGAAGGTCGTCGATCCGATCTTTGATCCGGACAGATACTGAAGGAGGATGGGATGGGTGACGAAATTCAGGCGGCTCTCCAAAACTTGAACCAGATGCTCGGTCAGGCACCAGTGCGCGTCAGTGTACCCAACGCACGTCGGTTCGCGGAGAAGGCGGCGGATCTGGACGGCAACCCGTATCCACCCGGTGACGTAGGGCGCCTGACTGAGCCTGGAGCGCCCGCGACCTATCGCGTGACTGCAGTGGACGCCAACGGATGCGTGACCGGTATCGCGTTGACCGGACAGGCCGCTGGCTTGGCGCCGCAGGTGATGGCGACCAACAGACCGTGGCCGCCGCCCGCCGCTGAAATCCCGACCTATTATGATATCGCCTGGGACGAACGACGCCAAGTCACTCAGGACATCGTCGACAATATGGAACGCGCCATCCAAACACTGGTGGGGCAACGTGACACGCGCGACACCGAGATCGCCATGCTCCGCCGCGCCCTGGCCGCGAAGGACGCCCGCATCGGCGAACTGAAGTCGGTCCTTGCATCGACACCAGTGGCGTTCGAGGACCCGGACGCGAAGCCGCCGCCGGCGCACAACCCGTACCGCGAGTTCCCGCGG
>ERZ1292642.710-Hain-H14-01um-R1-710-length-17676-cov-9_pt1 | contig 11286 bp, 22 predicted proteins | sample MGYA00564403_ERZ1292642 | MGnify/ENA primary metagenome ERZ1292642 (study PRJEB36523, sample SAMEA6512643) | groundwater metagenome | collected 2019-01-09 | study: AquaDiva: Metagenomics assemblies of 32 groundwater samples | reverse complement strand
CCGCCGACGCCGCCCACGCCGATCCCTGGCATCACGCCGCCGCCGTCCGCGGCCAACCCCACGCTCGCCGAGTGGGTCGACAAAACGCTGATCATGGAGCCGGTCAAACTCACCGGTGACAAACCGGCCATGAAACGGCCGTTTGGGGATCAGCCGCTCGACGTCGAGGCGACGGCGAGCAACATCGCGAAGCCAGCGGCCGTGGCGCCGGCGCCTTCCGCGAAGCGCAGCGCGCAGCAAGCGGCCAAGGACTTGCTCGCACTCGCGACGCAGCTGTTGAAGGCGAGGCGCGGTCCCGAGCTCGGCGTCAAGGGCTCACCGAGCGGCGCCGTGAAAGCAGCACAGATCGATATGGGCGTGACGCCGGCGGATGGGATCTACGGTCCCGAGACACGCGCCAAGGGAAAGCAACTGATCGGCACCACGTTCCCGGCAAGGACATAAAGCACCATGGCAACAGCGAGTTCAGACGTCGCCGCGTTCGACAGGCTTTCGAAGCAGCGGATCGATTACGAGAAGCTTCCGAACGGCGGCGATCGCGCGCGAATGACCGTGACGCTGCCGAACGGAAAAACATTCGTTTTTGTCGAAGACATCAATCCGTCGGATTTGAAGCAGTACGCAAACTCCGTCGCCGGCCTCGAAATCGGCTGCGCGATGCAGATTTCAGGCATCGGCTACTACGGCCCCGAAGTCGGAAACATTTTCGGCTCGATCGCCAAGGGCATCGGCGGCGCGGTCAAAGCCGTGGGCAAAGTCGCCAAGAAAGTGGTGACGTCGAAGGTGATGCAAACCGCGGCCAAAGCGCTCGCGATCGCGGCGCCGGCGCTCGGACCCATGGCGCCGGCGGCGCTCGCAGTCAGCGGCGGTATCGGCGTCGCCGGCAAGTTGCTCGCGAGTAAGACGGCGGCACAAGTCGGTGCGCCGCTCGCCGCTCGGGCGCTGCAAAACAGTGCCATGTCAGACATCAAACGCATCGCTCCGACGGCGACGTCCGCGATGGGTTTGCTGAAGATCGCCAGCGCGAAAGCCTCGAACGCGCTGAACCTCGCGAACACTGCGACGTCCAAAGCGCTCGCGAAGCCAGCCTCGAACGATATTCTCGCGCTCGCTCGAGCGGGGCGTGTACGATCCAATCAGGGTGGTTCAGTCAGTCCGGCGCAGCTGCAAGCGGCGGCGCAGATGTCGCGCATTTTCTTCGTTCACTCGTAAAAAAGGTGTCGGCCGTGATCTGATCATTCCGTTGGGAGAATCAATGGCCAAGAAAAAAAAACGTGCGAAGCCGAAGCCGAAAGCGGAATACCTCGCGCACAAGGGCAAGCTCTATCAGTGCATGGGGCCGATCAAGCGTGGTTGCGGCGGCGGCGCCGTGGTTGTGAAAACGCGGCGCTGAAATCGAATGATCTCGAAAGCACAACAGCACCCGCCATCGATCGCAGCGCTTCTCGACGCTGCGGCCGCGAAGTACTTCGTGGCTCCGTCGCTCGCTCGAGCGATTGCGTGGATCGAGTCGCGCGGCGATGCGAAGGCCGAAAGCGATAAGGGCGCGCGCGGCGTCATGCAGCTCATGCCGTCGACGGCGGCCGACCTTGGCGTGACGGATGTTTTCGATCCATTGCAAAACATCGAAGCGGGCGTGAAGTACTTTGCGAGGCTTCTGAAAAAGTATCGCGGCGACGAGGGTCTTGCGCTGATGGCTTACAACGCCGGGCCGGGTTTCGTCGACAAAGTGTTGGCGGCGGGTGTGCCGCTACCCGAGCAAGTGCAGCAATACGCGCGCAACGTCCAAGCGCGCAAAGTGGAGGAAGGGGGTCGCGCAGCTGCGTCCACCCCTTTTTTTGGATCCTCGCGGCTGGAGTTGCAGTGTCCGTATTGCTCAAAAGATTTAAGCGTTGAGCTCACTGCGGAGCTGCGCCGATGACGCCGGAAAAGCTGCGAGCGTGGCTCAATCGCGAACGCGTAGGCGCTGCGAAGCTGCAGCTTTTACACTGCACTGTCGATGCGGAAGTGATGTTTCAGCAGTGGTCGCTCGCAGGTTTCGAGGACGGAGACATTCCCGTCCAAGTGATTCTCGACGCATGTGCGGACCATGCCGACGCAGAGGAAGAAGAGATCCGCGTAGCGATCGTGTTTATCGGCGAAGATGGGGAGCAGGTCGCGCGCAAAAATCACAAAGCCCGGCCGGCAGACGTGGCGAGCTTTGATGCTGCGAATGCAGGAAGCGTGACGCCGAATGCGATCGTGGCGCAGCTGTTGCGGCACATCGAAGTGCAGCAACGCGTGATGTCTGCGTCCTACATTCAGATCCAAAACTCGTACGAGAAAACGATCGGCGGGCTGCACAAGGAACGCGAGCGCATGAGCTTGCAGATCCAAGCCCTCTCCGAGAAGTTGGTGGAATACGGCGCCGCCGGCGGCGCCGATAATGACAACGACACGCCGGAGTCGCGAACGGAAGCGCTCGCGCGCGCGGATGCATGGTCGAAGGTTGCCGAATACGCGCCAGCCGTAATGCAGCTCGTGGTGCAAGGCGTGCAATCGAAACTGAACGGCGCCGGCAACGGCGGCACCTATCACCCACCGAGCGGAACGGACGGGTGATGCATGGCCTCGGTCGCTGAAACGCTGAACAACGCAATCTACTCGCTCGCGTCGCTCAATCCGACGCAGCACACGGCCGTGAGGCTCAACGAAAACTGGCAACGCTGGTTTGCGGAAGCTCCGCGCGCCGTCGTCGTTCCCACGCCGATGTACTTGGCGCAGCTCAAAACTTTTTGGCTGGCCTATGCTGGCGCTCGAGCGCTCGCGAGCTCGCTCAATGAACGCACACCGGCGCCGGACACCATCGATCCAACGGTGTGGAAAACGATCACCGAAGCTGCGGACCATGACGCCGAACTCGTGTCGGACGCGTTTGCCGCCGTTCGGTCGAGCGTCGCCACGTCGAAAAAAACATTGCTGTTGATCGCCAGCATCGCCGCGGTCGCGGTCATTTTCGCGAGCATGCGCCGATGAAACCCCCCACACCCACGCTCGACAAAGCGGAAGTCGTGCTCGCGATCGGCGCGTGCTGGCTCGCGTTTCGCGGCAAAGACCCTCAAGTGATTGGCGCGCGCGCGTTGCGGGCTGCGGAAGGTATCCGCACCATGCTCGCGCGCCTTGAGCAACTCACCGAAACGCAAGCACGCGAAGCCATGGGCTGCAAACGCTCGCTCGCGTGTGACTGTCTGTGGTGTCGCGAGAAACGAAAGGACAACAAAGCGCTATGAGAAACCGCAACCGCATGTTTGGGCTCTTGTTTGGGCTCAGTGTTGGACTTTTGTTGTGTGCAGAAGCTGCAGCCGTCAGCTGCATGAAGGGAGAGGACATCATGGGTAGTCCATATCTACAGCCGTTCGACATTGCGTTCGCGGGAGCGGCGCCGCCGATCCAGCCTGGCAGCAGCATCAACGACGAGTTTCGCAATCAAGCGCCGATGGTCGGAAACTTCGTCGGCCTCGATCCCAAGTGGCAGATCTTCAACCCGGGAACGAACCTCGGGATCTCCGTCGTCGATCAACTGCGGCAAATGGCCTATTTGGCAACGATTGCCGAGCTCCCAAGTGGTCAAAAGCAATGGTGCGGCGTGTTCCAAGATTTGCCGCAGCCTGATGTCGGCGCGACGCTGCAATATCAGGTCTACATTCGCAGCTTGGTTGGATATCTTCCCGCAAGCAATTTCACCGACCAATGTCAAGGCCTGCTCATCGGCGTTGACATGGCGGGAGCGCCGACCACGACGGATCTTTGGAGCGTGCACTCGAACGTAGTTCGCACGCTCGGGGCCGTCGAAGCCTCGATTCAATCCGCAGAGTTTGCGTCCTACGACGCACCCTTAGCGCCGGAGGGGAGCATCGAGGGCCAGCTGATGGAATGGTTGCGCGCGCGCATCGTGACGCAGCGGACCGGTCCCGGTCCCGCGGACTACGATAACGAGATTTATTTCGACGCGAGCGCGAACGGCGTCGGATGGATCGGCGTGACGCAATTCACGGGCATCACCCAGCCACTGCGGCACGTGGGGCTAGGACTGCGACCCACAGACGGGCAGTTTTTCGTCTCGTACTTCGATTTCCTGCGCTACTACCAAGTCGCGCTGGTCGCTGGCGAGACACTCACCACCGGCGGTCTGCAGTACCTCGGAGCGGTGTGAATATGGCGCGCGCCGCTCGAGATCTGCCGCCGCTCACCCTCGAATACGTGCTGTCGATTCGGGGGTGTTGGAGCGTCGAGCAAGTCATGGAACGTGCTCAGCACTGGCCAGATCCGCTCACGTGGACTTGGCTGCTCGGTCCGAGGACTGAAGAATATTCGCGCTTCGATGTGCTGGCGATTTTCGAGCTCGCGATCGCGCACATCTCGAGACAAAAGATTCCCGCGGACGTGCTCGGTGGTCGCGCGGGAATGCTCAAAGCAGCCGCGCACCAACTCGATACGAAACCAGCGCTTCACGATTTCATCGCAGCGATCGGTCGGAGGCTCGATAAGTACGCGGCCGAGCGCGAGCTCGAAGCGGAGTCGCGCGCCGTCGTGCGCGATGTGGAATCAGCTGATTTCAAGCCTGAAATCAAGATAGACGACGGCGCAAAACCAGAACTGTAAAAGCCGTGACTACTCCAATCTTCCCAGGCACGTCCCTTCCGATTCCAGCGAGCCTCGCGATCCTGGAAACGGCAGGGCGTGCGGGAACGGTGATCGCGCTCGTTCCCGGTGAGCGCAACAATCAGTATTCGTGGTCGCCCTTCGTGCGCGATGGCGGCGGTTCGCAGCGCTCGCTTGCGAGCGATGTGGACGTGCAAATCATGTGGGTCGCGGCAACGAAGCCGATCAACAATCCGCCGCTCGTGTACTGGCGCATCGAGTATGGCCACGGCGAGCAGGTGTACGGCTTGCCGCTTCGATCATCGCTCGGAGCAGTGCCGGCGCTTTTCAACACGCAAGACGGCGGGTGGGTGCTTCCGCAACGTGGCTTGAGGATCCGTCTGCCTACGCGCGAGTGCCGCTTCTATTTTTTCACGCCGCCCGAAGCGGAGCCGCCACCTGAGCCTGTTGTTCCCGGTGGCGCGCCTTGCAGTCTGCAAATCAGTGTGCAGCCATGCTCGGGACTCGATCCGCAAAACTTGCCGCTCACGGACGCGATGTTCGCGCAAGATCTGTTGCTTGGTCCGGTGGCACCGTCGCAACTGCCGCTCGGAGCCACGGAAATGCGCTTGTCGGATCCGACGAATGGCGTTGCGTTCGGCGCCGGCGAGCAAGTCGCGTTCTACGACGTGACGGGCGCAGCGGCCGGAACCGGTCCGGTGAACATGGCCGACTTCGCGCAGTGGGCGCCGATTCCAATCTTCGCCGCGTTCTGGGCTGCAGATGAGCTCGCGCAGATAAGTTATCGCTGAATGGACAACAACTCGCGCGCAGCCACACCTGTCAACGTCGAAGGCTTCACGCCTGGTGCGGCGCTCGACGTCACGATCACTGCGCCGCTTCCGCTTCCGGTTGTGATCATTGCGCCGCTTCCGTTGCCGGTTGTGCTTTCGCCGTCGGGATTTCCTGTCAAACGGCAATCGCCATTGAGCGCTGTGCTCGTGACGCAAGCCGTGATCTCAGCGGTCCCGTGCGAGCTCGCTATCGTCGCGGGCTACAACAGCGATCCGACGGCGACGGATCTTCTGTACGTGCAACTCCATGACGCGAGCGCGGCCATTGCGCCGGGAACCGTTCCGGAAGTCGTGATCCCGGTCTACGGCGGCAAAACGCCGTATTCGTATGGGCTCGAGCTCGATTTTGCGATCGGTCTTGTGATCGCGCTCAGCACGACCGAGCTCACGTTCACGGCGCCGGCGAGCAATTGGCTCGCGTTTTCCTGCGTCTATCGAACGGCGACATAAATCATGCGACTTGGAACGCCGGGCCTTGAAGTTGGCGATCCGCATCGGCCGGATCTCGAGGTCCCGTTCACTGCGAGCAATCCCGCGTATGTTTTGCCGGTTGGATACAGGTGCATCGCTACGTTGATGCGCCCGGGAGCGCCCGGAGGCGGCGGGGCGGGCGGTGGCGCCAGTGGATTCAACGCAGCTACTGGCGGCGGCGGCGCTGGCGGCCGGCCGGGCGGTGCGGGCGCAAGCGCGCAGCTCGAGTATTTTCCGGTCGCCATTGCGGCTGGCTCGACGGTAGCGGTAGTCATTGGCGCGGGAGGCGCGGGAGGCGCGGGGGGTGCGGGCGACGCTGCCGGGTCAACTGGCACGGCAGGGAGTGTATCCACGCTATCCGTGTCGGGTGTTTTGGTCGCCGGCACTAGTCGCGGTGGGGGAGGAGGTGCGGGGGCTATCGCGAACCCAGGCGCAGCCGGGGCTGGCGGGGCTGCAGGGACTGGCGGTGTCAACCCTGTCTCGTGGCCATATCGCGCTACTGGCGCCACGAACAATAGTGGCGGGGCTGGCGGCGCACCGGCGGCTGCAGGCGCTACTCCCGCCAACAACAACGGATATTCCTCGCAGACCGCCAATATGCGGGGTTTTTCAGCCGCGATTACCCCCCCGGTAGCCGGCATTGGAGGCGCAGCTAGTGCGACTGGCGGCGGCGGCGGCGGCGGCGGTGCTGGCGCGTCAGCGCAGCCAGGCGACGAGTGTGTCAGCGCACTCGCCATCGCGATCCCGCCGACGTCCGGAGCGGGTAGTGGACAAGGCGGCGCCGGCGGCGCCGCTAGTCTTGCAGGCGCTGGCACAGCGGGCACCGTTGGCAGTGTTGGGTCGAGTGGATCGCTTGGTCGCGGCGGCGGCGGCGGCGGCGGCGGTGGCGGCGGTGGCGCCGGCGTCACAGGCGGTGCAGGCGGCGCCGGCGGTGCAGGCGGCGCCGGTTCCGACGGCGCCGTGATTCTCGTGCTGGTGGCGGCGTGAGGCTGGGATCGCCAGGCCTTGAAGTCGCGCAGCCGCCGGTGATCGCCGGCGCCGCGAGTCACGAGTTTTATCGTCCGCTCGAAAACATCGTTCTGACGTCGCGAAGTGACGAGTTCACAAACGCGATTCTCGATCCGAAGTGGGGTGTGACTGTCGGTGGCGTTCCCGCGATCGTCGACGGTCCAGTGGACGGATTCAGCGTTCCCGCCGCGGGCCACGTTCGCATCACGCCGAACTATCGCGGCAGTTGGCTTGCAGTGCGGCCACCGGGTGGCGGCACATGCCAGGTGCGGCAACTCGTCACGTGCGGTGATTTTCAGGTTCGCACGCGATTCGGGTGTTCGTTTGCGCGTGTTGCCGCGGGGTGGGGTGGCGGTCCTCCCGTCGGTCGAGCCGATGCGTGGATCGCGTTTTGTCCGGACGTCGCTGGTCAACCGGATCAGGCAAACAATCACGTTCGCATGGGATGGTTTACCGATGTTGTCTCCGGCGTACCGTTCTTGCAGGCGTTCCAAAAAGACGGCGGCGCTTTTTACGTGACGAACTATCCGGAAGCGGGAACCGGGTTGCAGCGAACCATTGCTGGGTCCGGTGAGTTCGTCATTTGTTTGAACGCAAGCGGCGGCAATAAGTGGGTCTACGGATTCTATCTGGCTGACGGACAGTTCATTCAGTTTCCGGGGGGAGCGGGGTGGCCTGTCACGGTGGGCCAGCCGATGTGGATTCTCTACAACTTGCCGAACCCGAGCGCGGCAAGCGGAATCATGCCGGATGGAACGATCACGCACTACATCGACTTCTTTCGCGAGAGCACGAACTTGAACATTTGGACGCCCTAAGCAAATGGACGACACGATGTATGACATGCAACATCATGTTACGGTGCGTGACGCTATGCACCATCGCGTTACTCGCTTGCGGCGACGACGACAAGGGCTGCCCTGACTCGCTCGCGAGCAACTCAGCCGAATGGCGCGCGCCGCCGGATGCGAGCGCGCAATGCACCGAGCTCGCGCGCACGCTCGGCTCGAGCGGCCTGGACATCGGAGGCGACGCCGCCGTCGATTGCAGCGGCAGCATGAGCCAGACCGAGACCGGCGGTCAGTGTCGCGCGACGATCACGAGCACATGCGAGGACGGGCTATCGTTCGAGCTGCGCTGCGTCGTGAAACGCGACCGCACTGCGGACTGCGACGTGACGATCGACGCAGCCGAGCTCGAGCGTGCATGTCAGCTGCGAGTGCTTTTGCGGTGACGCATCGACATGCATCGCTGGTGTGCGTGCTCGCCGCTTTCGTGCTGGCGTTTTTCATGACCTATAACCAAGGTCGACTCGACGGCTATATCAGCGGCCGTTGCGAAGCGAAGTGCGGCCTGCCGCCGACGAAGATACAACGCGATGCGAGGTATCCGCCGTCTGCGATGCTCGTTTGCACATGTCCGAATGGCGATGTGTGGAGGCTCGCAGAATGAGCGCCGCGCCACTTGTGCTGATCAAATTGCTTCAGACTCGCGTGCCGCATGAAGTCGGCGAGCAAGTCGAGTCAGCTGCGGCCGCCGCCGGAATGTCCGTAGCGACGTGGCTTCGCGTGATGTTGATCGAACATTTCAAGAAAACGAACGGCCTAAAACGTTAGGGTTGGATGCAATGAACAAAATGCGGCTAGCCGTGACCGAGATGGAATCGCGTGGGCTCCAGCTCACGGCAGATGAGCGAGCGACGATGTTGCGCATGTCAGACGAGCAAATCACCAATCTCGAAGAATTGCGCGAGCTCGCGCTGAAGTTGCCGCCCGACTTCTTGGCCTCGATGGTTTGTACGATGCTACTCGCGCTTCACGGCGACGTGGGGCCTGCCAGAGAAGAACTGTTCCGGGCGCTCAACGTCGCGGATGTTCTTGGTTGCGGTTAGCCCCCTTTTTGCGCGCTCGCGCGCAATCCGCTGGCGCGCAACACGTCGTTTCGAAGCGCGCGCGGCGCCGGCGGCGCATGTCGCGCACGTTTGTTTTCCCGGCCGCCGTGTGCGACCGCAGCCGCATAGACCGCGCGCGAGGTTGCGGAGCTGCGCCGCTCGCACTCTTTCTACGCGGCGGCGCGCCGCCTCTCCGTCGCCCCTCATTGCGTGTCCACGAAGTACTCGACGTCCATTTTTTTTCACTCCAATTCGTCGCATGCGGTACAGACACAACTCGCTTCTACGCCGCGCAGCCAGCGCTCGTGCATGCTCATTTCGGCGGCAGACGCTTGGATCACATGCGCAGCGGCCGAACTCCAGCCGTAGGCGTCGCGCGCGGCTGCGTACATGATCGTTGCGTTGCGTTGCACCCACGCTATTTGGTCATCGCGCATTGTGGGAAATCTCCAAGTTGAATACGCAAGTGCCAGTCGTCGTAGAAATCGTCGTCGTCCATATAAAAGGAAACCGAAGCTGAATCCGATCATTCAGGCAAGTCTTACGACGTCGACGGCGAACGCGTCGAGCTCGAGCTCGGAGCAGTAGCTCCGCGATGTCACGGCCGCGAACGAGTGCAACGCGGCCCACTGCGTAGCCCTGCAGCCGTCCGAGGCGTATCCACGATCGCACCGTCGCCGGCGACGTCGCGAGTAGCGCCGCCGCCGCGGAAACGCTCAAAAGATCGCCCGGAAGCCACGCCCGCACCCAAAAGCAATTCGATGCGATCGCCTCGATCGCCAGAAACCGACATGCCTGGATAGGTGTTCAGGTTCGCGAAAAACGAGGGATTGCGAACACTTAGCGATCTGTAGGGATCGTGCGGGGGATCACTCTCGACGCATACAGTTGTGCTGCGCTCGAATGATCGGCAAATACTTGGCGCGTTGTCGCTCGGCTGCGAGCGTCGCTCGCAGCCGAGTCCCTAACGCCACCGGCCAACGCGGTTTGTAGCAGAACCGCTGACTCAGCCGACTAACCGACTTGCGTCCTGACGCAAGCGCGATGTGCTTTTGACTTTAAACAAGCCACCTGACAACGCAACGACTCCCGCCGAAAAACCGGCGGCGCAGTGTTCGTCTGCAGCTGGACGCCAAGCTGTGGTCGAAAGGCTCGCTCGCCGCGCGGCCGCGACGATCGGGGCGCCCGTCGAGCGGCAGCCGATCAGCCTCGAAAAGCCCCTCACGGCCGAACAACGCGCCGAACGGGAGAAAAGCAAAGCCAAGCTGTTGGAAGTGGAGCGTGGCTTGCTCGTGGCGATCGAGGGGCCGGCGCAGGAAATTCAAGCGCGAAACGCGGGTGTCGGAAATCTCGGATCCCTCTTTCTAAACGCGCCGTCGAGCGTTCAGGTTCGATACGACGGCCGCGATGAAGATTGCCGCGAGCGCGCCGCCGATGAAAGGCGCCAGCGAGTGAAAGAGCTGCAGCAGCAACGGCGCGAACGCGCCGATCGCAAGTGGCTCGACAAATTCATCGATAAGCAGCTCGCGTCGGGTGTGCCGCTCGATGCGATCCCGCCGAACTGCCAGCGCACTACGTATCTGATGGCTCAAGAAATTTTGCGCGACAGTCGCGCTAGCAACGGTCGCGCGCAAAAATGGATTCAGCGCTTCGCGGATCGGTTCCCGTGGTTGTGCCCCGCGCTCGCGATGATCCGAGACGCCGCCTTGCAGCCGCTCGACGGCGGCGGGTTTCTGCAGGACTTCTCGGAGGCGCAGCCGCGGCGCATCGTCGCGGAAGCGCTCACCATGATCGCGGAAGCCGAGAAAACAAAAAAGAAGGGGCGCTTCACGCTCATTCTGCGCGGGTTTAGCGTCGGTGCGCTCGCGGGGATCGTGCACACACCGGGGAACACTGCGCGCAAGCCCCACCGCAATCGTGTCGGCGGCGCCGGCCGCAAACCCGAGCTCGCGCGCACGAATGCAGCCGCGCGCCGCTGGCGCGATCGAGACGTGCGAACCACACCCGAGCGCAAAACCTCGCGAACCGATTTGCAGCGCCTACGTGACTCCGGCTTTTTGTACGCGCAGCAATTGCCTGCAAGCGCGGTCGCGGTATGGGAACGCGACACGGAGCAGCACGTTCGCAATCGCTACTGGCTTGCGACGGAAGGTTTGCACGGAAGCGACGCGGCCGCGCTTCACGAGCTCGGTGCGATGTGGGGCCGCGAAGTGATCGAGACTCCGCTTCGCGTCCCTCCGTAAGCGCGAGCGAAATCCATTCTCCAAATTCTGCCAGCTTTTGAAGAATGGCGCCGGACGGGTGCGTCCTACGCGCGTTTTGCAAGGGCCGTTGGCTCGCAGCATCCCAACGCCCTGCAGTGACACGCCATTATTTGCGCTCGAGTGCGTCGCCGGCGTTCCGAAAAACCGGAAGCGAGCGGCGGAAGTGCGCCGCCGAAAG
>ERZ1292642.64-Hain-H14-01um-R1-64-length-56907-cov-41_pt3 | contig 11297 bp, 9 predicted proteins | sample MGYA00564403_ERZ1292642 | MGnify/ENA primary metagenome ERZ1292642 (study PRJEB36523, sample SAMEA6512643) | groundwater metagenome | collected 2019-01-09 | study: AquaDiva: Metagenomics assemblies of 32 groundwater samples | reverse complement strand
GCCCGCTGGCTCGTCGAATAGGGCCGGACCATTCCTACAGGGATGTTAAATTCAGGGATGGCACACTCTCCTTTCTTGAGAGGACATCAGGTCTAACCCGCCTGATTGGGACTAGCCTACAATCGTAGGTCCAACGTGATTATACCGTTTTTGCCGAAGCTTTGCACACTCTCGGCACTGACGCCTACCGTCTGGCGTAACGTAAAGATTCTCCCCTTCGAGCGGGTGATTGCGGAGGCAATGCGTTTGACGTGCCTGCTTAGCCGTCAAACCGTCACCTCGTAGGACGTTTATCTTAGGAGTGACGGCTTCTAGATGGGTCGGATTGACGCATGAGGTGTTACGACAAAGGTGATCAAGGTGTAGCCCAGAAGGGATTGGGCCAACTAGCAAACTATAGATAATCCGATGGGGACTCTCCGTCTTGCTGTTAACACTCAGTACGCTATGGCCTTTATTGCCCCTGGTTCCTAACCACTCCCAGCAGCCAGTTGGTACCTCCATGATCCTGGACCATAGCCTCTCCCTTGTAGGCATTTTCGCTCTCCTTTCGAGAGGGCACCAGGGCTATTCCGCCTGGCAGGTCTACAATATATCGTTGGTGGGCATCCCTGCCCTTACCATTATATCCTCTATAGCTTCTTGACCACAACCTCGTCGGGCTCGTCCATTGCTGTCCCTAGCATTTGGTCAGCTCTAACAGCCATTCGGCCAATTGGCGGTAGTCCTTGTTCGCGGATTAAGAGGGCCGCTTCCCGCCGTGGATACCCATGACTCTGTCGAAGATGCCTTAGAAAGTCAATACTGACTTGTACCTCATTTTCCAGTCCATATAGGTCCCAGTTGCACTCCTCACACTGGGCCAGGATTTCTGTCCCACGGATCTTCTCGTATTCTGGAAACTTCATGCCTTCAAGGGGAGGCTCAATGTGCCACTTGTAGGCAAGCACCTGGGTTGCTGGAAACTCCTTAGCACCGCCTCGTTCGAGTAGGTGACGCATAACGTCTGCACCATTGGAGGTAACAGGTACGGGTGATGGACCATATTGTGTCAGGGGCAGGAAACCCTTGCTCTGATAGTGAGCATACTGCTCAACAGCCCTACGTCCTGCGTACCGGCCTGTAGAGGCTGTACCACCTGGCGCGCTGACGATCCAGCCTGACATGGGATCGTTCTTACGAATTGGGCGGCGATAGAATTGCCAAGGGAAGCCGGAAACGCCAGAATCGGCAAGTTCCTCACCCCCCTGACGTGTAGTGCGAAGCTCATCTTTAAGCTCGCGGACCTGTGATTGAACCTGCGCTAGCGCCTCTGCATAGGCCGACTCGGTGTCACCTGGGCTAAAGGCTACTGTGTCCCTCTTTGACCGTGGGCGTCCGCCTACAGTCTTCGGACGGGCCGACTCTTCATCCAGTTTGTCCCTATAAGCTTCTTCGAGATAAGGATTTTCTTGGGGTATGTGCTGATCGATCTCCTGATCGACTGAGGACATTACTTTTCTCCTTCTTTCGTTGATATTGTAGTAAAGCTGACTGGATTCTTTGCGGCGTACTCATCCGCATATCGTTGATACTTGGATCGTAGAATCTCTACCTTTAACTTCGGACAGTAGAAGATACCTACGATACGGTACTCGACCCAGCCCTTCGACTCTTCCAGTGAAAAGGCCCTGTCACGAGGCAGTGGATTGCCTTCGAGATCGGTGACAACCTTCTGGCGTTCTGCGGCCCAGTCTAGGTCGAAGTAAGCCATTGGCTCCCCGTCTACCTCAGATGTAACCCACTTAGGATTTGGTAGATTAGGGTGCCGGTAGAGGATATTCCCGCGCAGTTCCATCGCTTTCACGAATAGTTCCTGCTGATCGCGTAGAAGCTTCTCTAGCTCGGCACCCCTTACCCCGTACTCTACGTCAATAGAGCCGACGAGCGGTGCCAACCCATAGGTCATTTCCTCCTCGATTTTGACCTGCGGCATATCGTAGGTTAGCCCTCGGAGCCGCCGTTACCACCGCTGGCACCAGGAGCGCCACCGCTCCCACCCTGGCTACGAGAGCCACCCTTGCCACCACCGAAGCCGCTAAGCGGCCCCTTGCCACCAGGGTTACCCTTGCCAGACGACACCTTATTGCTGCCCGCTGGAGACGGCCAGGAGGCAGGAGCGTTCGTACCCTTCAACGATTTGCCCCCACCACCTTTGCGGCCACCCTGCCGACTGATGGGATTACCCCCACCTGGATTTGCCTTAGGCATGTTCTTTTCTCCTTTCCTTGAATATGGGAATTCCTTATTGTAGGTTATGCTCCACGGATAAGAACTGCGCCGGTGTCACTCAAGGACTCCGACCCAGGAGCTTCCGCAGGCTGCTCCGCTTCGGCAGACGCATATAGGTCGAACATCAGAAGGCCGTCCGCGTTGTACCGCATGAGATAAGCAGTCTTCGGAGTCGGCTCAACCTGACGGATTAGGATAACTGCCGTCCGGTGGAGCAAAGCAGCTTCGCGCTGGCCGGTTGCTGGCGAAGTCAACAGGTTCGACACGTACGCTGGGAAGCTAAGAATCGACGGTAGCTGCGCTCGCTCGATAGCAGGCGTAGTAACGAAGTCCTTGCTCGTCAGCTTATCAGTGCTGAAGATGTCAGACGCCATTGCCGGACTAAGGATCCACGATGCGTCAGAAGCGAATCCACCATCTGCGAGATACTGCCAAGCTCGTAGAAGAAGTGCTAGGTCAATCGATGCGCCTAGCGTACCTACGATCTGCGAGAAACTTGCGAACAGGGCTGATAGGTTAACTTCGATGCCTCGCATCAGGGAGTAGCCCATCGCGTTTGCTAGAGCCTGCCTGTCATTGTAGGCCGACTGCGCCTGTACGACAGCGTTCAGCAATACCGCCGAATACTGGTAGGTACTAACGGTGATATCCTGGTTCGTCTGGGTGATCGCCTCGAACACGATTGTATTGGCAACACCCTCTGTCTTCGTCTGAGTTGTAAGGTTCGAGCGGTGAGGGATGTGCAAAATCCGTCCCACGCTCAGATCACTCTCGAACTTGGTATTGACCAGCTTCGAGATGATCTCCGCAAACTGCATTGCCAGAAAATCCCCACCCTTTCAGATGGGGCTGGACTGTACCATCATGGGACAAAAGCCCACGCTTAGCGTTCGGTCTCTGAGGAATCGGAACGCCTTGACGCCGAACTCCGACCTCGTAAGCTCATGATCAACTCCATCTGGCGTGACGTATAGGGAACAAGCCCCTTAGGCCCCTGTAGAGGCGTTTGAAGTCGATTATGGCAGAGTTCTAGCATATTCTCACACTGTTCCCGCTTTGTCCGTAGATATGGCAGCAGTGCTTGTGCTGCATGTAAGCACCTTTTCCACCCACGTATGGTAATTCCCCATGATATTTGCTGGTTAGCCCTTTGAGGCTTCCTCCACTCAACATGGTAGGGAAGTCCTAAATGATCTAACGCAGCCTCAACAATACGTAGCGTTGGAATGTGCGTATTGACCACGGTAATGCCTGGTTGATAGTGGACGTACTGGTGTCTTTCTCCATTTACTTGTGTGTAACCAGATCGACCCCTCTTTGTATAGAAGGAGCCTTCCCCATCCAAAAATCCACCAAGCCAGTGTGACAAGGCTTCCGCGTTTTCCTGCTGATTGTCCATTTCGTTATCCTTCAATCTATCCCCTAAGCAGGCTTGAAGGCTTTAGGAGTTTCCAGCATTAGAGCTAAGTTTTATCAGGACACGATGCGATTTATCCTGTGTGTCCGTGGCCCCTTCATTAGTCGGACACTTTATGAGGCGCAGGCCATATGTTACGCCTCAGGAGCAAACGCAGCGTGTGTAGTAGATGTACGCTTTATCCCCTAGCTTTCACAAGGGGGCCGACTATGCCATCAACCAGTAGTCATGGTTGCCAGGCCTCTAGTCTGTGGGGCTTTTAGATCGAGGTTGGGGTGGACGGTATCCTAGGGCAGGGGGCCTGCCATCTTTCCGTGGTCGTCCACTCCCAGGTCGTCGCCTTCCCTTGTTAAGCAAGTTAACAAGTTGCTGCTCTCGCGCATCTAGTATTCGCTCACCCCATGCACCCTTTAGAGGCTTAAGTAGCCGTCTATTGATATATTCCAACATCAGCTCACATGCCTCTCGTTTGGTCTTAAGATAGGGTAAGAGTGCGCGACACCAGCGATCACAGCGTTTTAATCCAATCGCCTGAACCGTCCACTGCGGAGACCATCCCTTGTGAGTCGTAGGAGGATTTTTATGGCCTACATAATAGGGAAGATTCAGTCGGTCAAGGAGTGCTGTCATCTCTGGGAGCGTTCCATAGTGCGTGTTGTTAACCGCAATCGTTGGTTGTGGGTAACGCCCGCTGACTTTCATTAGGATAAATGTTCCCTCACCATCCATAAAGCCTGCAAGCCACGCAAGATCGACCTCGATAGAGTTTGCCTGCATCTTGTCCAATCCTTTCTGCTATTCCTTAATCAGGGAGAAAGGCTCTCAGGATATTGTATGCATTTTGTCTGGTTACGAGACCACTACTTGATCTCGGCATCAGAGACCATTTTTCATTCTCCTTCCATATTATTGTAGAATTGGGACCCGCTGTGCAGCCGAGGTACTCATTACATAGTCCTGGGCTTTCTGCGGATCCTCTGCCTTCAGTTTTCGATAATGTTCCCTGTCAAACCCGCCTATAGGAGCACTTGACACCGGCAAATTGCCAGGAGTCGGGGGCGGAGCCTTGTCCTTTGCAATCTTTGCAGTCGCAGCCTTGATTGCATTACTCTTCGCAATTTTTTCGGCTGCCGTAGACTGTTTAGAAACGCGCTCTCGTTCCATGCCCATGCCCACTTCCATAGCACGGTCAATCAGGAAGTCAACGCTGGCACCTACGAAATATGCCTTTGCGTTGGCCCGTTGCTTGGGATCGCCATCCATTCGCTGGGCCTGTTGGACGATTCCAAGAAACTGTTGGGCTTGATCATCCGATAGCTCCGGTAGTCGCTGTGTCAGCGTATACTCGATGCTACTTTGGATAGCCCCGTCATACCTTCCGGCCACCTCAGCTACGATAGCCTGTCCGTAGTCTGATAGATGGCCCATGAAGGCATTGGGTTCGAACACTTTAGCATTGAACTCTTCGCCAGCAGAGGCTTTGTCGAGTTCAGCCTTCGCGCTCTGTGCAAGCCCCGTCAAGCCCGTAACGGCACGCCTGCCCCGCTCGATTAGGTTCGCCACCTCGCCCTGGGTCTCCAGATTCCTGGTCCGCTCGGTGACTTGCTGCGCTACCTGATCCTGAACCATACGGCTGATCTGTTCCTGTGCCGCCTTTGTTGCAAAGAGCTTTGGCCCATATGCTTCAAAGAGAGCACTAGCCGTATCATCGTCCAGGTCCTCAGAGACCTCAGCGCCTTCTGCCTCTACCGGAGCCGCTTCCCCACCCTCAGGTAGCGCCGCTGTCTCTTCAACTACGGGGGCTTCCTGGATCGTAGGTGCGGGGTCCGGCTTGACCTCTGGCGCGGGGTCGGCAGCCTTGACCTGTTCCTCGACAACTGCCGGAGCAGCGTCGTCTGCGGTTGTCATAACTTCTCCTTCTACAATATTAGCTTACCTTAACGTAAACGTCAAGGTCCTAAGGATTCTCGATTCCTCCATATTGTTGATACCCTATACTCTTATAGCTAACCTCCTTATAGCCCCACTCAGTTGCGGGGCCAATAAGGTCTGGATAGTCTATCATCCACTGTCGGGATAGCCTCTCCTTGTACCTATCATAGAGACGGACAGGCCATCCGCGCTCTGCATATTGTTCTGCTTGTTGTGGGCCATAGCCCTGTCGGATATATTCGTCCGTAGCCTCCTTTAGATAGTCTTTTAGGCTGTCTGGTATATTCTCTTGCGGGTACTGCGCTTGGATTTCATTCCACGCGTCATCACCCAGATCGAAGAAACGTGATTGGCTGAGCGCCCTCCGTAGATTACGTCGTTCGGCAACCAGCGGAACGTCAGCACGGTTCGCCCCCAGGTTCTTATCAAGCTGCTCCTCATCTTGAGAACTGAGGCTGGCGCGGAAGTGATTTATCTCGTCAAACATAGCATCCTTGCTTTCGGGATTGTAGTCCGCATCGGGATACTTGTCAAAGATACTACCGTAGTCCCAAAATACCTGTCGGGCACGAACTATTGGATCGCTAGTGTTGCCTGTAGGCCGATCTTGGGGGTCGAAGTCCATTGTATCGAAGATAGCACGCTTTTTGGTGTCCTGATCCTTGACCAGCTCATCGAACTCTCCTTTCGTCATCGTCCCATCCTCTACCTGTTCTGAAGCAGCGGTGAGGACTTCAACGTCCTTGTCGATAATATCCTGTACAGTAGAATCACTCCTTTCTTCGATACGGCGCGTTGTTGTGTCCGATAGCGCCTTATCTACAAGCCGCTTACGCTCAGGATCGAGGTCCTTGTAGTCATTGTCGAACATCTCCTGCGCCTGATCGTCCCGATCATCAAACGCCGATTCGGGGAAGGATCGTAGTCCGAGAGATGATCCTGGTGCAGCCTTTAGCTCGTGAAGCACATCTTCGGCAGCTTGACCAGGTTTACCTTCCAACAGCTTCTCAACTCCTACCTGGGCGGGGTCCTGACCAGCAAACGGTAGGAACTTACTCGCTGCGTAGGAGAGCATGTCATCCATGCTCTTGATATTAAGTTCCTTACCAGTAAAGGTCTCACGGTAAATAAGGTCGGTGAGTATTGTAACTATAGGTGAAGCTTTACCACGGGCAAACTTTGCAATAATATCTTGAGCCTTCTCTGGATGGTCAGCTATCCGACCCAGTAGCACCATTGTTTGTTGCAGCGGTCCACCGACACCGACCTTCGTACCACCAATCTTTAGCGTAAGGAAGTTCCGTGTATCGCGGGGGTCTAGATGGATTTCCTGGCCCGTAGCCCAAGCAGTCAGAGCATATAACCCAACGCCCGTACCGAGCCAACTAGCGACCGCCCGTCGTGCAAGATTCCCCTCCAGACCACCCCTGGTCAGTGATGCAAGCAGCTTCCCGTGTCCAAGCCAATACCGGCCTGCGAAAGGAAGTAACCCAAGGAGGCGCTTCTGAGCCTCCCCTAACTTAGCTGACTCTGGAATAGACAACCGGCCCGTCATGTGCGCAATCGTCCGACCAAGCTGCTTCCTTGCGGGTACCTGTGTAGCAATGCCAGGAATAAAGTCAAAGGCTTCGACAACCGCTGTTGTGAAGGTAGGTTCACCTACCTGGGCAATGATCTGCCTGTGCATATCATAAAGTTCCGTAGACATGATGTTCAGCGCACGATTCCAGGCGTCGTTACCAATCTTTAGGGGACCACGCGCATGGGCACCTCGCTCTATCGTAGAAAGTGCATAGCCTACCTTTTCTGCTCTTGACGCAACTTCACTTGGCTTCCTAATAGCATTTCGTAGATCGTAGAGAATGTCTGTACCACCATTCCACGGTACACCATTATCGATCATATCCCCGATAAGTGACTTCCTACGTCTTACATAGCTGTAGTAGTTCTGCGGGTCAACGAGGGATCGAAGTACGTAGTAGTTCATCTTTGCCCATCCAGCGGGGTTAACAAGGGCCGAAGAAAGCGTTTGAAGGGCCATGTAGGAAAAGTCCACTGTTGCCCACAACGGTTTAAGTACCTGATTGAAACGTTCACCAGCACGGGCACTCGCTATAAGTGGATTATCTGTTGGTACCTGAAGGGCATTCTCAATGGCCTTCGCATAGTCTTCCTGCGTAAACCGTCCACCCGCCAATGGAGCGTTAACGTACCGCTCACCAGGACCAGGCTTGCCTAGAGCTTTGCGTGCTTGCGCTGCGGTGGCTCGCATGTCTTTTGTAGTCTCTTGCACACCTATAAGACGTGTCTGAGCATCTGCTAATAGGCCCGTCTCTTTATCTACTAACTTCTGCCACTTTATAGTTGACGACCTAGCCGTTGCCCCCTTACGTACCTGCTTCGCGGCTGCCAGCTTTGCTTTATGTGTCTTCACCTCCATTTCTATCTTCTTCTGTTCCGAAAACGCCTTCTTTACGTCTTTACCAAAGTGGGTAGGGACTCGTTCAGAAGTTGTCCGCGTCACCTCTTTTACTTGAGCATCCGTGACAAAATCTGTGTCCGCGATCTGACGCATAGCCTCCTTGTGGTAAATCTCTGCTGTAGCCGCTGGATCATTGAGGTACTTCACACGGTCGTCCACGTCTACGAGTTCACGTGTTCGGGGACGCGTAAAGCCTTGTTTTGTGCCAGGGGTATGACGAATACCAATCCGTATTTCCTCACCATCGACAGATACGACTAAGCGACGGACGAAGTTCTCATCCAGCTTCTTGATGATTCCTGCACCAAATAGCTTACGTGTAGGTATGAGGAGAATCTTTTTATAGTCGAAGATGGCCTTAGCTAGCTTTTGCTCCATATCGTAGTTCTCAGGATGCTCGACAACGTGCCTCCAGTTAGTCGAGAGCCCAGGGTTCTTTGGCTTGGCGAGATGGGCAATATCACCATCAGTCTTCTTCAACGCTTTCACACCGAGACCCACAGGATCGAGAAGCCCCTTAGCCTCATCATACATTGCGGATGCCTGAGAATCGGCTGTCTCTAGTGTCGTCTGTCGTGCTGTACCCGCTGCATGGGCCAGCTCATTATATTCGTTAATATCAGGCAGGCCCTTTGTAGCTGATGGGACTACGCCAGACGGATTCTTAACAGGGACATACTGTTCAGCGTCAATTCGCGCATCATCGGCTGAGTTTACAACGGACCGCCCCCCGACATTGTGGGCCTTGGGCTTTGGACCTAGTTGTAGCTGACCACCTTCCCGCCTGAGTTCCTTAAGGAGCGCGCTGATCCCCTGACCGCCAGCCTTATCAAGAAGCTCATCGATGGCTAATCGCTCACGTGGCGCGAGTGGCGGGACCTCAGGTGCGGCCCTGAATATGCCAAGAGCAAGGTCTTTAAGGGTACCCTCTCCCCTCTCGATCTCTTTTTCGGACGTGCCTATGCTGTAGAAGGTCGTCGTATCACCTATCCGACGGTTCGTACTAATAATTGCCGATGCCGTTTGTTGGACACCTTGACGGCTGTTAGCGTCGAGGGCAATAGAAGGATCTGGTAGGTCTGTTTGATTAGCTACGCGGACCAGACCCGCATCGAGAGCCTCATTAGTACCGCCCGCAATATCATCGAGCTTGTATACCTTACCTTCACCAAAACCAAGTTCACGGGCTAGTCGAACATGGATTGCTGTACCCGCACCACCAGGTACTTCAGGCTTACTAGCAAAGCGCCCGTCAGGAAGCATATACGATGATCCGAGTGGTACAGTACCACCAAAGGTTACATCATTTTTCAAACCGATCTGTACGCGACGCTCTATCTCAGTAGCTTGATCAGGACCGATCCGAAGGGCACCTTCTTCGCTCCCCAATTCCTTGAGCCTGTTGATTAGCCTGATTCGTATACTCTCTAGCTTATTAGCTTTAGCAGGTGGAAGGGCTTTATCAGCAAGGGCAGTGTCAATCTCCCTAACAGCACTCTGTATCTCCGCCCTGCCAGGAACTTCTGGAACGGCCTCTGCCACATCTACTGGAACGGCCTTTACCGCCGTTGGTCCACCTCCAGGCTTCGCAATCGGTGGTGCCAGCTCTCGTGTAACCGTCCCCTCAGTATCTTCGATTAGACTACGCAACGATTCCGCGTAGGCTCGCGCCTTCGGCTGTATACGGGGCCTATCAATGTACGTGGTCAGGGCCTCTGCACCCTCGTCAGCAATACTATCGATTCGCTTGACAATCGTAGGCGAGAGTCCTTCAGGAGCAACAGCTCTAGCAACGGCGGATACGGCCTCTTCTACTACATCCTCTGCTACCCCTACCGCCCGTACCGCCGTCCCTGCCGCTTCTGCCGCTCGCGCTGCCTTTGCCGCTTTTGCTCCCTTGCCAGTCCAGCCAATAACACCTGTACCAGGGAGTATAGTTGATGGTACAGCTAGTCCGATTGCTCCCTCAGTAAGGACTTTAGTGGTAATATCTTCTGCCCGTTGCCGCTGTCCAGGTCGAAGCCCACCAGGGGATTGAAGCGCAGCACCGAACGTAGCAGCCTGAGCTACCTTTCGTGCTATAGGTTCAATAATAGGCCGTGTACGGGGCTCAACCGCTTTGTATTCTTCTTCAGCTAGTTGTAGAGGACCCTCGACAGCAGCACGGCCCGTCTGTGCTAGAGCTATGCCCACCTTCTTAGCACCAATGCCAAGACCCTTGAGAAGTGGTGTCTTGGTCTCTTCTCGAAGGTCAAGGCGGGGTTCCGGTGTCGCTGTGGGAGGTGGGGGTACGCGCCCTGGTGATACGCCTGCTGGACGTACAGGCTCAGGCGGCTGCTCAAACTCTTCTGGTATAAGGTCCCTATCACCTAAGTCAACCATCCCCCGTAGGACACGGTTAGCCTTGCGACGATCTGCTGGAGTATATCCATAGACCCCCTTCCCTCCACGGCGGGTCTCGTCTAGTATCTCTTGGAAGGTCCGAGAATCCATGTTTTCCTTACGCAGTCCTGCTGCTAGGGGGCCAAGGGTCTCCCGCTCTAGTGGACTCATACTTGCCATCGTTCGCCCAAACTCAATGGCGTTCCGCTGCCCCTCTTCCCTACGCGCCATGTCCCATAACTCAGAAGCGGGCAAGTTTTGATAGCGGGGATTAAATGAAAGCGCCTGTAGGGTTGCAGCTTCCGCCCTATCGGGGGCAAAGGACTCAGCGAGTGTGTTCAGATGTGCTTTGTGATATTCACCAGCCCGTTCTGATTGAGCTGCTCGACCCTCTCGTCCCGCAGCCATTGCATCCTGCCTAGCCTTCCGCTCGGCCTCCCAATCAGCACGTTGCTGCTCAAGCGCACCCATCGTCTCAGAGTACGCGCCGTGCTCCATCTGTCGCGCCATTTGACGGATTCGATCTCCAGGCGTGGGCGTATAGACCGGAGGCGGTGGGGGCGCTGGTCGAGGAGGCGGTGTAGGTCTTGGGGGTGGGGGGGTAGGTGCCCGCTCTAGGGCACGACGAGTTAAGATCGGGATTGTAGGCGGTCTTACGGGACGCCCTCGTTCATCTCGTCGGTAGGCCACTGGTAGCTACTTTCGCGTGGGCTTCCATCCGTGCCGAGCCGCGTTTCGAGCATTAGCAGCACGTTGAGCCTTGGCATGACTGGTCGATGTACCAACGGTCTTACCTGTCTTCTTCTCTACGAT
>ERZ1292642.1428-Hain-H14-01um-R1-1428-length-11305-cov-4_pt1 | contig 11305 bp, 11 predicted proteins | sample MGYA00564403_ERZ1292642 | MGnify/ENA primary metagenome ERZ1292642 (study PRJEB36523, sample SAMEA6512643) | groundwater metagenome | collected 2019-01-09 | study: AquaDiva: Metagenomics assemblies of 32 groundwater samples | reverse complement strand
ATCCATGAATTCTTTTGCTGCCAGTTGTTTTGAAGCTTCAGCCATTATAAGTCTATATTTAGCTCCAAGACTACTTTTTTTAGACCAATCCATTTCAGATCTGTCAATATCCATTGAAGTTCTAGGATGTTGAGAAATTGACATGTTTGATTGGATGTCTAAATTAGTTATACCAGGGTTTAGAGACCCTACTGTAGAACCTCTTCTAGGCATTTGAGTATCTACAGAAGATTCATAAAGAGTAGGGGCTGTGGTTTCTGAGCTTATTGTATATCCTCTTTTCATTTATTTTCTTTTTATTAATGATATGAAAGTTTTGGTTGAAAGTTCGAATAAATTAACTTTAAAAGATATTGTTACCACAGATAATACTCCCAAGTTCTCTGAATGGTTTGATCCTTCAATAATTATCAGAGCTGAAGCTTATAAGCAACAAAAGAGATTTGAAGATCAATTGAATGAGTTGAAGATTGAAATGAAGGATTTAAAGTTAAAAGAAGATAATCCAAGATTGTATGCTGTAATGCAAAGGATCAAGGAAAGAAAGAAAAAAATTTCAAACTCTAAATAAAAATGACTTCTTCAATAGGTTTAGCAGCAGCTGCAGCCCCCTTTAAACCTCAAATTTTCCCAGTTTCAGAGTTAACAGGTAGTACTTCAGGTGTAGGAGGTATGACCTCTCAATCTTATGGTAGATATCAAGCTGAACCTACACATCATTTCCAATATCAACCTGGTTCATGTAGATTTAAAATTCCAGGTAGAGGTAATGTTAGTGAAGCTAAAGGTACTTGGGGAATGGCAGTTTATAGTAAATTTAATATGATCAAACAAAAATCTGGTATAAGTGGATACATGAATCAACATCCTATTTCAAGACCTAAAAAGACTCAAATGGTTTTGGCTAATTTAGGAAGAAACCCTATTAATCCTAATTTACCAAGAGGAGGTAATGTAATGAGAATTTTTGGTACAGAAAAAAGTGAAGATCCTCAATCATTCAAAAGCAATTTCAATTATGGTAATTTTTATAATGAAAATCCTGCAGAAGGGGAACTTAGATCTGGTAATGATATGCAAGCTCCTTTACCTGAAACAATTACAAAAGAAATCGCAAGACAAATAATACCAGACAATAAACCTAACATAAAAGGTCTAGGAGCTGTAGCTAAAGGAGAAATGGTTCAGAATTATTTGGATGCTGAAAGAGTTAGAAATATGCCTTCACCTCCTGGAGTTGGAAAACTTGAATTAGATATGTTACAACCTCCAGATACAGACTTGGGAGTTTCCCCTAAAATGGGGGGTGAAGGTTTTGAGGAACTTAAAGCTCTTTTTGCAGGTAGTCCATATAGAGTTCTAGCCCCTACAAATTATAGAGGTTCAAAAAAACGTTTTGATATGTTTGTTACTGAATATACAAAAGCTATTAAAGAGGGAGATGTTGAACATGCTGCAACTTTACTAGGGATGTTTTGGCCTCAAATTTTTGGAAAATATAAACAAGAATTAATAGTTCAAGTTTTAGAAAATATAATTTAATTTATTGAACCCGATTGACTTCCTTCCTTCTTTTTAATAAATTTTCTCTTGCAAGGACTGTCTTCTTCTATTCTTAAATCAGCCAAATTAACATCTCCTCTTCTACTAGGAGCTCTTAAAAATAATCTTTGACAATACAAACATAATGGGTTTAAGCCTGGAAGGGGGCTTCTTGATCCTGATTGATGAAATTCACAGCGGCTATTCATTTTTTAAAAATGGGAATCGTTCATTATCGTTACACAAGTTTTGGAAAAAAAGAAAGATATATTCAAGCTGAAATTCCCTATAAACTTGAAAGATATAGAGCAATTTTGGATAAAGAATTTAAACATTTTGTTGAATCATTTGGTCCTTACAAGTTGAAACCATTCAATGTTTTAAAGTATACAAAATTTGGTAAAAGACCAATTCAGTATGAAGGTTATCGTTATGCTACAATGTTGGTAATTAATTTGGATGATTTTTAATAAATTTTTTTAATCTTTAAAATGAATAATGTTTACCTGGAGATGCTCCAGGATTTAGGACTACCTGTAACCCCTGAACCCCCTCCTAAAATCCAAGCACCATACACGCTTACCTGTTGTGATGAAGTAATTGAGGATTTCAAGAATGGTTGTTATGTTTGTAGTGGTTGTGGTTTGGTAAAGGATCAGTACGTCTATTCCACAGTTGAAGATTCTCAGTACCCTAAAAATGGGGAATGTTTAGGAGGTCAAAGTAGTTATTTGTATGAGAAACGTAGATATTATAAACCTCTAACTCATTTTTTGGAGCATTTAAGAAGATACTTGGGTGCAAGATTCACACCGATCCCAGAGGAATTAATTGAGGATTTAAAGAAATTAAATTTAAACGCACAATCTCAAGATGCTTTTCAATTAATTAAAAAAGGTCTAAAGACTTTAAAGAATAATAAATATACTGTAGAGATTTATAAACATTACACTGGAACATCATATACTAAAGTATCAACAAAGATTGTTAAATCAATTTCCTTGTATAAGGAGATTTTTACAATCTTATACATGCTTGGAGGTATTAAACCAATTTTTAATGATATTCAAGAGATTAAACAATTATACAAGGATTTCTGTTTTTTTTATTTAAAACGTAAGAAGGCGTTTAATCGTAAAAATATCCCTAGCAATTATATGTTACTTGATTTATTCTTAAGGGAACTTGGACATGCTCCTTATTATAATTTACCATACCTAAAGAATGAATCGTTAAAGAATGAAATTTTAGATATCTTTCAATTACTTAAACAAGATAAACATGATACCTTTATCCTCACTGGAAACGTTTATTGAATCCATTTGGTCAAGATGTAAGTGTGTTTGTTGTGTTTCTCAATGTTGTAGTGGAGAATCAGAATTTAAATCTCCATCGAATTCCTCAACTCCTCCAAAACGTGATTCTCGTCGAAACTCCTTTGTCTCTTACGAAAAGGAGCCCCTACTTCAACAACCCCATTCACTCCTTCCAAATAATTCTCAACCCCAAATGGATAGGATAAGTTATCAAGCCCTACAACCCCCTTTGAATACTTGAAAACTAAATCCTTCATCATATTAGCTGTTGTCATAATCCCTTTTGCTTGATCATACTTGAATTGAATTTGTTGCGCCTGTAATGAAATCTTTTTCTTTGTAAATAAATCTAATAAACCTTGAAAATTTATAGATTTCATAGCATCATCATGTAATCTAAACCCTTTAACTTTAATTACCTCTTTAATAGGATAAACTTTGTTTTCCCATACCTCAAATGGTTGATGTTGCTTATACCAATCTGAATCTGCATTTTCAGGAATCTCAACACCTTCATCTAAATAACGGTAAGCATAAGTTTTTGGGGCTAAAGCTACAAATTCAATCATAGGTCTACCTTCCAATTCATCTGTCCAATCACCTAAACAATCTCCAATAGGAGTATTGTATTTTGATTCATCATACTCATAAACTATTGAATCTGTATCATGATACAACACACGTTTACCCAACTTCTCCATTTCTTCCCATAACATTCTACGACCCCACATTGTAACAAAAGCTCCAATAGCTACATTAGTTTTAGTACGATTCTCCATTAACCTTCTATCCTTATACCCATAATTCTTATTTTCATCCCCAGAAATAAACCATGAATCAGGACCTGTTCTAAATTTAATTTTAAAATTTATAGCCCCAATTCTTTCCTTTGCCTCAAAATTCAAATAATCAATAGCATTAACATTCTTACTGAATTCAGTTTTTGCACATTCAGCCAATTTACCCCATAAAGAATTAACTTGAAACTTTGCAATGTTACGAACTCCAGAATTAGGAATCATCTTCTCTTCATCCATTTCAATTTGAAATCTATCCCACCAATCTCTTTTCAATTGATTAAAATCTTTTGAAGGATCCTTTTGAGAAGCATGATTTTTCTCTCTAATAAGTTTCCTAATATAATCCTTAAACATATCACAATCTTGATCATAATGAGATACCCAATAAACATGATCAACAGTCCACCCCTGTTCAATAGCATCTTTAATTTCAACAGTTGTAAAAACTGTTTTTTTCCATTCAAGTAAGTGACCAACTAATTTTTCATTATACCTATGAACTAATACAGGATGATGAACGTAATGGGAAGGAGGACTAATATCAACACAAGCAAACCCAAATGAAGCTTGTAAATTTTCCATTGTTCCAGGTAATTTTAAAGGTTTACCACAAGGCATTGATTGAACAAACATAACAAAAGGATACATTGATTGAACATCAACATACTTTCCATATTTCTTATGAACAAAAACATCATCCATTGACCATTTCTTATAGAAACAACGAACATCTGTACGACCTCCTCTTAAAGCTTCTCTTGCTCTCTTTTCATCAGTATGAGTATGAAATGCTAATTTAGATTCAGGGAAATGTAAAGTCTTCCAACAGTTCAAAGTATAAGAAGCAGTAGTTAACTTTTCCAATGGAGGTAACATTTCATGATTCAATTGTTTCCCGGCATCATTGTATTTCTCCAAAGATAAAGCTAAAATATCTACATCTGAAATACAATAATTCAATAACTCCTGCTGGAAATCATAAACTTTACCTTTTTGTTTACCATACCAATCAATCAATTCTTCACGAACTTTCTTTGATTTGAATTGAGGTTCATAGTATTTCAAACTAGGAATTTCACCAACATAATTTTGATTTTCTGGAGTATTAAAGATGTATGGAAAATAACCTTTATGCATTTCATCTAAACCAAAAATTTTTGGAAAATTACTTAAAGGTTGAGCAATATGCATTAAACTATCCCTAAAAACAATATTCTTCCATTTAAATGTTTGGATCTTTGCACCTTCCCAAACCATTTCATCTACAAAACCCCATTTCAAATCCCCAGTAGCTTGAAGTTCAAATAACTTTGCAATAGTTAATCTACCGTCATAACCTTTTAAATTATGAGCAATAAAGGCAACAGTATATTCCTTCTCAACAATTTCATCATTCAACCATTCAAAGAATTCTTGCATATCCTTAAAACTTTTCCTAACAATAGGTCTTTCAAACATCTTTTGAACACATATCAAATTAACTTGATGATTATAAACTTTTGTACTTGTATCAAGGCATAACATTGATTCAAAATCAAAAGCCCACCATTCTTCATACTTTAAATTCTCAGGCAATTCATTAGCTTTCATATAACAAACATCGTTTTCCTCATGCCAAATATGACAAGCAAAACATGATTTTTTACCTTCTTGAAATTTTGAAGCTTTCTTTTTGTTTTTATTCTTCTTTTCAACCAAACAATGTAATAAATGATAATCTCTACAATCAGTGGATAAAAACACTTGTCTACATGAATGACATTGTTTTGCATCCACGTTCAATTGATCCCCATTTTGATGAACCATTTTATGTGTATCTGAAGTTAATAACATTTGACATCTCTCACAACATCTATCAGAAACACATAAATGATCCATCCATTGAGCACGATCATTAAATATTAAACAACAACCATGACAAAACAAAACATCTTCAGAATCCTTAACTTTTCTACAATACTTTGCAACAGAGTGTACTAAATAATAATGCCAACCTTCCAAAATCAAATAAATACATTTAGATTGATGTTGCCAAGCAGCAGGTTGATTTCTTTGACCCTCATTGTCTTCAAATTCAAATTCTTTACCATCTATTCTGTAAGCAATTAACCCACTAACTGATAATAATCTTAAACTGTACTTTGGATAAACTGCTAAAATTTTTTCAAAAGAATCAACATAAGGTTCATTATCAATCAATCCTAAATTTCTAACCAATTCCTGGAATGACTCTGTAATACTTGATTTAGATAAACATCTTGCCAAACAATTTGTTTTACCTGCAGGATTAAATATTACAGTTTTATCCTCAAATTTTGGAAAAACATCAGGTAATTCTGCTGCTTTTAAACGTCCAGCACCTCCATTCATTGGAGCCAAATCAACATACAATCTAATATCACTCAAATTTCTTGTAACATCTTCATCTTGATAATAAGTATCTAAAAAGGATGATAATGCAATAGCCAAAGCTACACGAATCCTTCTTCTCCAATCACCCACAAGAGTAAAATAAGTTCCTCTACCTGCTCTCTCTTCAACTTGTTCAACCAATTGTAAATGATCATTAGCAAGTCTAAGGTATATTCTAACTTGAGCAATACCTTGAACTTCTTCAGCTAATCTAGTAGTAAAACCTACCAAAACAGGATGCCCTTCATTCCAATCAGTATTTCCACCAACCTCCCCAGGAATCATAAAATTACCATTATAAGCGAATTGTAATCTATTTGCAAAAGCTGAAGCTGAAGGTTCATGTAAAGGAGCTTCATTAACTTGCCAACGATTTGCTTCTGCAGCCACTCCATTCACATCACCTCCAAATATTTGATGGAATACATTTTGAGGAAGGTTGTTGTTAAAGTTTGGTAACATTTGCCTAAAATAGAGTACAGACAATTAAATTTGAAACGAGGCTTGAGAGGCTTGGTGAGAAAAAAATGCTGATTGGTAAGGTTACTCTCCTGAATGCCTATAAAAACAGAGTTCAAAGACTTATTTTATTTTAAAAAATGTTACCTTCCCATTTCTTAAAAACAAACTTTAACTTAACTTTCCCTCAAACCGAAATTAAACAATTTGGTGTTATTGAATTAGCATGTCCTGGTCACACTGAAGTTCAAATAAAAGTTGTTGGTCCAATGTCTAAATTTGAAAAGAATCAATATGATAAAGTTCAAGCTAGTGTTTTATTAAAGGATAATGGTCAATTCTTGGCTGCAATGGCAAAGTTGAGTAATGAATTGATTTTAGCTTCTGAAAACTATTGGTCTGATCATAAAATTGAATTTTCAGAAATTGTAAAGAAGGAATATTTGAATGTTACTTGGAGAGCTATTAAGGGTACTTATGATTCAGTTGAAGTTTATCAAGGTGGTAAGAAAACAATTGTTCAATATGGTACTCCAGAGTTTGAAGCTATTCAATTCCCTGCAAATTTCTCAAAACCTGTTGAGATGGATATTCGTTTAATGGTTTGGGTTCGTAAAGAAAATCAAACTTTTAAAATTGGGGTTAACGCTCAAGTTGTAAAGATTAATTTAAAATAATAAATCTTTTCTCTAAAGTGAATGCCTCGTCGTAGAGTAATTAAAGAAATCTCAGTTGAAAGTGATGAAGAAATTGAGAAACCTGTTGAAACTGTTCCTGATAATGTTAAAGACAACCTCCCTGTTCCTGATAATGTTGAGCCTATCACTACCATTCCTACCCTTGATATTGTTACACCCAGTTTACCTCCGCCTCCTAAAAAACAGAAAGAGATCCCTGTAAAGAAGATTAATAAAGCTGCTGAAGCTCGTAAATTAAAACAACAAAAGGAAAAGATGAAAGAAATGCAAGAACGTCGTAAACAAATTCGTTTGGAAACATCTGAAAGAAAAAGAAGGGAAGATGAAGAGAAACAGAAAGAAAATTTCAAACGTTGGATGGAAGAAGAGAAGAAGAGTCGTTACAATGATGAACAACAATTTAGACATTCAGCTCCTATGGTTGAGAATTCCTATGAGGCCTCTGAAGAGGAATATGAGGAGGAGGATGATGAGGAAGAGGAGACTTACAGTCCGCCAAGTATCCCAAGAAAGAATACGTTTGAAGAAAGAGTTCCAAGATTATCAGGAATGATTTTTGGACGTAAATAAAAAATTTATTGAACAACAACTGAACCATCTTCTTTTATAAATCCTAAATACAATTTACCGTTATCACTTAAATCTTCAACAACCATACAAATATTTCTTGGAGGTTGATTTAATATTTCACCAACTGCTACATATTTTCCATTCACAATATAATATATTTCCCAATTAAAATCATTAGGCGAAGATGTAGCAGCAACCGTAGCAAATTTTGCGAAAGCTTTATCTTTAGATGGTATTGGGGCGGGTGGTGGTGTAGGAGGTTCAGGTTTACGTGTTTTTTTAAAAAACATGTAGGTAATAGGCTTTGAAGGTACTTTCCAGTCTGCTTTAACCCAATCCATATTATTTTCAGTGTTAGAAAATACTAGTATGGCTTCTCAAACACATTCGTTCAATTGGAAGACTATTACTAATAAAAAGAATTTTGGTTCACAAGAATTAGATGAAGATTTAATACCAGTTAGTAATAATTTTTATGATATAGGAAATTCAAGTAAACAATGGGGAGAATTGTATGTTTATAATGGCTTTGTAGTTCAAGCTTTAAGTGTTGGAACAAATTTAACTGTTGGGGGAAATTGTACTATATCTGGAACTTTGATAGTTAATGCTTTAAATGTACAAACTTTAACTACATCTGGTCAAACTGATTTAGCAGATACTACAGGAACAACTTCAATTGGTGCTACAACAAAATTAACTATTTCAACTGGAGGTTTATTAACTGTTGCAAACACTTCAGATATATCTGGTACAACTGCATCAATTACAACTTCTGGAGGGATTTATTGTACTAAACGTTTAAGTGTAGCTTCCTCAAATACTGGGATTATAACTCCAGCATTCAGTGTTGTAGGTTCAGCTTATTTTGGGGATACTGTAACCTCTTTGGGTTTAATTACAGGTTCAAATGGTTTAAGTATTTCTTCAGGTACATCTTCACTTCAAGCAACAACTTCCACAACCTTTTCCTCAACTTCAGTAACTACATTAGCATCAGTCTCAGGGACAACTACAATAGGTTCAGTAAGTCCTGTATCAATTTCAGCAGCTGGTATTTTAACTGTTATTAACGCATTTAATGTTACATTTGGAACATCATCTCTAAAAGATACACTTGTTACTACTTTTACCTCTACTGGCGCAACCAATTTAGCTATTTTATCTGGCATAACAACTATAGGTTCAACAACTCCTGCAACAATTTCCTCTGGAGGTTTAATAACTTCTCAAAATGGTTTAACAGTATCCTCAGGAACATCTACACTTCAAGCAACTACCTCTACATCCCTTTCATCAACATCTACAACTACACTAGCATCATCTTCAGGTACAACCACAATTGGTGCTTCAACTCCTGTTACTGTTTCAACTGGAGGAACACTTACTGTTGCAGACACTACTGAAGTTTCTGGATCATCAGCTTCTATAACTACTTCTGGGGGAATATATTGTGCTAAAAGGTTAAGTGTAGCTTCAGCTAATACTGGAATTGTAACTCCAGCTTTTAGAGTTACAGGGTCATCTTATCTTGTTGGAGCTGTTACATGTAATACTACTTTAGGTGTAAACTCAACTTTAACTTCATCTGGTTTAATTACAGGTCAAAATGGTTTAACTATTTCAGTAGGTTCAACTTCGGTTGGAGCTTTAACAACATCTGGAACAATTACAGCTTCAACTTCTTCAACAAATCCATATTCATTCTCGTCAACAGGGTCATCAACAGATAACCGTCTTGTCATTTCATGTGTTAATGCTGGAACTGCCGGTACTCCTGGAATTTCATTACAAAGAGGTGCTACAGCTTTAGAAAAGGCTGTTTTATACATTGATAGTAGTAACAATTTTAATGTATTTGGAAATGGAAAAGCTGCAAACATTATTGCAACTGATTGTACAACAGGTCAAGTTTTTTTACCATTTGACACAAGTTTTGGAAGTACTAGTGGGACATGTACAATTGGTGCTTCAACCCCTGCAACAATTTCTACATCAGGACTAATAACTTCTCAAAATGGTTTAACAGTATCATCAGGTACAACATCTTTACAAGCTACAACAATATCTGGGAATCTAAACTACAAAAATTTCCTTTACACTGCAAATCCTCACATAAACACTACAAATTTCACTTTAACTCAAGCTGAATGTTATGCTTCATACATATTTCATACAGGTACATTATTAGGAATCATAAACGTTCAATTACCTACAGTTGCATCATTCACAAATCTAGGCCCAACTACTGGTCAAGTAATAACTTTTTTTTACTTCAACAATACAACTGGAGGTTTTTCAACAGTTCTTACAACAAACACTGGTTGGACATTTCCTGTATCTCAAACTGCAACTGTAACCAACTTGTCTGTACTAAAAGTATACTTGATATTCACATCTTCAACAACAGGCCATGTGTTTACAACTTTAAATTAAAAAATTATCATACATAATAAAATAAATATGGGTGCATTTGACTGGTTAAAACAAACTGTAGGTAAAGCAGGAGATTGGTTAAAACAAAACGTTACACCAGAAAATGTTTCTAAAGGAGCTTCATGGTTAAATCAAAATATAGTTCAACCTGGAGTTTCAATAGCTAAAGAAATTCCTGGGGTTGGAGGTTTTGCAGATGCAATTGGTAAAGGTGCAAATATTGTAGATTCTCTGGGTCAAAAATTGAGTGGTCGTGCTGGAAAAGTAGGTATTGATGATTTAGCTCAGTCTGGAAAAGATTTATATGGGGCCTATAAAGATGGTAAAGCAGGTTACGGTGCTGCAAAACAAGGTGTAAATTCTGTTGTAAAAGGTGTTAGAGATGATTACAATAACATTAGATCATCATCAAATTTAGGTGAAGGTATAAAGAGAGGCATGTCAACTTTTAACAAGTATAAAAACATTGCTGAACCAATAATCAAAAAGAGACGCGTACAATTTTCTTAACTTAATAAAGTATATATAATGTTTAATTTCACCTTGTTCTTTCAAATCCTTTACATGTGTCTAAAAGTTTTGCAGGATATTTGGAATTCAGAGTTGGGGAAAGAATTGAGGGAATGGTATGCTAAACATCCTCTAGGCCATAAAGGGGCTAAAGCTGAAATTAAAAAACTTTATTAAATAAAAATTAATATTTCAGTTGAAGTTAGCCTCATAATTGAAACAATATTATAATTTGCAAAATTACCAGATGTTGCGGATATTGCAGTTGTAGTTCCAGCTTTAAAACAAGTTGATGTATCCCCTCTAGTTATTGACCAATTAAAACCCACTGTAGATTGATTATTAATCCACATTAATTGATAAAAAGATCCAATATCCCAAACACCTCCAGGTATTTCAGCAGAAACATCTGTAATTATTGATGCAGTAGTAGGTAATGTATCAGATACTGCTCCAGCTCCCCCAGTACGTATAGTTGTACCTACACTTGGTAAAAACATTTGAGTGGTTAGAGTAACATTTCCAGCATTACTAACAACGTATCCTGAACCAGTAACTGCAG
>ERZ1292642.1426-Hain-H14-01um-R1-1426-length-11307-cov-5_pt1 | contig 11307 bp, 17 predicted proteins | sample MGYA00564403_ERZ1292642 | MGnify/ENA primary metagenome ERZ1292642 (study PRJEB36523, sample SAMEA6512643) | groundwater metagenome | collected 2019-01-09 | study: AquaDiva: Metagenomics assemblies of 32 groundwater samples | reverse complement strand
CTAGAGGATGGGCTAATGCTTGTTATAATATAGCCGCAAGTAATCCAAAAATAGATTTACGTATAGGACATTCATTATTACCACAAGAACAGCTATTAGATTTTTTAGCTGGAAATGATATAAACTGTTTTTTCTATGATGATAATATAGGACGTGGTATAGCAAGTACATTAGATTATGCTTTAGCAGTAAATAAACCGATAGCGATTACAAAATCATGGCAGTTTCAGCACATGTGGAATGACATTATGATATTAGAGCCTGACAACGGAATAAAAGATATAATGGCCGCTGGTACAAAACACTTACAAAGATATCATGATAAATGGAATAATACAACAATGATACAAGCATTCAATGAAGCCTTTGACAAAGTATTAGGGAGATGATATGCCAATAAATAGAGTACTTACTAATGAGGATAGAGATAAATATGCACATGTTATACAACTGATGTATAAAAATATACCAGAAATGTCGGCTAATAAAATAGTGGGCGCTATGGTACAAGAAGCATTTGTATATGAAACAGCACATTTATACTTTATAGACGACTGCCCTATGGTATTATCCGCTGGTAGCTATCAAGATACGGCAGCAGAACTATTACGCTTTAGTGGTATTGCTGTATATGATGTTGATCCTGTAATAAACTGTGATTTACATACATTCAAAGGTAGAGCAGAAACTAAATATGATATGGTTATATCTACTAGTGTATTAGAACATACAACTAATGATGAAGAGTTTATAGCAGATATATGTGATTTACTAGAACCTGATGGAATAGCAGTACTTACTTGTGATTTCAAAGATGATTATAAAGCGGGCGATAATGTTCCATATACGAGTAATAGATTTTATACTACATATGATCTTACTGTTAGATTACCTATTTTATTAGCACAACATGGATGTAGTTTAGTTGATGTTCCTGATTATACAGCGCGCGATACTTTTATATGGGATGGCATAAACTATAGTTTTGCTAGCTTTGTTTTTAGAAAGGATAAATAAAATGCGCGACATTACACAGAAATCTACTGGTTTTCTAATAGATGAGCTAATAACTACAAGATTCAGAGTAGAATCTAATCCTACTCCTGATAATATACAAAGAATGCGCTTATTAGACGCTGCTGTTAGATTACGCTTGAACGGTAGAGAAGATGATATATTCTTACAAGTTACGAAACTACAGCTAGTATCGCGTGAATGCTGGAATGCTCAAGAAATAGTAATGAAAGAACAAGATATAACATATTCTCCATATATGAATGATAACTATTTTCAACTGAAACGTTTAGCAGAATCAGCAATAAAAGCTCAAAAAACAAACGCACTTCGTAATAAGCTTATTAGAGAAATAGATACAGTATTAGGTGAATCTGATACTAGTGTATTGGGGAAAACATACTCATGACAATCGCTATAACAATGCCAGGTAAAATGGGAGATGCTTTATACGCTCTCCCTTTAGCACGCTTACTTTATGGAATCAATGGAGAGAAGATTGATTTTTATACAAGTGATTATTGTTATCCACTAAAAGGGCTTATTGAATATCAGCCTTATATAAATGAATGTATTATCCCCGCTGATTATAAAGTAGAGCGTATGGATATGGGCGTACAACCTTGGTTTATGCCAGTAAAAGACGGATATACACAAGTTTATCATACAGGTTTTCAAGGCGTTCCAGATAGAGCTATTCATCAGTATATAGCACTTCAAGCAGGTTATGATATGCCTTTAGGTATAAGCTATGAATATCCAAGTTTATTATTGAGAGAGGATTCAAAGCTTGTAGGTATTGATAACTATATTTGTATAGCTCCTAGAGGGGAAACAACATATAAACAGTTATTCAATGAAATAGCACAAAATACACAAACAGTAATCATAGGCGGTAAAGGTGACTATACAGGTTATGGTATAGATATGACAGGAGTATCTATGCTCGATACATTATCTATATTATCTGGCGCTAAAGGTTTTGTAGGTTTGATGTCGTCACAACTTGTATTAGCTAATGGCTTTCCTTATCCTAAAATAGCACCACATGACGGTATTCATTGGGATATGAGACATGTAATACAAACTGTCAGTAATCATTATCCGATCAATCCGTCAATACAGGAAGTTTTAGCTCTACTTGACAGAACGTAAAAGCTATGTTATACTCCATCTGGAGCTAATAAGAATAGTAGAAAGGAAGTCTAAATGGCATTACTCGTAGAGGGCGATTTACCTATAGAATGGTATGATGCGGCCATTATATCACAGCGTATAGGTGTAGATATAGAAACAAGTGGGCTAAATAAACTAACAGATAAGATTGCTACAGTACAAATATTTGTACCAGGAAAAGGTACTATTATTATACGTAAGCTAAAAGAACCACAATGGTTAGGTGCATTACTAGAAAGTCCTTTGACAACTAAAATATTTCATAACGCATCATTTGATTTAGCATTTCTTATAAGAGATTTAGGTATATGGCCGCAAATGATTGCAGACACTAAAATAGCTGCTAGATTGGTTGATCCTAAAAAGACACGATTTATTCATCCAGTAACAAATAAAGGTAGCCATGCACTTTTGAGCTTAGTATATCATTTTCATAATATAATGCTCGATAAGTCAATAGCTGTTAGTGATTGGTTTGCAGATAAGCTAGATCCCGAACAGCTTGATTATGCTGAAAAAGATGTTATATATCTCCCTGATATGTTACAAACAATGGAAAAAGAATTATTAGAACTAGGTGATTATCGATTATTACGAAATGTGTATAATGGTATAGTACCAGATGTAATACTAACATCAAAACAAATTGAAGACGTATATAAATACTAAACCTAAAAGCGGGTTTATATACGTCTTATTAGATGAAACAGGTAGACGTAAGTTAGGTAAGACAATCAATGATGTAGATAAGAGAGTCAAACAACTTCAAACAGGGAATGCAGAAGTTATTACAATAGAATATCGTCTACAAGTAAATGATATGCGTCAAGCCGAAAAAGCTATTCATACTTTATTCGCCGCTAGTCGTTTACGAATAAATGGAGAATGGTTCAAGTTATCAGATTCAGAGTTGATTTTACTAAAGAAAATATTCAAAGCGGGTGATATAACACCTAGAGAAGAAAGGTTACTAACACAGTTAGGGTTACGATGAAATACAAAAATATATTATTTATGATTATAATGATAGCTTTATTTATAGCAAACACAACAATGGTAGAGGCTAAAACAAAAAAGCCTTTTCCCTACCGCATAAATAATCCGCACATTGTAGAGAAAAATCACAGAGTTACAATCGAATGGCAACAAACAGAGCCAGTATATGTAGTTTTATATAAACTCACATATAATAAGCGCCAGCTACGTAATGATTGTAAAGGCATTGAAACGTTTGGTCAATCATGTATGATATTATGGCAAGGAGTCAACTTTCTTGGTATTGTACATAAAACAGATAGAGACTATAGAAATGGTGATGAATATTATATCCAGCAAAACGTATATTTGACACATAATGGTGGATATGGGCCATTTTTCCCTACATACAGATAAAACGTTTCCCAGAGCTGAAACGACAGTAGCGATGACTTCAACACTGTCGTTTCTTGTTATATAAAAAGGATATATCATGAACGATTTTGTAGCGTACTGTATACCTACATATAAAAGCTTTGATTTAGCTTATGAAGGTATATTAGCAGCTTTGAAAGGCACATTAGTTCCAGATCAAATAATAGTAATAGATAATAGCGGTGATGGGTCAGGAACACGATTTCTAACACCATTGGTAAAGGATCTAAGTAATGTGTTTATATGGCCGCAAATACGTAATCTAGGTGTAGCAGCATCTTGGAATATGTTTCACGACAATATAGCAACTGACGATATTATTATAGCAAATGATGATGTACAAGTACATCCTTATACTTTAGAGCATTTGGTCACTATGTCCAAAAAGCAAACTGATCAAGTCATATTTACTGGCGCTAGTGCTAGTGGTAATGCTTTCAGTTTATTTTTACTAAAACAGCATGGATATAAAATAATAGGTGGCTTTGATACAAAGTTCTATCCAGCATATTTTGAAGATAACGATTATGATATAAGAGCTAAACTATTAGGATACGAGCTAGTAACTGTATCAGAAGCTACATTTGATCATGTAGGTAGTTCTACAATGGCTAGATATAGCCCACAAGAAATGGAACTACATCATTATAACTTCAGACGCAATCAAAACTATTTTATTAGTAAATGGGGCGGATTGCCAGGAAACACAACATACAACGAACCCTTTGGAGGGGTTCTATAGAAAAGAGGATTATTATGACAGTTGCAGCCATGCAGCAAGGAAAACCCTTCAGAATGCGAATCGGGGAGGCATTCAATTTCTGGAAAGATATAAACTGGGTATACTGGTTACAACGCGCTCCAATGTTTTTACTATCACTACCAGCGGCTTATGGTGTAGCTGCATTCGCATCTGTTCACTTACCAGCACCTTTCAACTGGTTTGCTGGTTTAGGTTTTGAAAGTGTATATTTAGGTGCTGTAGCATTGGCAGACCAAATGTACGATGATAATAGATATACAACAACTTTATGGTGGATACTGAATATAGTAGCGGTTATTATGAGTGCTTTAGTGAATACGCTATTCTTTAGTGGGAATACATTCGCCGGTATTACACCAGAAGCATTAGTACATGGTATTCCATTACCAGCACTATCATTCGGATATAGCTTATTATTACATCAAGTGACTAATAGCAAACTTATAGCAGAAAAGAATAGACAAAGAGAAGAAGAAAACTCAGCTAAACAAATAGCTTATAAATGTAAGTTCTGTGGTGAGGGCAAACCAAATATGAATAGCGTATATGGACATTATAAAAACTGCGATATGCGAACTAGCCACTTAGCAACACCTGGAAAAGCTTTCTGTAAATGCTTACTCTGCCAGGATATTTAGTGGTAACTGTAAGGCTACAGTGATGCTACTGTAACCCTACTTTAGCTAGTTGTAAAGCCTTATAGCTCGATTTGACATAGCCCATATTTAGTGGTATAATCCTTGGAACAGCGGATATTATCTGATATTATTTATCGATTATCAGATAATATCCATAGTTATTATTTATGCGCAAATGGGATAAAATATAAGAAAGATAATGATTGATAAAGGATAAACAATAGGTGACACAAGGAATATACAAAATAGTAGATGTAAACGGTAAGACGTATATTGGTAGTGCAGTTAATATTGAAAAAAGATGGGATAAACATGAATACGATCTAAATAGAAACAATCATTGTAATATACATCTGCAAAGAGCTTGGAATAAATATGGCGCGCAGTACTTTACATTTAGTATTGTAGAAATAGTAGAAGATAGCTATGACTTAGTATTACAAGAGCAGAAGTATTTAGACCTATTATTTCAAAACTATGAATCGAGTGAGTTTTACAATATATGTTCTGTAGCAGGAAGTTTATTAGGATACAAACATACTGATGAATCTAGAGCAAAAAACTCATTACTAAGAACAGGTAATACAAATGCTTTAGGTCATGAGCTTACATCAGGGCATAAGGCTAAAGTAGTAGTTGCCCATGCCAAAACTTACATACTATTATCACCTGATGGCATCCTTACTGAAATATACAACATGGAGAAGTTTTGTAGGGATAATGGCTTGCATAGAGGCAATATGTGTAGTGTAGCATATGGCAACCGTAAATCAGCACACGGATGGACTAACCCATTTTATAATATGTAGAAAGTAGAGAAGGCATGAAGCGACTCTATATGATAATGATTATAGGAGTTCTGATGTTTGGTAGTATACCCGAACTACGAACTATACTACAGGAAAAGCTGATTGTCGCACAGCCGATAGTCAGACAGACAATAGCACTAGCGTATGATAATATGAGCGCGATTGTTATACCACTAGCTGGTAAGGTTATAGGCAAACCAATACTAACCCTAAACGGCAAAAATATAAAACTAGATACGACTAATGATTTTTCACTTACTCATGGTCAATCACTAACAGCAGAACAAATAGATAAAATATTAGCTGCTGCTAATAGTCCTGCTAAGGGAACAGGTAAAGATTGGCTAAAATATGGCATAGAATATGATATTGATGCTGCTTATGGAATAGCAATCTTTTATCAAGAATCAACCCTTGGTACTAATGAAAACTGGTATAAAGCAGGATATAACACAGGTAATATCATTTGTGCTGGATATTGGAAATGTCATGGACGATTTAGAGATTATTCACAAGATGTTGATCCATGGGCTTCTAGTATTAGAGATGAAATGACCCTACTGAAAACTTATCGTGATAGTGGAATAAAAACATACGATGAGGCTATTATGAAATGGGCACCACCATCAGAAAATAATACTACAGGTTATATAGCGGTCACTAAAGAGTTGATTAGTCAATGGCGCTCTACTAATAAAAATATTATGAGCGGGGATATACAATCACTAAGCACTCCTATAACAGAAGATAAAAATAGTGATTTTGGATTCAATGTAAGTTATGCTCTAAATGCTAATAATAATGCTCTTAGAGGATTTATGATCAATGATGGTGAAAGATGGTCGTTCAATGAAACTATAGGTAAAGTTGATTCTAATGCTTTGAAAGTTATATACGGTATACCAGGAGCAGGATGGTGCGATTTAGCTTGCCGCTATATACAAGTATTCAAAGGATTAGGATTAGAAATAACCCATGGTACTGATATAAACAGTAATGATATGGTATTTTTACAACATGGCGGCATTGCTCTAAATAACTGTAGTATAGATGAAAGTCCTTATATATGGAGTGCTGGTAATATGGGCTTCGATAATGGTATGCAGGATTTAGTAATAAATAACCGTACTGGTAAAACAATACATATCATAGTTATAGATAATGAAGATGATACGGCTACAATAGCCGGAAAGTTACAATGAGAAAGGAAAACTAACATGGCAGGACACAACACGACTTTATTTCAACCTAAAACAAAAGTAGGCAGAGCATTACTATGGTTTTGGGATATAATCGACATTAGTGAAAATCTACATAGAGTGTCGAAATGGGTATCACGTACTCCTAATGGGCTAAATAGCGGCATTCATATACCAGCTATGCTTTTAGGATTAGTATTTTTTGCAGGTTTAGCATGGTTCTTTGATCTTCAAAGTACTATTGTAGGTATGCAAACACTAAAAGATTTGATCATTCCTAGCTTGCCTGAACAAGCAACAAAACTTACAACTATTATTATTGTAAGCCTTTCATTAGGGCCATTAGTAATAGAGCTATTTAGTGCAGGTATGGCTAAGGAAGATGTCAAAATCGTTCAAGCAACTATTATTGGTATGTCGCTATTCGACTTAGTAACAGACATTCCTAGATCATATGCTTTTGCGATTCAACTATGGCCGCAGCTAGATTTATTGCCTTGGTATATGAGTCATATAAGTTTTTGGGCATTTTTCTTCTTTTGGCTGTTCATGAGCACATTTGGTTTTGAAGTGCTAACAGTTATATTTGCTTTTGCTGCTATTGGTTTTGCATGGAAATGGTTTGATAGTGATGGTGGTAAGAGTGATAAAGTAGCAGAACTATTCAACAAAGCGTCACGTAGCGGTCAAAATACTTCAAGGGTTACAATAGACTAGTACACTCGATAAGAAAGGTTTATTATTATGGTAATATGGGATATTGATGCTATAGATATAGTTGCTGGTTTTATAGCAATAGGTATGATAGCTAATGCACCTACTCCATTAGCGGCTGTACCAGCACTTATAATGTGGGGACTACAATACGGTATTAGACGTTGGTTAGCATCTTTAGGATATAGAGAAACAGTACCACTAAGTAAGTTTTTATTGCCAGGATCAACCGATGATATAGAGGAAACAAATACAGCTATTACTATCCGTCAAGATAAACCAATAGATGTAAATGTAGTAAATGGTAGAGATGATCGTATGTGGCTACAAAAAATAACACAGCCAATAGAATATAATAACGATCCTACTATTTCAGCACAACTTACTACAACAAAGGGTAAAAGAAATACTGAAAAAGTAAATATGCTTCCTATAGCGTTGCGAACAATGCCAGCTTATATAAAACATACTATTGTACCTAATCCACCTACAAATACATCAGTACCTATCGGTTATGATTCTTTGAAAAAACAATGGTTATGGGCTGATTTTGGTATAGATGGTGATGTAGTACACGCTTTAGTTGCTGGTCAATCAGGGGCAGGTAAAGATAGCGTTTTACGCTTATGGTTTACTATGCTGACAGCTTTGAATAGTCCAGAAGATATACAGTTCGTAATCCTTGATGGTAAAGGTGAATGGCTTACAACAGCTCTTATGCAATCAAAACATATGTTTGTATCTCCTGCTGGTGGTGTTGAAATAATGCAGGATGAAAATGGCAAATGGTACGATGCTGCTAATGAGCGTATGGAAGATTCAGTAGGAATGGTGTTTGAAGAGATAACAGCGCGCAATAAAGCGTTCGCAAAAGTAAACGCTACAAACATACAAAGCTACTATCGTAAAACTGGCATAAAGCTTCCTGTGATAGTTATTATAGCTACAGACGTAGGTACGAATATAGAAAAGAGTTTTGAGCAGTTAGTAAGATTATTGACTTTCAAAGGGCGCTCATTTGGCATAAAACTAGTTATTTCTATGCAGACAGTTAGTGGTCAAGATACAGGATGGAGAAATCAACTAGGTTTGATTATGAGCGGATTTCAGCAAGCGCCGACAGCAGACACGCCTACAATGGGTATAAATGCTACACAGCTTGTATATCGTCCTAGTCAACTACCAGCTCCTACAACATCACAAAATAGAGGTATATTTGTAGTTCGTAGAGGTAATGAGCAAACATTAGTAAAAGCACCTCATATAAGTGATGAAGATTGGGAATCATTTGTAGAAACTGCATTACCTAAAGTTGGTGATGATCAAGAGGCTAATAACTTACTAGAAAACCTATTGAATAACCCATTGGTAAAGAAACCTGTTCAAATGCCTAAAAAGGTGCTTACAGTAGAGCAAGCTAGAGAAATAGTTAGATTGGCTAAAACAGGAAATAATAAGACGGATATAATGATGTCAATGGGATTTACATCCGGGCCGCGCTATAAAGAAACTAGTTCACACGTAGATATGCTTATTACAGCAGTAAAACGAAATAGCTTAGAAGTATGATGAATAAACTATTTATAACAGTGTTTGTGGTAATAGCCCTTTACTATCTAAAGGTGCCAGTAGTAGTAACTTTTATAGATCAACTACTGGCATCTATGATACCTGTATGGGATAGGCTTATAGACGAATGGATATATCTTAGTGACAGACATACTTATATTTATGTGTCCTTACCAGTGGTTTTATTTTATTTGATGACAAGGAAGGATTGATTGCCAAACTATAAAACACATGATAAGATTGGAGTAACAATAGCGCCTGTAATAGCTATAACTAGTATATATTTAGGAAAATCAATAAAATATACTATATTGCTTATTACAGGCTTTATTCTTGCTACTTATTTCTTTTCACCTGATTTAGACCTTGATAGCCGTATTTATAGACGTTGGGGCTTTCTACGTATTATATGGTATCCTTATAGGAAACTTATTAGTCATAGATCATGGTTGTCACATAGTGGGCCGATTAGTGCGACGATACGATTACTATACTTGTCAGTATTTCTAGCGCCAGTTTTCTATTTTGCTCGCTTAGACCTATTGACATTTGCACCTTATTATGGTATCATATGGTTGTCGGTAGTGCTGAGTGATATGGTTCATTTAGCGGCTGATAGAATATGGAGAAACTAAATGCCTGAAGTGATTTTGTCTAATGTACAGACCACAGAACGTTTTATTGAATATACAGCAACTACACGGCTTCAACTAATAGCCGAATTGAATAATAACCATGAAGGTATGTCTAGTGTTGTAGCTTTTGGTCAAGCACAAGACAGTACATGGTATGCAGTTCTTGACCGTGCTTTACAAGTTATTCTCACTATGGAAGATGTTAGTGAAATACAACATAATCGTGAGAATGAGGATACTTCGGATATAGTTTTACGGGATTCTAAGCTTAGTTTGAGCGCATAATAACGCATTAGGAAGCCAAATAACATAGTTATGATGGAGTTTGATATGAGTTTAGATGATCTTATGTTACGTGTAATGGTGTTAGATAAGGGATGGGTGTTTCTTTATGGTACCGCAATGTATAATGCGCGGCTGAATAAACTAGTGCAGCTCGATACATTGCGAGAAACCTTATTAGAAATCATTCATTTATATGAGGAGTCATAATATGGAGCGACTTTTGAATGAGATTTGGCAGAGTGATATAAACTGGCAGCTAGCTAATGATTCTGTTCATGGTATTGTCATGTATAATGAAAAACTAAAACTAGCCGAGTTTGGTAAGACAATAGAAGATGTAATACGTAGGGTTTGGCTATCAATCTATTCTACTGGTATTGTAGAAGTATTACCAGCCTCATATGGCATGGTGAAAGGATAAAATATGCATATTGGTATTAGTGGCCCAATAGCTAGCGGTAAATCAACCTTAGCTAAATCATTACAAGCTGTATTTGACCTTATGGATATTAAAACTCGTATAGTGCCATTTGCAGAAGATTTGAAATGGATGGCATCTTTATATGGTAATAAAGAAATCATTATACAGCTCGAACTATATTTCCGTAAGCTTGGCTTTCCTAATGATGTAGTTGACGCGGGGATTATACAAGTCCTATATGCTATGATGTTATATCCTCCTGTTGATGGTGTAAAGCCACGTAAGTTATTTCAATATATAGGTACTGAAGCAGGTAGATATACTGTCGATGAAAATCTTTGGATAAAGGCAGTTCAGCAAAAGATTCAAACTGATAGTATCAATAAATATTTCATTAGTGATGATTTACGTTTTGCTAATGAAGCTTTAGCTGTACATTATCATGTACAAATACTTACTGAAGGTTCTACTGCTACAGCAGCTTATGAAGCTCGTAAAACATTGTTTCCACAACATTATTTCTTTAGTGACCATGAAAGTGAAAATGATGTATTACCGCCCGCTAACTATACCATTCCTACAGACTTCACTACACCACAAGTAATACATCTAGCTAAATCTATCAATCATGTTGCTCGTAGTAAAGTCATCCTTACTCAAAATGATTTACCTGC
>ERZ1292642.275-Hain-H14-01um-R1-275-length-34058-cov-25_pt1 | contig 11316 bp, 27 predicted proteins | sample MGYA00564403_ERZ1292642 | MGnify/ENA primary metagenome ERZ1292642 (study PRJEB36523, sample SAMEA6512643) | groundwater metagenome | collected 2019-01-09 | study: AquaDiva: Metagenomics assemblies of 32 groundwater samples | reverse complement strand
CTGCCAGCCAGGTCTTGCAGAGCTGGTAATCGCAAACTGGGATACCCTGACAGACCGCCAGAAAGACTCTGCACTCTGCTGCCAGCCAGGTCTTGCAGAGCTGGTAATCGCAAACTGGGATACCCTGACAGACCGCCAGAAAGACTCTGCACTCTGCTGCCAGCCAGGTCTTGCAGAGCTGGTAATCGCAAACTGGGATACCCTGACAGACCGCCAGAAAGACTCTGCACTCCGCTGCCAGCCAGGTCTTGCAGAGCTGGTGGATAGAGGCAAAAGAGACTATTATGACAAAATACACAAGATTAAAACCGACGAACAGAAAAAAGATGAGATTGAAGAATATGCCAAAAAGCATAAGTTAATATATAAAGAAGGATGGTTGTATTGCTACCGCAACCACAATAATAAGAGAGGAAAGTATAATAGCGCCACCTACTATGAAGCCGGAAAAAGCTATCGGGACTGGCACTGCGACCATAATCCAGACAACGAAAATTCATTTGGGCTTGGTGTTTTTACAATAGGCAACACACCGATTAAAGTCCAATACAAAGACTGGGGATGCGCCGTTAATCGGGGCGACGGCAAGGCGAGGGTCTGGGAGTTTACAGTTTTGGGAAAGTAAAAGTATGAGGATAAAAAATAAAGGGGGGCTATATGAAAATTAAATTTATGGGGATAGAAGACGACAAAAAAATAATGGCGGCAGTCAAGCAGAATGGCCATGTCTTACGATATGTGCTCAACAAGGAATTGTTTGTCCAGATAGCAATTAAATTGAATATAGATTTTGAGTTATAGTGTTTTAAAAAATTAAGGAGGATAACAATGAAATCTCAAAATGAGAGAATATTATTACACCTGCAAAACGGCCAAACCCTAACACAGCTTGAGGCTTTAAGAATGTTTGGCTGCTTTAGGCTTGGCGCAAGAATTTGGGAATTGAAGAAACAAGGCTATAAGGTAGACGCAAGAATTATTGAGCACAATGGGAAACATATATCTGAATATTCATTAGCGGAGGAGGTAACAAAATGAAGGAAATTGATAACAAAATTGAGGTGGCATGGCAAGAAATTATAGACGCCCAGAGAAAATTGGACTGGCTAAAAAATAAATATATTGAATTGTTAAACATAAAAGAAAAAACAAAGAAGGAGGTTATTTATTGTGAACATCCCGAAATTTGACAAGATTATTGACTGGTTGTATGAGCCGTCAATCTGTATAGCGTTAATTATATTGGTTTGGCTGGCGATTAGGGTTTTGGTTTAAGTATAGATGCTGGATGCGTAAGGAAGGGCTGCCGCATGACTTTGATGAGCTTAAACAGAAACAGAGAATATCAAAGCAGATAGATGCGGAAAATAAAAAGGAGGGAGGGAAAGATGAAAAACTGGAGAGATAAATTTGACCGTGTTGGTAGTTTTTCCAACGAGCGGCCTTGGGTGAAAAAAAACGGGAACTATTTTCATGCTGACGAAGATGGTAATATCACTACACCTATTACTTTTGCTGAATATTTTATTGCCATATTACAATCCCTCATTAGAAGATGTTTGTTATTTTTCCGAAGGCAGGGCAAATGAACTTGAAAAATCTTAATTGCCGATATTGCGGACAGAATGGTTACCGACTTGCAATAACCGCCCTACTGCAAGATGCAGGGGCGGACACTAATAACCCAGCAGATAGATGCTGGATGCGTAAGGAAGGGCTGCCGCATGAAGGAGGAAATTATGACAAATATGAAAAGAGATAATTTGTGGAAAGAATTTCACATGGCCTTTGTTGTGGGGGAGATTTATGATGCGGATAGAATACTTTTTGAATGGTTATTTAAGAAAATTAAAGACTCTTACCGTATAGGATTTGATGCTGGTTGTAAAGATACGGAGGTAAAAAATGATAGACGAGAAATGTTGGAGTGGGCTGAGGAGCGTGAGGATTGGGTAGGGCGGAGGAATACTTAAGACAGTGTGCAAAAGGACATGGCAGGAGGCAGATCATCAGGCATGGCAGGAGGCATATAAGGTTGCATTTCACGAAAAATGGTGTGGGTGTAAAGAGTGGAATGGCGAACAAATAATATTTGAAAGGAGTAGCAATTAAATGTTGACACTTGAACAATTTGAAGAACGCAAGAATTATATCGGGGCAAGTGAAGCGGCGGCGGCTATAGGATTATCCCGATGGCAGACGCCGTTAGAATTATGGGCGGCTAAAACAGGCCAAATAGAATTATCACAAGAAGAAACATTGCCGATGTGGTGTGGTAACGAGTTAGAAGAAGTGGTTGCAAAAAGGTTTATGTTGGAAACAGGCAAAAAGGTTAGAAGGGATAATTCTACTATCTACCATAAGTGTTATCCATTTTTAGCCTGTCATATTGACCGTAAAGTGGAAGGTGAAGATACCATACTACAATGTAAGACAGCCTCTGCGTGGAAAGAGAAAGAATGGGATGGTGAGGAAATACCGCATGAATATATTATCCAAGAATATCACGAATTGGCCTGCACAGGTTACAAAAAGGCAATTATCGCCTGCCTTATTGGAAATCATAAATTTGTAATTAAAGAAATATATAGGGATGATAAAATATTAAATGACCTTGTTACAAAAGAGGTGCATTTTTGGAAAGAATTTGTAGAGAAAAAAATAATGCCTGGTGTCCTATCATCTGACAATGAGATATTAGGCAGGTTATTTCCACAAGCCCATGAGGGGCAGGTTATTCAGTTGTCTGATATAGCTACCCGCCTATGCGAAAACCTTGAGGCATTAAATCAGGATAAGTTTGTAACCGAAAAACTAATTGAGAAAGCAAGAAACGAACTGAAAGCAATGATTAAGGATAACGAAATCGGGCAAACTGGGACTTATCAAATTAAATGGTGCAATGTCCATAAAGACGAATATATTGTGAAGGCTCAAGATTATAGGAGTTTGAGAATTAAAAAACTAAAGGAGGAAGGGAAATGACAACAACCGCAAAATTAAACGAGGCAATGGCAAAAAAAGAAACAATGCTACCAGCCTCAAATGGAATGGTAGAATTGAAGGAATGGGCGGATATAGGGGTTAAGGCGGGGATATTGCCGGCAGGGACTAATTCTTATCAAGCAATGTCAATTATACAGACAGGTAAAGAGATAGGGTTACAGCCGATGCAGAGCTTGAGGAGTATGAGTTTTGTTAAGGGCAGATTAACTATGTCCGTGCAATTACAACTTGCGTTGGCAAAACAAAGAGGTGTTGTTATAAAGGAAATTATAGAAGTGGCAGAAAGTTGCACAGTTACCCTTAAAAGAAATGATGAAATTGTAACTTGTAAATATACGCTTAATGATGCGAGAAAGGCAGGACTGTTGAGGGAAGGCGGCTCATACGAGAAATACGAAAGACAGATGTTGCGGTGGCGGGCAATCGGCGATGCCTTGCGCTTAATTGCGCCAGACCTCGTTATGGGATTGTTAAGCCCAGAAGAAGCTAACGGCGATGCCTTACCGGAGACACCGATAATAGGAACTGCTAAAGAAGCCGATATTGATAATATAACCGATTTGTCCTCAACAAAGACTCATTGGAAAGAAAATGTCCCTGATTTCACGCCTCCGCCAACAACTGCCGAATTGATGGACGCTGCTCCGCCGATAATAGAGGCGGATATTGAGGAAACCGAAAAGGTTGATAGTGAAGGTGTAGTTACTGGCTTAATAGAAACTTTTACAAAAAAAGAAGGGAAAGATGGAAAGGGAAAACCATATACAAAATATGATATGACGGTTAAAGGTATAAGGCTATCATCTTTTTCCGATACGGTTGCAAAAGAGGCGGATGAAGCTATTTCAGGCGGGTTTGATGTTGGTGTTGAATATACTGTAAAAGGCAAATATAACAATATCTCAAGATTATATATCATAGGGACTAAAATCCGTGATTGGCAAAAAGAAATAGAGGAGGCGCCGGATAGCACGATGCTTGATGAAATTTGGGCAGAGTTTGAAGAAAGCAGACCTAACGGCCCCATGATAGTTAAGATGCGGAGGGTTAGAGATAGCAAAATAAGTGAATGGAAACGAGGATAGGTTTACTTGGAGGCTATAAATATGTCAATTAAAAAAACAATAAAAGATGGTCGTTGGTGGTCAAAAGCATGGTCACTTGTTGATGGTTGCACGCCTGTTTCGGCAGGGTGTGATAACTGCTGGAGTGCAGCCATGGCACATAGGTTTAAGCAGGGTTTGACAGATAATGTCAAGTTTAATGGTGCTATCAAAATAAGAGAGGATAATCTTGAGTTACCTCTTAAAACCAAAAAGCCGACTGTATTCTCCGTTTGGAATGATTTGTTTCATGGAAATGTGCCTACAGAATTTATTGCTAAGGCTTTTGAGGTAATGGTTTTTTGCCGTTATACTTGCAAAAAACAGCACGAACATGACGGAAATTGTGAGACCGAAGAAAAAACAGAACATACATATTTAATCCTCACAAAAAGACCACAGAGAATGCAGAAATTTTTAAACGACCTGCCAAACTATGTTGGAAGAGATGGTGTCTGGCCGCCTACAAATATATGGTTGGGCACATCCATTGAAAACCAACAGACCGCAGATGAACGGATACCTCATCTTTTACAAATTCCCGGGAAAAAGTTTTTAAGCATTGAACCCTTATTGGGGATAATCAATTTACATCAGTATTTTTGGACGGCCTCCGGCGCAAAGACCAATTCTATACAACAAGTTGTTTGTAGCGGTGAGACAGGTCATAATGCCCGCCCATGTCATCCCGACTGGGTGCGAAGTATAAGAGACCAGTGCCAAACAGCCGGAGTGCCATATTTTTTTAAAGGTTGGGGGAAATGGATACCCACGGCAGGATTAGACGCTGAATATCACAGCCAAGGCGATAAATATTGGAGGAGTGAGATTGATCACAGAACTCATGATGATTTGGCGTGGAGGTAAAATGAACATGGACTTTACTTACGAACAGTCAGGGAATGAGCCTTCGCATCATTTTGCCGGCGTCGGCAAAATGATCTATTAAAACATGGTTACGCAAGACAAGGAGGGGAAACGATGGATAGAGAGTTAGATAAAGTGCATAAAAAGTTTATAAAAATAGTAGAGCCAATAATCCAAGCAGGTATTGCAGCGGGAGCCTCTGACTATGAAATTGCATACGAAGTCGCAAAAATACTAATGAAAATACTCAAATTAGAGGAGTGACTAATTGAAAACAGGTAACTGCTTATATTGTTTTAAAATAGCGCATCTAAAAGACGGACTATGCTTACGATGTTATAATCTTGAAGAACTGGCAGATGAGGCTAAGAGGATGGAGGCGGAAGATAAGGAGATACAAAATAGGATAAGCAGGGAAATTGCAGAGGGGGAATAATAGATTAAATATTTGAGTAGGGGGATGTAAGTATGAAAACAGAGAGAGACTTGTCAAGGGCATATAAAAAACTATGTTGGGCTGAAAGAATACCAGAGTGGTTGTTAATTTTAAGTTTGTTAATCATCGGCGTCCTCCTCCTTATTCTTTTGGGAGATGATGATAATGTCCCTGTTCCGCCGCCGGTGCTGCATACGCCTGTTATATATAGAATATAGTTACGGGGACATGAGCACCGCGAAGCGAGTGCTCGATGGACTGGTTAATTCCAGTTCATCGGAAAGGAAATGATGAATAGGTTCAAGCGGCACATTCCTGCTTTTGTTGATGTTGATCGGCCTGACTGGATACCATTTGAGACAACGGCAGATTTACTCAATCTTGAAATTGTGAAAAGATACAGAACGGATACAAATTTTTCGCACTTTGCAATGGAGGACAACGCGTTGATGGTAATTTCCGACAACGGATTTCATTGGTGGGTAGTCGGGTTTATTGAAAAACCAGATGAAATTGATCTTCCAAAGTGGGAAGGTTGGAAGTTCAAGGCAGAGCTTGCAAACGGTGAGCGAGTTATTTTGGGGAATGAAGTGGTTTCATCGTGTGATGGTGTCCTGACACTCCGAGACGGAACAACAGCGCGGAAACTTAGGGATAATAAATAAGTTAATCCGTATATCGGATTGAATGACTGGGGGGGGGGAATGAAACTCTATCTAATAAGTCAAACTGAGCATAACGATTACGATACTTACGACTCAGCAGTAGTATGTGCGCCAAACGAGGAAACGGCGGCTGCAATAAATCCAGCTAACGGGAAGCTCATTATCTGGGAGATGGAAAAAGCTGATTGGAGCGATGCGGAGGATTGGGAAAATGCAATATCGCTAAAATGGTGTTCTTCACGCGCCGCCGTAAATGTAAAATATATTGGAGAGGCAGCGAGTGATATAGAACAAGGTGTAATATGTGTATCCTTTAACGCAGGTTAAAGGAGTAAGGAGGATGTTATAAAAACTTACAGAATTATAGCTAAAAGGAAAAAAGACATTGTGTTTGATAAGACAGTTACTGCCTTAAACAAGGCTGATGCTTTTGTAATGGTTAAATCTGATATTTTCAAGTGGAATGGCAAGGTAGAGATTGATATAAAGGAAGTTAAAGGAGGTGATAAATAATGACAGAAGTAATAACAATAGTTGCAGGTGTTGCAGTGATAGTAGTTGCAGTGATAGTAGTAGCGGCTTACCTACATTTAAGGAAGATTTAAAGGATATTAAATATAATTAGACAAAGGGGGTATTATGGTTTATGCTTTGTTGGTAGTAATTACAATAAGTGGGATAAATCTATGTTTGAGTATAGTGAATTACATTACAACTGGAATAGCAGCTAAAAAGCTTGAAAAAAAGGTTTTATATCGGTTGAATGTTTTATATCGGTTGGCAGAAGAAGCAGGGGAAAATAGATATAACGCTATTCATAAGCCGCTCGGCGGCGAAGGAGAAAAGACATGAGTGAGACAGAAAGGCTGAAAACCGACGAAGGCCCCGCCGAGTCGGTCTTGATGAAATTGTTAGGCTCTTTTATTGATGTTTCTACACCTGAGCAAACCAAACAAGATGAAGAACGATGGTTGCGACAGATTGACCCGAAATGCTGGATATCTGCTTTATATCGTTTGACTGGTTTTGGATGGTATGAATGGGAAACGGCAATCGTTTTTATTAATGACACAGGAGACAGACAGCCAACATGGGAAGACCGGGATTGCCTGATTATTTCAGGAGACAGACGCAAAGAACTGGCGACAATGCCGAAGGAGCAATTAAGGCAATGGTATGATGATAACATTGACGGCAACAGAAACAGCAAAAAGGAATAGAAAAGCTATTAAAGAAAAAGGAGAAAAAATCAATGTCTCTAACATCACCCATTAAACTTAATATTGCACAAAAAATTGAGAAAGATAAAGATTATAGAAAAAAGTTTTTCCAGCGGCGCACTCAAGATGAAATTGCTATGAGTATAAGAGGACTGCGAGAAAACAGAAAAATGAGACAAGTTGATTTAGCTAAAAAATCTGATATGAAGCAATCTGCTATTTCTCGCATTGAACAAGCTGATTATTCTGCATGGAGTTTAACTACTTTGTTTCGTGTGGCTGATGCATTGGAAGCAAGGCTAAGAGTGGTTTTTGAGCCAGTAGAAAATGGAGTTAATCCTTGTCATAGTGGTATGATTGGTGCTCAAGCGTATAGAAGGTTACCCCAACAATTTACAACCGCAGAAAAGGTCAACGCAATACTTGAAGCTCTGCATTCTCAATGCGTAGAAAGAGATGGACGCTGTAAGTGTATAGAGGTTAAATGCGGGACTTGCCTTGATGGGGGGAAATGTGAGGATAGGGATACTGCTACTCATGGGCATTGGGGATGGGGATGTGTGAAATGGCGATGAGAAACACTGAACATTATGCTAAAGATAAAGGAGGTAAAAATGCAGAACATAATCCTGTTGCTCGCCAAATTCCTGATTAAAATATTTCTGCCCAAGTATCATCTGAAATTAAGACCAAGAAGAAAAAATAGAAAAATAGATAATAGCGTAACATTCAATACTAAGGGTAAGGAGGAGTTATAACGCCACACAAACCAGAAATAACCTTGCTTAATATTGACTGCATGGAATACATGGCCGGATTGCCGGACAAGGCTTTTGACCTTGCTATTGTAGACCCGCCGTATGGGATTGGATGGGATGGTGAAAACTTGTGTATGAGTTTGGGATTGAGAAAAGATGGTTCTAAAAGACACGATCCTTCTTGGCTCGCCAAGAAGGGAATACAAAAATACGAAAGAAAATCATGGGATAATGCCCCACCTAAAGAGTATTTTGATGAACTTGAGAGAATATCTAAAAAACGAATTATATGGGGTGGTAATAATTTTGATTTAAAACCATCTTCTTCGTGGATTGTTTGGGATAAGAAGAAACCTGAAAATTGGTCTATGTCTGATTGCGAACTTGCATGGGTGAGTTTTGGCGGAAGTGTAAAAATATTTAGATTTTTATGGCATGGGTATGGGAAGGAGTCACCTGAAACCCGCATCCATCCCACCCAAAAACCAGTTAAACTCTACGAATGGCTTTTAAGGAATTACGCTAAGCCCGGGCAGCGCATCCTGGACACGCACGGTGGAAGCATGAGCATCGCCATAGCCTGCCACAACCTCGGTTATGACCTGACGCTGTGCGAGCTTGATGAGGGCTACTACAAAGCAGGTGTGAAACGATTTGAGCAACACAAGGCGCAAGGGAGCTTGTTTATTCCCGACACGCCGAAGGATGCCTATAAACAGACGGACTTACTATACTAATGGGCATATGTTATTTTTTCTGTTTACTTACCGGCCTTGACAATTTTCTCATATCCTCGTGTGCCTGCGGCAACGCCCAAGATAACTAACATACTTTGCCATATTCCATCTGGGATAGATAAAACTTGGATATTAAGACCAAAAGCTTGTGCGTATGGGATAAGAATATAATTGTTGATAATAACGCCCACAAAAGTAAGCCCCACTAATGGCCGCCAAGCATACTGGATAAAATACTCACTCTTACTTTCCTCCCGCATTGTTGCATTGATAGACTCAATGATACCGCCTTCCACCTTCATTTCTTCTATAATTATTTTTTGCGCTTCTATCTGCGCCTTTGCTTTATCTGCTTCACTCATTGAAGCGGGTAAAAACCTATCCGCCAACTTCCCACCTATGGAAGTCGCAAGGTCAATCGCTGCTGTTAATGGGTCAAATGGCATATCATCCCTCCCTCATCATATTAGACAATTCTATCGCCCTGTGCGGCAAATACGCCTTGCCGTGGCACAACTCGCAACGCTCATCACCGTAATTAAAAACTCCGGTCGGGTTGCAGTTCGGGCATGGTTCGCCCTCGGCCTGAATATCTTTAAATTTATCTACCATGACTTTACCCCTCCTTCATTTCAAAATGCACCCCATCAAAGAAATTCTCATCTTTTAAATTGAAATTACCATTCCAATCACCGCCAAAGCGGACTTTAATGCCTAATCCCTTTGCAGTAGCCATTACAACCCCACCAAAATAATAAAGCCTTGCCCAGTCCTTCCAGTAGTCATTATCGCCTTCTACAGGCCACTTATGAGGATAAAAACCTGCGTCTACTGCCCTTGACAATGGATTTTCGGGAGTTATTAAATGCTTGCTATTCATTGTCTTGCTTGTGCCAGCCGCAACAAACGCCTTTTGCTGCTCAAATGTGCGGATTGTAGACGGTAAAATTTCTACTTCTGCAATCAGGACATTCACCTTTGAAAACAAAACAATTAACTCGGGGACGCATTGGTTTAAAAGATGTTTATTTTTCATTATCCCCCCTTATGTTTTAAAACAAATCCTACTGCTCGTATAAAGTTATTTTCAGATGTCATATATCTATTTTCCTTTCCGAGTCATAAAAAACAATCGTTTCTTTTGTTTTTGGGTTCATAATCAAAACAAACCTTATTATATTTCTGTCCTTATTACCATAGACAACTATGTAAACTAAAGAATTGTTATCCGCCTTCCTATGTTCACACCAACCATAAATTTTCTTGCTTGTCTCATCATCTGTTACAGTGCAGTTTGCCTCATCTATAATTTGCATATCTGCAATCCCTAAACCCTTTTCTTTCAAGTCTTGAGTTGCATGTCTTTCTTCTGCAGGGCAAATAATCTCACTGCCCGGAATATCGTGTTTAGGATGGCAGGCATAGGCAAAAGAAAAGGAGAATAATGTAGTTATAAATACAACGATGTATTCAAACCATCTTTTGAATATCATTTACCACACCCATCATTTTATTTGGCGGATACCTTAATACCCGCCAGCCCATAATCGCTGCCTCATTATATTTTTCCATATCATTTAAAAACCCAATTCCCCTATTATGCCTGCCTCTTACCCACACCCCACCTTCGCATTCAACTGCTATTTTTAAGCTTGGGTTTGCAAAATCAAATCTCCATTTCCTCTTGTCGTGAAATTTATATTCTTTAACCCAACCTTTATGTGTCTTATTAAGAATACTAATCATCCCTCTTTCTCATCCCAATTACAACACCAACAATGCCAGTGGTCTTGAGAATTTTCTTTATGAATTATATTACCGCATTTTGGGCATTTCATCTTTAACATATTATTATCGCTGCCTTCCTGCCTCAGCCAAAGAGAACACACCATCCGGTGGATACTCAAGGGTTAGCTCTGGCACTATATATATAAGGTATGCTTTGGGGCCGGTATGCACAAGCTTTATAAGTTTACCACCTTATATCAGACCCTTCCACTATTGGCAGGAAGGACTTATGCGTTAAGTTTTTATCCAATTCCATCTTGACTTTATTCAAGTTATCTCATAAATCCACTGTCTTGCAATTTCGCACAATGCCACGAATACCGCATCTTTATCTTGCTCTAATTGTCCTAAATCAGCATATGGCACAAGGTCAGGATGTATTTTGTTTTCTCGGTTATACTCTACACCATATTTCCACCCCATCACAAAATATGCTTGCATCCAACTACCATGAAGTTCTTCTGGTGATTTAGAACGTTGCTCTCCACATTGTCTTTCAATCACTTTTAAAAACTGATTTTTAAATGGTTCTTCTCTTTCGTCCCATATCACTGGAATAATAGGTGCGTTAGCTGCTTGAGCTGCCAGTCTCGCTGCATCATATATAAATTTTGCTCTCCGTTCATTTATTCCCTCTGTATTTTTTTCACTCATAATACCTCCCTTTGACTTTATTCAAATACTCTACTGGTAGTTGCTTGCCTTTTTTCAATTTACTTATAACATTTCCTATCCC
>ERZ1292642.1424-Hain-H14-01um-R1-1424-length-11317-cov-5_pt1 | contig 11317 bp, 26 predicted proteins | sample MGYA00564403_ERZ1292642 | MGnify/ENA primary metagenome ERZ1292642 (study PRJEB36523, sample SAMEA6512643) | groundwater metagenome | collected 2019-01-09 | study: AquaDiva: Metagenomics assemblies of 32 groundwater samples | reverse complement strand
CCGCCTAGAAACGTCCGTGCCGAGCATTTCCAGGATAGAGAACGGGACGCAGCCTTATACGCAGGACGTGCTAGAGGCCATGGCAGAGGCTTTGGCGACCGATCCAGCCAGCTTACTCATGCGGAACCCGGAAGACCCGGAGGCCATATGGTCGATCTGGGACCAGGCCAAGAAGGGCGAGCGCCAGCTCATCGAGGAACTCGCCCGCTCCGTGGTGAAGACTGGGACCAAGTAAGACCCATCCGAATACCAGCAGCAACCGCCCGGCCGTCGCGCCGGGTTTTTTGTTGCGTCGCACAATCGAATTATTGCACTAGATGAAAAATAGTTGTTGCGGAGAATTTCATCTAGTGTAAGATTGCTCCCATCAGATCGGGAGCAAATCAGATGGCCAACACCTTCCACATCGCAAACACCAAGGAAGCCCTCAAGGGACCGCTCGGCACCCGCTACGTTCATGACGCTGCGCGCCCGTTTGCTCTGTTGCAAGCTACCAATCGCGGCGAAATCTGCATCGGTCGTTTCGCAAGTGAGCGTCTTGCCAAAGCTGCGCTGCGCCGTCGCACTCAACTGCATGCGGCGGGGTTCTGATCCATGGAACAGCGCCGCCGCCACTTCTTCCCTGAAAATCAGTGCACCGTCATCACCGGCCTTTGCCCGAATGGCGAGTACGGCGCCACCCGTGAGGATGAAGACGAAGGTCTGATCCGCGGCTACGGCCATTCCCGTTTGGCTGCGATCGCCGATCTGGTCGAGGCCATCAGCAAGACCGAGGAAGACGAAGAGCGCAACGCTGCGGCGTTCGCTGCCGATCATGTTCGCGATTATCGCAAGCACGAGGCGGTGTGATGTGGCGACCTATCGAAACCGCTCCGCAGGACGGCACGCAAATCATTGTCTGCGGACACTACTCCGATGACGTTGCAATCGTCCGATGGGATGTGCGCAAGAAGGACTGGTTATGTCTGGCTGATGGCGTTGCCGTCGTCGAATACATGGACGATTTCGGCACTGACTACTCATACTTCTCAGTCCCCTCGCATTGGCAGCCTTGCCCGGTCGCTATGAGCAAGCAGGAGGCCGCGTGATGCAGCCCCGCGATCAGGAAGCGCTCGCAATTTATCAGGCCAGCAAGAACGAGCCCCGCGCAGTGGCCGAGGCGATGCTTGAAGTTTTCTTCAACTTCCCGTCTCAGGACGAATACGAGCGGGATCTGGATGTCATTCGTAAATGCTTGGAGCGAACGTCATGAACGCAGTCGAGAAGATCGCCGATCGTATGCCGTCGTCGATGCCGGTTCCGCAAGCTACATCTGCAAACCAATTGCTCGCTGTACTGTCCCGCATGATGGCCGATCCCTCCGTCGATATAGAGCGGATCGAGCGCGGCGCGGCGCTATATGAACGCGCCTTGGCCCGCGATGCCGAAACCGCGTTCAACTCCGCTATGGCTGCAGCACAGGAGGAAATGCGGCCGATAGCGGCAAATGCGAACAATCCGCAGACCAAGAGCCGATATGCCAAATATGACGCGTTGGATAACGCGGTCAGGCCGATCTATTCGAAGCACGGATTTTCCCTAAGCTTCTACCAAGGCGAAGGTGCGCCGGAGGGCCATATCCGGGTTCAATGCAAGCTTTCGTGTGGCGGCCATACAGAGCGCCCGTATCTCGACATGCCGGCAGACGGTAAGGGAGCGAAGGGCGGCGACGTCATGACCAAGACCCACGCCACGGGCGCGGGCGTCACCTATGGACGTCGCTACTTACTCGGGATGATCTTCAATCTCGTTATCGGTGAGGACAACGATGGCAACGATGCTTCCGCCGGTGGCGGCGCCATCACCCAAGATCAGCTAACCCAGCTCGTCAATCTGGCCGATGAAGTCGGCGCGGACAAGGCCGCGTTCTGCAAATACATGGGCGTCGATAGCTTTGCGGCCCTTCCCGCCAAGAATTTCGACCGCGCCGTGACCGCGCTCAATCGCAAGAGGGCAAAATGATCCTATTCTTTGACACGGAAACGACTGGCTTTTTGGATGATCGTCTTCCGCCCGATCACGAAGCGCAGCCCTCAATTGTCCAACTCGCTGCCCAGCTTTGTCAGGATGATGGAATGCCGGTGGCCGGCTTCTGCTTCATTGTTGCTCCAGGAGTTCCGATCCCGGAGCGGGCGGCAGCGGTTCACGGCATTACCGATGAGAAGGCAATTCAATTCGGAGTGTCGGCAGAGTTTGCTTTGTCTGCTTTCACCCATCTATACCAACGCGCTGACTTGGTTTGTGCTCACAACATCAAATTTGACAAGGGAATTGTCGAGGTTGCGATAGCGCGCCACTACGGCAAGACGATGCCGCTCCGCAAACCGCTGTTCTGTACGATGGAAGCGGCTTCCCCAATCATCAAGCTTCCGCCGACCGATCGGATGCGTGCGGCCGGCTTTGACAAGCCGAAGCCGCCGAAGCTGGAGGAATGCATAAAGCATTTCTTCAATGAGGACTTGGACGGCGCCCACGACGCAATGGTCGATGTGACTGCATGCCGCCGCGTTTACCTACATATCAAATCTCTTGAGGTGGCGGCATGACCGAGGAAATCCTTCAGGGATCGGATGCTTGGAAGCGATTGCGTCTCGGCAAGGTGACCGCCTCCCGCGTCGCTGACGTGGTTGCCAAGACCGCCAAGGGTGTATACGGCGCCAGCCGCGCGAACTACATGGCCCAGCTCATCGCCGAGCGCCTGACCGATACGGTTGCCGAGGCTTACACCAACGCGGCCATGATCCACGGCACCGAGACGGAGCCCGAGGCCCGCGCCGCCTATGAGTTCTATCAGGGCGTGACCGTCGTGGAAGTCGCTTTCGTTCCCCATCCCAAGATCGATCAGGCTGGTGCCAGCCCCGATGGCCTGATCGGAGATGACGGCTTGGTCGAGATCAAGTGTCCCAACACTGCAACCCACCTGGAGACGCTCCTCGGCCAAGCCGTTCCCGCCAAATACGAAACCCAGATGCAATTCCAGATGGCTTGCACGGGCCGGAAGTGGTGCGACTTCGTTTCCTACGATCCTCGCATGCCCGAGAACATGCGGCTGTTCATCAAGCGCCTGCCCCGCGACGACAAACGGATTACCGAACTGGAATCCGAGATCGCCGCGTTCCTTCTGGAAATGGCTATCAAGCTCTCAGAGCTGAACAGCCTCTATGGCGAGAGGGCAGCGGCATGACCGACGCAACCCCTCCCTGTGCATTCCAGTGGGATGGCGATGCCATGAAACCTCTCAATTCCAAGCGCGCTGACGCCTTCTATACGATCGGCGAGCGCTACTTGATGGTTCCGGTTTCCCATCGGTCGGAGATTTCGCACAAGCACGAGTTCGCTTGGTTGCGGGAAGCTTGGATGAGCCTGCCGGAGAACTTGGCAGATCAGTATCCGACGACCGAACACCTTCGCAAGCGCGCTTTGATCGATGCCGGGTATTACAACGAGTCCATTACGGATGTCGGCAGCAATGCCGGCGCGCTCCGCGTGGCAGCAGCCTTCCGAGCCATCGATGATTTCTCGCTGGTAATTGTCCGGGGTCCGATCGTGGTCCGCAGAACGGCCAAGAGCCAGTCTCGGCGAGTGATGGGCGCCAAGGAATTCCAAGAGAGCAAGACGGCCATCATGGATGTGATCGCCGGCATGCTCGGGGTCGATACGAAAGAGCTTGAAGGGGCACAAGCCGCATGACCCGCTCTGTCGATAACTGGGTCGCCAAACACGACGACCAGACCGTCCCGGCTCGCGTCAAGGTTCGCGTCTTCAAGCGATACAACGGCGTTTGTCCGAAATGCACGCGCAAGATGGAGCCCGGCAAGTGGCAATGCGATCACATCGTTGCCCTGGTGAACGGCGGCAAGCACGCCGAGAGCAATCTACAGCCGCTCTGCACCACCCCGTGCCATTCTGGAAAGACCGCTTCGGACGTCGCACAGAAGTCCAAGGACTACCGCGTTCGCGCCAAGCACAACGGGATCAAGAAGCCTCGCACCATTCGTTCGTGGCGGAAATTTAACGGCGAGATCGTTCACGCAGGACGGGATCGCTAGTGATGAAGGGCAACCATTAGGCCCCAACCAAAGGAGAATGACAGATGGATATCGAACGTATTTCGCGGAATTTTCTTCTCCAAGGCATTCAGCATTGGGGCCAGACGGCGGAGCAGCGCGAAAAGGCGACGCGGGATTACGTTGCGGCAGCCGGAATTAAGTTCGGCACCAAGGAAGCTGATGACTGGTTGAACGGGGTTTTGCAGAAGCTACAGCGCGGCGAGTTCAATTCTGAAGCCCGCCAACTGCAAGCCGCTATCGAGTCACGCAGGGCAGCCGCATGAGCACGACACCGAGCAACCCGGCACGCGAGTATCAGCCCAAAATCGCTCATGCCCCGCTGCCTTGGACGTCGGTTGCCAATAGTTGGCAATACGCCACGATCTACGACGCGGACAATCTACCGGTTTGCCGGTTCGATTTGGAAGACTGGCCGGTTACGGAAGACAACCAGGACCAGTTCGAGAAGGCCCAAGCCGAAGTCGTCGCGCTCGTTGTCGACGCCGTCAACTCCCACGCCACCCTCAAAGCTCGGGTGAATGAACTTCAAGTTGCAGCGCAAGCGCTAATTGACGAAATCGCTGCGGGCGGCACGCACCAGACATGGAAGCGGCTTTCGGCTGTTCTGGAGAACGGCACCAAATGAACATGAACTTCAAACATCGGATCATCGACTACCCCGCAACCTTTTGCCTGGTCTGTAAGGCACCGGGGAGCAAGGTGATCTGCAAGGTATGTCTGGGATTTGTTCCGATTCACGGCGGGCTTATGCCGAAGCCGCGCGGCAACCTAAGTGGCATGCCATACGAGATGCGCCTTTGGCCGCACGTTTCGCCCGCGTCAATAGACGGATGCTGGCCGTGGAAGGGCGCCGCTGTTAGCAGAAATCGTGGCCGGATCGGCAAAGACGGCCGCGACCAATATGTCCACAAATTGATTTGGGAAATGCTCAACGGGCCAGTGCCTAATGGTCTTGAGTTGGACCACCTGTGCTTAAATCCGAATTGCGTGAACCCGCGCCACTTAGAGGCGGTCACTCATCAGGAGAATATGCGGCGCGCTGATCTCCAGACCCATAATGCCATTGCCGCAAGAACCCACTGTCCCAAGGGACACGAATATACTCCGGAAAATACCTATCGACCGAGCACCCACCCAAACCATCGCTATTGCCGCACCTGCCAACGAGATCGCCGAGATAACAGCGCTCTCCAAAGACGGGACGCGGAGATTGAACAGCAGCGAACAAGGATTGTGGAATTGGAGGCCCAAGAGGCTGGCTACAAAGCTCGCATCGAGGAGCTAGAAGGCGCGCTGCGGGCTATCGACATGCATCTGGATAACTTCGGCTGGTTACCGAGCGCGAAGGCGCGGAAACTCGCCCGCAAAGCCCTCCAACCAAAGGCCGGATCATGAAACGCACCGCCATTGGTGGAATTCTAGCCTTTGCCATCGGCTACGGGCTGATGATTTCCCTGCCTATCATCGTGTTTCTGAAAACAGGAAGGGTGCTGGAATGGTAGCGAACTTCCTCGCCGGCTGCATCGGCTACCTCGAATTCATCGGGCTTTGCACAGCCTTCGCTCCGCTCGCATGGGAGATCATGAAATGCCTATGACTTGGCGAACAAAACTGATCTGGGCGTTCTGGATTGTGGTTGAGAGTTTGTGGCCCATTACCGCGATTCCTTTCGCCATCTGGATATTGATTACTATTCTTCCGTACGTCTGCTGGAGCAAAACGACGGGGTGCTTGCCATGACGCGATTTTCTTCTGATATCGAGGGCGCCCGCCTGTCGAATTGGCTCGCCGATTATAGCCATGACTTGATGGAAGAAGGAGACTTCGATCAAGAGGCCACCGAGATCGAGCGGGCGGCACAATGGATTGCTGATCGCCTTGCCACCCCCACGGTCACCTGCCCGTATAAGGGCCCGTTCGGCTGCAAATGCGAGCCCGGCGAATGCAAGTATACACCCGCGGCCACCGGGGGCGAGACGCGATCTTCTCCTGCAACCCGGGAAGCCTTGATTGCTCGGGCCGATAAATATCTCAACACCGGATCGGGTGAATACGCCGGCGAGATCATGCGCGACATGGCGGAGTTTATTCGCGCCACCCCCACGGCCACCGGGGGCGATGCTGTAGCGGGTGACGGCTATCGAGGCGCGTGGCTCGAACTGCTCAATCTTTACAACAATCTCAATTATGAGATTGCCGCCCTCCGCTCCCCCGATATAGCGGCGAAGCGTACCCCGCTCGATCTGGATGGGCCAGAACTCAATAGGATTGCCACCGAAGCATTTACAGAGGCTGCCGCTCGCGCTCAAGCGGCGGCACCGCCAGCGTGGCTCGACATGGCGAGCGCGTGGAAGCACCGGGCGATCCTCGGAAAAAACAAGTACGGCGCTCGCTTTGTCATGCGCTGGAAGCCGCAGGAACAGGCTCACCACGATAAAGAGGGATGGTTTGAACAAATATATCGCCGCGAGCCGACGGCGTGGATGCCGTTGCCGGGTGACGGTGTTGCCCAAGGATCGCCGATGGTGGCGGCCTTACGCGACATCATCAGTTGGAAAGAAGACGTTCTCGGCGACCGTTCAAAGCCGCCCGGCCCTTATGACTGCGCACCAGAAATTACGGAAGCCTTCGACCGGGGCGCAAGGATGGCGTTCTACCGCTGCGCTCTGCGCGCGTCCGAGGTTATGTCCTCGGTGTCATCGACCAACCGCTGCACCACTTGCAACGGACGCGGGGTCGTCGGCGGATTCGTGAGCGCAGATAGCGGGTATCAAGACGATCCATGTCCGGATTGCACGCTTCCCTCCCCGGAGCGCCAGACATGAACCTGACTGAACTCGTTAACGAGACGCTAACCCAGAAGCATCGACGCCTGATGCAGGAGAAGTGCCGGCACAAGGAGGTCTATGTCTCGACCGTGGCTGGTCCTGACGGTGTGTTCACCAACTCTTTTTGTCTCGATTGCGGCAAGTCGCAGCATAGCGGGGTGACGCGCCCGACGCGCGAGGCTCCCACCACGGTACATCCTTCGCAGCACGGCCACACCGCACAGGGGGTATAGGATGGATACGCTTCCGGACGGTCGCAATAGACTTGAGCAGGAGAACAGTCTGCTCAGGTCACAGTTTGCGAACTGCCACAAGGAAATTGCGAGGCTGCGCGCCGAGTTACTGCGCTATTCGGCGTCATCTGACGTCATCTGTGTATGTTGCGGCAAACCGGCTGTTGGGAGATGCGAAGGTGTGCCCTCTCCCCAGGAGAACGCCAGTGAGTGATCATTTCCAGGCTGACGAAACATTCTCGACCGAGGGTCCGCAGTGCCCGCATTGCGGCCGACAATACACAGCCGATGAAGGCTACTACTACCAGACCGATTACACCGAAGAAGAGTGTGACGAATGCGGAAATAAATTCCGCATCGAGGTCTCCCACACCACCTCTTGGACCTGCGAGCCAATACCCGCTGCTGTGTCCTCACCATCACACCCTGGAGACCAGAAATGAGCAGATCAGGGTACGATGACGACTACGGTTGCGGAGACAATTCTATTTACCTCTATCGTGCCGCAGTCGAAAGAGCACTAAAGGGCAAGCGCGGTCAGGATTTCTTGCATGAGATGCTTCAAGCGATGGCTTCCCTGCCTGAAAAGAAGTTGATCGACCACGATCTGGAACGTGAAGGTGCGTTCTGCGCAATCGGTACGGTCGGTAAGGCTCGCGGCATAGATATGACCGGGATTGACCCGGAAAACATCGAGCGTGTCGCGCGGATGTTCGGCATCGCCGAATCTATGGCTCGCGAGATCGTCTACATGAACGACGAATTTCTGTGGAGCAATGAGACGCCAGAGCAGCGCTTTGAGCGCATGCGGAAGTGGATCGAGGGCGAGCTTTTCGATGGGCCTGCGCGTGATGTGGGAGGAGGGCAACAGCCATGATCGAAGTGCGAACCAAATATGCATGGTGTGGATCATCCGAAATGGATGAAGCCGCGCATAACGCCGCGGGGCGCGTTTCGGATTTTTCCGGATGCGGATTTGGAGAGCGGGACCTTGGCTGGGTTTGCAAATCTGAAATAGAAGCTGAACGAATGAAACGCGCTCTTGATAAAATCGGCTTGCGTGCAACCATTCTTACCCGAGAAGACGACAATGCCTGAACATTACTTCATTGATCCGCTAGCACCTTTTCCTCGCCGCTGGCGCGACAAAATTGGCCCGGTCGAGGTTATGACGAATCCGATCAAGGGTTACGTCATGTGCCGGCGCCCGCGTGCCGTGCCATTTGTGCTGCGCGTTTCTGATCTTTGCAACGCCACTAAAGATCAGCATCACGGGCCGTTTGAAGTCGTCGGCGTTAAGACCCGCACAATGTCTCCGTCGCACAGCGAGACCCCATGACCCAGGATGATGACATCATCACCCTGAAAGATGCCGCACTGCATTTCGGCTTCTCGGTCTATACCCTCCGCACGGAAGCGGATAATGGACGATTGACGATTTACAAGATCGGGAAGCGCTATTACACGACGCCCGCCGACATTAAGGAAATGGTCAATCAATGCCGCGTCGATCTAAAGGCCCCCGACTTTACCTCGATCCGGCGCGCAAGGAATATGCCATCCGAGACGGAGCGCGCTTCATCCGCACTGGCTGCGGCGAGAGAGACAGCGGAAAGGCTGAAAAGCTCCTCGCGCAATACATTGGGCAAAAGCATCGCCCTGAGCCATCGAGCTCGCCAATGATCGCCGAAGTGTTGACAGCCTACGGGACCGAAGTAGCGCCGCACAAGGCGAGCGCCCGGAATATGGGCTACAACATTTCCAACCTGCTGAAGTGGTGGGGGGAAAAGCAGGTTGCCGATATCTCGAAGAAAAGTTGCCGGGAATATGTGAAGACCAAGACACCGCAGGCTGCCGGCCAGGATTTGAAGATCCTGCGCATCGCCGTCAAATACTGGCACGATGAGTATGGCCCGCTCGACGCCATGCCGACCTTTGAAGTGCCGCCCGGCAATCCTCCGAAGGAGCGCTGGCTGACGCGATCGGAGGCCGCGCGCCTACTCTGGGCCGCCCGCCGCTATCAGCACATGCGGCGATTCATTCTACTCGGGCTCTACACCGGCTCTCGCCCGGGCGTGATCCTGAAGCTTCAATGGAGCCAGATTGATTTCGGGTCAGGCGTGCTGTCGCGCACGCAGGCCGGCAAGATTCAGGACAAGAAGAAGCGCGCGCCCAAGGTCAAACTCGGCCGGCGCATCCTCTCGCACCTTCGCCGCTGGCGCCGGCTCGACGGGGATCAGAAGCTGATTTGCCATTTCACGGATGCATGGCACCCGGGCGCGCGGGAGGTCAGAGATCCGCACGGCTCATGGACTAGGATCATCAAGGCGTCGGAGCTCCACGGCGTGACTCGGCACACGCTCCGGCACACCCGGGCGACATGGATGGCGCAGGCTGGCGTGCCCCTTTGGGAGGCCGCTGGGTTCCTGGGAATGACCGTCAAGACGCTGGAACAGGTCTATGCGCACCATAGCCCGGGCTTCCAGGAGAACGCTGCGAACATCTGATTACTGTGCCGTGGCACAGATATTCACGGTTTTTGTGTAATAGTTTCAAGTCCGGCTTGCTTCCAGCCGAGAATGATGGGAAGACTAAGTTGTTGATTTTTCAAGGCAGACATTGAGGGTTACACCATGAACGGAACGGGAAAAGAACAGTATATCAGTGCCGAACCTGTGCCAAAGAAATTCGCCGACCACTCAGAAAAGGCCGCCTGGGGCTACACCTACTTTGTTCGTCGCGGGGATGCCATCAAGATCGGTCATTCGGCCATCCCAAAGCAGCGCATCAGCCAGCTTCAGGTCGCCTTCCCAGAGCCACTAGAGGTGCTGGCCATCATCCCGAACACGATCGTGGGCGAGGCTGACGCGCACGCGAAGTTTGCCCATCTGCGGATGAGCGGCGAGTGGTTCCGGGCCGGGCCCGAACTGCTGGATTTCATCCAGATTGCGAAGGTCGAGGCTGGCTTGGCGCCGAAACAAAAGTCTTCGCGCCGGGTCGTCCCGAAAGTGGACCCGCTGATAAGCAAGCTTCATAGGCTCCGGTCCGCACATGGGACTGAAAGCCCCGTCGGATATCACTGTTCCAATCTGACGGAAATCATCCCTGCCTACAAAGCGGCGACCGATCCAGTCCAGCGCGCGTTTCTCGCCGCCAGTGCGCAACGGCAGATGGTTGGCCTCACCCGTCTTCGCGCCGGCCTTCAATAACCCCAAACCTAAAGGCCGCGTAGGGCGGTAGGAGGACGACCATGGCGAAGCTTATTTGGAGGGCCGGCGATTGGGCAGTGTTTGATCTGGAGATCGTACAGATCAAACAGGTCAAGCCCTACGTCGAGGTTACGACTGGGGTTATCTCGACCAGCGGCAAATTGCTTGACCGGCTCCGGCCGCTCACCCTCCGCAACAAGGTGACCGTCGAGACGTTTGAATATTATTACAAAGAGCTAAGCAAACTGCGCGGTGAGCGGGGCTTCAATTACCCGGACATCAGCCGCCTGTTTTGCGATCTGGCTTTGCAGGCCATGGACGGCGCCGAGGACAATAAGAAGCCCTACGACAAAGCCCAGGCTTTCGTGCGCGATGCGCGGGACTACAAGCCGGTCATCCAAGGCGTCCACCTCTTCCGTGACGCCGCCTGATCTTCAATAGACACAACCACACCCCACAAGGAAGAACGACAATGGCTTACGGAATTCAAGATCCGATCGACCTAGCCCGAGTGATCGCCGGCATGTCTTACGGCGGCTTGATGGATGTCGCCCGGCAATTCGTCGCAATGAACGTCGAGGGCGAACGCGACCCGAAGACCCAGCACGGCATGGCCAGCACTCTCTTCGATTGGGCTGAGGCTACGGTCGAAGAGGCTGACATCGAGGCCAGGGCAGCCAAGACGGCGGCCCAGAAGGCAGCCTAGTGACGAATGGAGAGCGCTGATGTTCTGCTGGTCTACCAAAGGACGCTTGCGGCCGATGCGGATGGTCTGGCTGGATCGCAACGACAACTCGCCCAAATATGAACTGATGAAGTACCGTCAGCCCAGCCTGCGGCGTGCGCCTCGCTATCTGCAATCATGGACTCGGGTTGAGCATGAGCAGATGCGGCGCAGGGACTACCCGAGAGTGCTTTACGAATACGGCATCATTCGC